>WNFV01001408.1_pt1 | contig 32835 bp, 40 predicted proteins | sample 5400101 | NCBI WGS metagenome assembly WNFV01 (sample SAMN13153361, study PRJNA577476) | soil metagenome | isolation source: 115 cm soil or saprolite under grassland replicate 1 | place: USA:California | collected 2016-06-15 | reverse complement strand
CCCGACGCGCGTCCTCGGCGCGAATCTTGAGACTTCGGAGACGACGTTCCAATTCGGCTCGTTCATCAGTCGTCAGCGTCAGCGCCATATGGCGCGACAGCGTACCAGTACTACTTCAGTGAGTACAAGCCACTAGTGGGGCCGCGTCGGCCGCTCGGCAGAAAATAACTTCCAGGACCTCGACAGCACTCGCCCCTTGGTCGTTCCTATTGACGCTCGCGATAAGTCTCTGCGCGGTTGGTTTGGAGGCGGGGTCGTTGAGAGTGCCTGACCATGCCGTGTAGATATTTGCGAGCAGCTCTGCGAGGAGATCCGAGCTCAGCGTGGGCTCACCCGAGATCGTGATGTCAGCCGAGTCGAAAACGAAACTCGCCAGATCCATAACAGTTCCTTTGTCTGCGGTGGGTTGAGCCGATTCTTGGGCCCGAGTGCCGCAGATGTCAAATGGATCTCACTCTGGGCAAGAGGCGACAATGGCTAAATGATTGCCAAATTAGGGCAATAGCCAGAATTGATGACGGTAAGCGTCCGGGCCCAATCGCGACCGAGCGGCGGAACACGAAATTCCGACAGTACTCGACTTGGTTGAGGGAGTAGGCTCGCCGCAGATTGATCGCTGCGCGGGCGCTGGCGGAAAATTTCGGGCCGACGACGCGGTCCATCATCACCGGTCGTACGCGCATCCCCGGCATCAAGCTCCACGACACCCGCCTCATGCGCCTCCTCGAGATCCTCCTGCACGGCGGATCCCAACTCGCAGGCTGGCGGACGGCGGACATCCACGGCGCGCTCCTCGCCGCCTTCGGCTTGACGGCCGAACGCTACTCACTCACACAACTCCGCTACGACCTCCGCAAGCTGAAAGCGCACGGCTTACTCGAGCGCATCGGCCGGACGTACGCGTATCGATTGACCGACCAGGGCACCCGCGCCGCTGCCCTCTTCATCCTCTTTCACAAACGCGTATGTGGACCATTGGCCGACTCCCTCTTTCAGCGTCGGCCCAAGGATCGATCCCCGCAACCAACCCCGATCGAGAAGGCGTATCATCAAGCCGATGCGGCCGTTCAACATCTCATCGACCTTCTCGCCGCATGAGATCTCTGAGAGCAAAATTCTCAGATGCCCGCCGCTAGAGGCTAGACAACGACGCGCATCTTCCTCTCGGCGCGTTCCCAGGATCACCGCGTCGTCGGCTCTTTTGTAATCCGTACTCACGGACATAAACGACGTCGTGGCCGGCCTGTCGCAACGGGAGCACGACTTGCGGAGAGAGTGCGTTGTCGACGAGAAGTTTCACTGCGACGCAGCCGGAAGTACGCGTTCTCGCACTGCATCGGCCGCAAAACGCAAAGCCTCGTGAATGTCTTCTGTTTCGAGATCGAGGTACGCGTCGAGAATCTGTTGCTCCGTTTGTCCTTCAGCAATCAGTCCCATGACGGTTGCGACGGAATGCGTAGCCCGCAATGCAGGGCACGCCGCCCCATTTGCTGGGGATTCGCCGTGGTTCGCGCGAAAGCCGTGCGCATGTACTCCCGCGGTGTACTTCCTGCGCAAAATGCACCATCTACAGAATCATCTACAGTGTCGCATGACCGTTTGTTCCAGGCGGCCGTAAATCGTTGATTCTATTGGTCGGGGCGACTGGATTCGAACCAGCGACCCCCTGCGCCCAAGGCAGGTGCGCTACCAGGCTGCGCTACGCCCCGACTCTGTAGACCTCTGATTTTACTGCCTTTTCCAACGGCACCCTAATTGCCCTCGTTCGCTTTTCCGGCGAAACCTGTCCCAGAACTGTCCCAAAACTATCCCGCCTGTCCCAGAACTCCGGCTTCGTTCGCCGAGCGATTCAGCTTCTGAAGCGCTTCGCGCTTCATCTGCAACTTCATCTGCGAGTACTTCTTGAACACCTTCGCATCGCCTTGCCGAAGGAGCTGCGTGACCCATTCGTCGGCCACGCCGCCTGCGCTGAGACGCGTCGCGTAGGTCGATCGGAGATCATAGATCCGGAAGTACGGGACGTTGGCCCGGCGAAGCGTCGCGGCCCACGCCGTCTTGAACGTGACCTGATGACCCAGCGGGTTGCCCTCGCTCGGAAACACGTACATCCCGGTGCCGGCGATCTGCATCTGATCCTTGAACGCCTCCACCGCGAGCTCGGTCAGCGGCACCTCGGCCACGCCGTTGGTGGTCTTCGAATCCGGAATCCAGACGACCGCGTTCCGAAGATCAACGTGTTCCTTCTTCATCGGCGTCAGTTCCTTGTAAACGCGAAGTCCCGTCTCTGTGATGATCCGAATCGCGCTTTTCAAGTACACCGGCGCTTTGGCTTCGATCCGCTGCTGCTCCGACCACGAGACGTAGTGCGGCCGGAACAACCCTTTGACGGCGACCGGGAACTCGACGCCCCAACACGGATTCGACGGCAGTAGCTTTTTCCGCACCGCGACATTCAGCATGCGCCGCAGCACCCGGAATTCCTGGTGCACGGTCGAAGGCTTGACGATGCCCTTTTCGATGACGCCCGTCCGCGTTTTCCGGCGGACGCGCGCCTTCAATCGAGCGCGCAAGTAGCCTTCGATGATGTCGGCTGAAAGATCCGTCAATTTCCGATCTCCGAACGCCCGATTCAGGTGCATGACCGCGCGCTGATGCGACTCGTAGGTTTTCTTCGAGCGCAGCGGCGGCTGCGAGTAGTTCTCCAAGAACAGGTCTGCCCATTCCTGGACGGTTGTGTGTTCGCCCTTGTGGACGATCTCCAGGACGTTGTCGTCGCGCGCCTGAAGGCGTTCACGGAGCTTCTTCTGCGCCTCCTTCCAATCGGTCGTCCTGGTGGGCTCTTCGCGGCGCTGGCCCGCACGGTCCCAGTACCGCATCCACCAGAACTGCGTCCCCTTGCGACGGTAGACAACCCCGTCATGTTTACGCGGTCTTGCCATTCTCCACCTCCTGTTTGAAGCGGGTGCGGAATGGCTCGAGATCCGATTTCAGAAACCGGATGTTTCGACCCATCACGCGGAGATGGGGAATCTGCCTTCGCTCGACCCAAAGATACACGGTCTGCGGGCTGACGCCAAGGAAGCGTGCGGCGTCGCGAACAGTCATGGGATATTCGGGGGTCTCAGACTTCATAGGCGATTCTCATGCGGCCTGGGTGGCAGCGACATCGAGCGTCGCGCGACAGTCCCACGCGATCACGCGCGGCGCGGCTGACAGATTGAGTCTCTTCGCGAAAATCACCACCGCTGAAGGGAAGGGTGCTGGCGCCTGGGCACCGACGAACGTCAGCCGGCCCTTTAACAATCGAATTTCTCGCGCCTTCATGACGTCGCCGTGCCACCAGAGTGTGTCGGTCCGCGCCGGTGCCAGACACACGACGGTGGCTCCGCGGATACTCTCTTCCAGAGCTTTCCGAATCCAAGTGCCGATTGCTCGCCCATAGGGAGGGTTCATCCAGCACACACCGGTCCAGCGCTGGCGCAAGCCGTCCTGTTGGCGCGTGAAGTACGCATCGCATTCCGATTGCCGCGTGTCGCGCAGACATCGAGCGTGAACGAGAACTCCCGGTTGAGCCGCGCGAACAGCTCCGGAGGGGTCTCCCATTCGGTCTTGTGGCTGCTGAACAGAGCCTTCGCGATCGTCATGGTCAGCGGTCCATCGACACTGAAGCAGTCGGATCGGGCCCTTCAGACGCCCGCTCTGTGGAGTCCGTCGTCGTCCTTTCGGTCCGGTCGGCGGTCCGTTCGCTGTTCGTCCGGTCAGGTCGTGCCGATTTCGTCTGGGTTGATATTCGCCCTTCGGGCAACAGGTCGCCCAGAATCCGCCCGGAGGTGTCCTGAATGACAGCGAGCGAGTCGGCGAGCGTTTTGGCGTCACCGTTATAGAGTGCGATGTAATCCGCGGCGGCGCTGTTCGTTTCAAGCCCGACACCGCGGCAGACCACGAACGCGACGGCTTCCGCCTGCGTTTCACGCACGACTTTAGGCAATCGAGCGCTCTCGTCCTGCCCGTGGTGCATCATTTCGTGAGCGAGCTCGTGCGCGAGGACGGAAAATTCCTCGGCGGGCGAGAGGTTCGGCAGCAGCCGGATGCGCCCGCCGGATGAGTCGCCGTGAGCCGGCGTGATGCTCGAGTCGTACTCGAGGGCAATGCCGCGTTGTGCGACGCTCGCTTTCAACCGGTCACCGAACTCCTGAGGATCGCCGGTCGTCTTGGCGAATTCGGGTAACGGCCGGCCCGCGGTCTGCTCCACATCAAAGACGTAGGCGGTACGAAAGCCGGACACCCGGAACACCTCGTTCGGTTTGACCGCGTCCGCCGCACGCGATCGCTCCGACTCTTTCACAACGATCGGGGCAAAGATCATGATGCCCTTCTCGCCCTGCTTGACCGACCGGCCCAACTCGCGCCAGGCGTGATAGCCCGCAACGTGCGTAGCGGTGGGCCGTTGCTCGCTGATCAGCAGAACATTTCCCCAGCTGTAGCGATGAAAACGACCCATGGCGGCAAGGTAATGGGTGAGGGCGTCGCTGCGCCCGGCCGCCAGTTCCGCTGACAGTCGCTTGAATCCTTCCTCGGCGAGCTGCTGCGTTTTCTCCTTCGGCGTGGATGCTCCTGGTTCATCGCTCATAGAGCACCTCCAGTTCATAGCGGTCTTGATCGGGCTCGTAGTTCCGAACGGCCAGAACTTCCGTCACCTGGCGCTTGCCTTGATTTCGCGAGAGGTACACCAGCAGATGTACTGACTCGGCGATGTTCCGGCGGATAGACCGGTAAGGTTGATTGATGCCCGATTGCAGGACGCAGGTCGTGAACCGAGACAGAACGTCGCGTGCGGAATTCGCGTGGATCGTCGAGAGCGTGCCGGAGTGACCAGTGTTCAGCACTTGCAAAAGATCGAACGCCGCGCCGTCTCGGACTTCCCCGACCAGAATCCGGTCCGGGCGCAAGCGCAGGGTGGCTTTGAGCAGGTCGCGGATCGTGACCGCGGCAACGCCGGGCTGTTCCCGGCGCACCTCCAGGCGCACGAGATTGGGTTTATCGATCTGAATTTCCGAGGTGTCTTCGATCACGACCAGCCGCTCGTCCTCCGGAATGAGCGCGGCCAACGCATTCAGCAGGGTTGTCTTGCCGGCGCCAGTTCCACCGGCAATGAGCATGTTTTGTCGCCGCTGCACCGCGTCCTGAAGTCGTATGAGTAACGCAGCGGGTAAGGCGTCGATGCGTACCAACTCGTCAGCCGTGTACTTCTTGCTTTGAAATTTGCGGATGGTGAGCGTGGTTCCGCCGATGGAGCAGGGTGGAAATACCGCGGCGACGCGCGAGCCGTCCGGCAACCGGGCGTCCAACAGCGGCTGTTCTTCATTGATGTCATCTCCCAACACCCGGGCGATGTTGCGCACCGCGACTTGCAGGGACTTCTCATTGATCGCCACGTCCGGCACCGGGTACATCCGTCCCTCCTTCTCGGCGAACACCGATCCCGAGCCGTTGACCATGACGTCCGAGATGTCCGGGTCGCGCAGGAGCGGCTCGATCGGACGCAGAAACGGGATGATCACCTCCCAGCTCACGGTTAGATTTCTCCCCGAGCGGCCTGCTCGAAATACGAGGTGTTCGGATCCAGGTAATAGGGCTTCAAGTAGCAGTAGCTCGGTGGCCAGGGGTTCCGCCCGTCGTACGCCAGGACGATCGACTGTGCGTTCTTGAGCTCGGCGAAGACTTTGGGTTCAAACACAAAATCGCGTTGGACACTGTAGCCTTTGGTCGTGCCGATCGACGCGCGATGCGCCGCCGCACGGCCGGTGAAGACACTGATGCCGGCGTCCTGGCCTTGTTCGGACAGGGAATAGTTGGCCTTGAGCTGTTCTTCTTTGCCGCAGAGCTCCGACGCGGTCCGGGCGCTGAAATCATCCGACAGCGCCAGGAAGATCTTGGTGCGGAACGTTTGCAGGAGCGTTCGCCAGGATTCCCCGGGCAAGGTCGAGCGCAGCGAGCTCACGCTGTGCGTCGCGACGACCGGGATGCATTTCGCCTGGCGCGAGAGCGCGAAGAACTTCTCATCCCCGCTCGGGTCGTTTTCACCGACGGTCGCAAACGAATGGTACTCATCGCAGAGAAAGAGCACCTCGCGCCAGTGCTGATCCGCTCGGCGTTCCATCTCCGGGATGCGGTTCAACACCGCTCGTTGGAAGTCCTGTTTCATGAGCGTGCCGATCGTGCGGGCGAGGCCCGGGTTGGCGGAGACCGGGAAGTTGAGCGCGCACACGGCGCCTTGCTCCACCAACTCGCAAAACGGCGGCAGGGGTCGGCCGTAGCGGCCGTCCTTATTGGCGAGCGGATCGTAGGTCTCTTTGGGCGGACAGAACACCCGCTTGACGGCCGGGTTGTCGTCGAAGAGAGAAAGGAACACTGAAATGCCTTCGACGATGGAGGTCCGCAGCCGGGGTTCGATCCGGCGCCAGTCCTGATAGAACCAGCGCTTCACCGCTTCAAACTGTTGGCGTCGTTCTTCACTCCAAGCCGGCCCATCGCCTCCGGGCCTTTCTGGATCGGCGCTCAGTTCATAATCGATCCCCTGCTCCTCGAGTTCTTGCTCGAGCGCCGCCGTGAACGGCGCCGTCATGCGACCGGCTTTCGGATCGCACTCGAAGGGATGGCGTTCGAGATCCTTGTGGGCCATAAACGTGTCGAGCCCGATCACCACGTACTGCGTCTCGCACAGCCACTCGCCTGCTTTGATCTTCTTTTCCAGCGCCTCCGGGTTAATCGCGCCTTCGTACACATCGAACAGCGTGACGTAGTCATAGAGCACCTTGTGCAGCAAGATGATGAATTTCACGAGGTTGGTGTAGGCCTGCTGCCAGAAGGGTTCCCGGCTTTTCCCAAAGAGGTTGTTCAGGAGACTGGCGATCCCGTAGGCCAGGGCGTAGGCGTCCAGGTCGTTGTGGAGCGGGTTGTACCGGAAGTCTGAATCGAGACTCACCTCCAGGTAATCCTCCGTACGTCCGTGTTTCTCGAGGATGTGCCGGACCTTATGACAGAAGTCCCCTTTGACTTCCAGGATGAGCCCGCCGATCCGTTTCTCAGGATCGGACGCGCGGTAGGCCAAGAGCTGCTCAGCGAACGGATACATGCAGCCGCTCGTTTTGCCCGAGCCGGTGGCGCCGAATACCGCGATGCCGGTGTAGAGTCCCCGGCTGGGGATCGTGAGCCAGCGCGGGCGCTCCACCGGCTCCGGTCGTTTGGGATGATGAACCTCCCCCAGCACCAGATAGAGGGATTCGCGCCCGGACGGATCGGGGTAGGGGGGAAGTTTTGGCTGGCAAGCCGTGTTCGTCGGCCGGACGACGAAGATGTAGCCGAGCGACAAGATCACCGACGCCGCGATGTAAGGCGTGGTGAACAGCATCGTGAGGTAGGCGGCCTTGAAACCGTAGAAGAGGTAGGGTTTCTGCAGCAGGGTCATTTGCAGGAGCGTGTCGTCATCCGGGAACGGTAGCCGATGAAAAGCCATCAGTCCGGCCACGGCACTCACTCCGGCCGAGAGCCAATCGTTGCGGGCCATAATCCGTTTCACACCGCCCTTCGCCGGGCCGCCTGCTCATTCGGTGTACTCGCCGGGATGGCGACGTCTTGGGATCCCAGCCATTCGGCAAATCCCTTGTCCTTCTTGAAGACGATTTGCAGGATGGAAGTGACGACGTAATCGCGGTCGCTTTCCATGTACTGGCAATAGCGTTCGAGTTTCTGAATGAGTGATCGTTCCAGCTTGAACTCCAGCCGATCGCGCAGCTGTTTCGGCTGCCGTGGTATGTAGGACTTCATCGTTTCCCTCCTTGCCGGCGTTCTGTCCGGTCGTAATCATGCGAAGCGTGGGCGGGAACGACCCCCGCAGGGCGCCAGAGGCTGGCGACCGGAGCGGGTTTCGGGCGGCCCAGCCCGCCCAAAACCGGGGTCGTTCCCGCCCACGCCAGGACCCCGCCGTCTGTCACGTCGTGCCGAGGCGTCTTCGTCGATCTCGTCGGGGCTGTACGCGTTCTCGGGCTTGTGAGCCCGAGAACGCCGCCGAGAACGGAGCCGAGGCCCTTTCCGAGACGTTTTCGAGTCTGGGACGCCCAGCCGGGCGCCCAGACGTCGGCCTTAACGCGGTGTCGTGCTGCCGAAGAGGCCATAGTCGTGCTCCAAGAAGTACGTGGAAAACGTGCCCCGAACTGGGTCGGCCGACGCTCGTTTGGGCGCCAGAATTTCGCGAATGGCGCCATCGCAGGTGGCTTGCCACTTCGCGTACAGCGCTTCATGATCCGGCCGTGAAAACTCGTCGCGCGCCTCGCGCAAACCGATCAATTGGGACCGGTCAAACGATGCAAACTGCTGCTGTTCATAGAGTCGGCGCGCCTTGAAATACGCCAGGAGCCGCTCGATTTCGCGGTCGCTGCCGCGACCGTTTGAGCCGCTCGATCCGCGTGTCAGGTAGCGCTCGAACATCGTTCGAGCGCCGCTGAAATGTGTGCGGTCTGCAGCCACATACACGAGGTGAAACGTGGACAGGGATTCGAAGAGGGGACCGTACTGAGTCAGGTACGTTTCAAACCGAGATAGACTCACCAGGCCCTCATCCACAAAGCAAAACGAGGTGAGAGGCGTCGCGCCCTCTTGCGTCTTCGAGGTGACAAATATCGGGTACTTGTCGACGAAATACCGCGTCGTGGTGGCCCCGCTTGCAGTGGACTGATAGCCCTTGCTGGGGAGAGCGGCGAGATCGAGTTGGAGGTGACCGATGAAGTAGTCCAGCTTCTCTCGTTCGGTCGCCAAATAATGAGCCTGGCGATGAGCAAGCACAAAATCGAGCGCCATGACCTTGTTCTTGACTGCGGGCACCTCGCGCGGGCGCCGGTTGCGGTTATCGCCCTGACCGAGCGCCCCATAAAACGGCCGCGCACAGAGGTGATAGAGCTGCGTGTTCTGCCGCCAGGTGGACGTCCGCACGTGGCCTTGCGCCAACACTTTTTGTGTCAACTGCGTCACCGTCCCACCGTCCTGGCGACCGAGAAAGTGAGCGAATTGCCGGCGCAGAAAATAGCCGCCGTGCAATGCCGCCAGACAGAGAAAGCCCGCCTCCGGTTCGCTGTAACCGATCTGCTGGAGGGCTTTGATTCGGTCGTTATTCGTGAGCGCATTGGAGTTCATGGGCTCGTTTCACAAGGACAGGATCACCGCGGTGATCTCGCGATCTTCCATCACGCGGCTCAATCGGCTGGCCGCGCCGTCGGCCGCGTAAAACTTGAACCCCGCTTCGGCTTTCGCCTGCAGGTGGGACCCGTGGTAATGGTGCGTGGCGAGCTCGAGATCCACCCGGGCGGTCTCGCCCTCGCGCGTCTGGTACTCGATGCGGAGATCGGGCAGCGGGATCTTGCCGTGGACCACTCTCAAGCCATTCGCCTGGGCCACCTCGCGCTGCCGTTTGGCATACTCCGCCGGCGGCAGCGCTTTGACTTTAGCCAGCGGTGAATAGACGTTTCGCTTCAGTTCATAGTCCAACACGACGCGGCGGATCTGTCCGCCGGCCCGCTCGATCTTTTGTCGTTCCGCCTGGAACATCCGATAGATCGCGGCGTCATGCCGCACTTCGGCCGGCTTCACAAAGCCTGCGTAGAGGGCCTGGTCTTTGGTGTTCTGACCGTGCCGTTCGAGGAGCGCCTTACCCACCTTCGTGAGTACGGCCACTCTCAGTTCTTTGCTCTTAGGACCCGTCCATACCGTGCGGAGTTCTACGAGCCCCTGCGCCCGCAGCGCGCGGAGATCCTGCTGCATCAACGTGGCCTGATCGCGATAGCGACGCTGGGCCAAGTCCTCAATCGCCACCGTTCGAAACTGACCGATGTCGTACATGGTTTCCAGTCCCGCCGGGCTCAGGCGGTAGATGTAACCCCGGTCGCGGACGGCCAGGTGTTCGCGAGAGAGGAGCGACGTTTCCGGGGCCTCGCGCGAAACGGCGATTCGGTCCGTCCGGGCCTCTGCCCGGTCCGACGTCAGCGGTTTGTCCTGAGGGATATCGCGGATCATCGGTTACTCCTGGAGCCGGCGCGACAGCTCTTCCGACAGGCTCTCGTCGGTACGCAATTGCTTCTCGAGATGCGCGAGTTTCCGGCCGGTGTCTTTGAGAAACAGCTTCCGGCACGTCATATACACGGCCGCGAACAGGTTCAGAAAGAATGCCGCGCCGAACCACACCACCGTATCGCCCCAGCGCTCCCACAAGAGCTTCCGGTAGGGGATCAGGAACGTGCATTCCTGCATCAGAAAGAGCCCGAGCGCGAGACAGACAATCGTGGTGACAAAGATGGCGCTAGCGATCATGGTGGCCTCTAATCGAACGCCTGGTCCTCGCGGAAGTAGGTGATCGTCAATCCCAGCGGATTGACGGGGACCATGTCGTTCGGCACCTGGTCTTTGACGATGAAGACGACATGCGCCACGTACTTTTCGCGCTTGCGTTCAGCGTGGTCGCCGGCGCCGTAATAGACCTTTTCGAAGTCGACCGTCGCTTTGTAGGGCGCCTGGCGCAGGTCTTCGATGGCGACGTTCTTCACGCTCACTTCGATTTCATCGCCGCCGCCGGTCAGGAAGCCCTCGATCGTCTTGTTCTTTTTGTTCGCATCGATGGCGGCGTCGGCAAGGCGCCCGTCCAAGAAATAGAGCGAGCGCGTGTAGTTCTCGCGCACCGTCGCGCGCATCCGGCTGTAGTGCCGCTGGACGAACTCAATCAGGAAGTACTTGATCTCTTGTTCCTGCGGGCGGTATTCGAAGCTCTGATAGTTCACCGCCTCAGCCCGTCCGAGTTCATTGATCCGGATGATCCACGGCTTGTTGTTGTGAAACAGTTGATACGTCCGCAGATCGAGCCAGACGAGCCCTAGGCACACGGCACAGAGGCATAGGAGTGCGATCTTGAGATAGGTGTTCATGACGCGGGTCGAGCCGTAGAGCTCCACGAATTGCCGTTTGGCGGAGTTGAAATCCTTTGAGGGCGGTGGCATCCATAGGGTGTTGGGCATGGGATTCCTCACCAGAAACGCGGCACAGCCGATTCGCCCGAGCGTCCGGTGAAGATCGAATTCACCAGGGAGGGGATTCTCAAAATCCCGTAGGCGAACGACACCAAGAGAAATACGAGCGGAGCGAATAACATCAAGAGGGTTGCCCCGTCGTAGGGCGCCGGATGCGCATCAATGAAGCGAATTAAGAGGTTCCCAAAAACGAAGAGATAGGCGTTGGCCACCACGGGATAGAAGGCGTACTGGATCAAGGATTTGAGCCATCCCCAAAAGAGCCATTCCAGGTGCGGTACGATGAAAAAAGGAATGAAAATCGGCCCGAGGAGCACCGCGACCGCCGCTGCGACGTAGCCGAAACTGATCACGGCAAAGATGGCCGACTGGGCGAAGATCAGGCAGACCACCGTCACGGTGTAGCGCACAAATTCCAACGCGTTGAGCACGAGGGTCAGCCCGGGCATTTCCAGGCCCCAATACAGGCCGTTGAGTCGGTCCCAGATCTCTTGCACGAGCGAGTGATTGAGTTGGTTGGCGAGGTTCAAGCCCTGATCGATGATCAGGTGATAGAAACTCACCCCCATGCCCGGGATAGGACGGCTGTAATAGGTGATCATCCCGAAGCCGAAGGCGATCGTGATCAAGAGATCGGCAAAGCGGTCGAAGTGAAACCCGGGTGCGATCCCGCCGCTGGCCGAGGCGAGCGCGCTTTTGATCCCGAACCAGACGATCAAGATCACCGCGAAGCCCCGGAACATGTTGGCGCCCATCGTCTCGAAGAGCGCCGCGTGTTCGGTCATGAGCTGCGTCAGAAACGCGAAGAGATCGTTCATTGAACTGGGGGGCATGACGTCCTCTTACGGCATCCGCCAGTCGAGCATCGCTTGGCTGGCACCGGCGGCTTGCGCGGTCAGGATCGCCTTGCCCTCCCGACGGAATTGAACGTGCTGATTGATCGCGCGTGCCTCTGAATCCCGGGTACGTTTGGCTTCGATGATCTGCTGTTCGGCGAGTGCAACCAGGAGCTGGTTGGTGTCCTGGCCGGTGCGGACTGCCATCACGTTGGCGGCGTTCACTTTGTTCAAGACTGCAATTTCGGTATTCATCGCGGGGTCGGCGGATAGAGAGTCTTCTTCCAGTCCCTTGAGCGCGGCCTCCATCGAGGAGGCGTGGAGCCTGAGCTTCCCTAGGGTCTCTATGCCATGCAGATTGGCGCCGTCGGCGAGTTCCACGGTCGCGTACTGCGTTTTGATGCGTGCAAGCTGCTCGGCCGGAATGTTGGCGAACGCGGCGCCATAAGCGGCGAGAGCTTCTGTTGCCTGGTTATAACCTTCCGCCACGTTTTCGCCGGTATTGATCCCGGTGATCCAACTTCTCGTTGTGCCGTAGGTATTGGTGGCCGAGGACGTCCTCCAGTGATTGGGAAGGCCGCGATAGCGCGCAACCATATTCACCGGGACGCGTTGGGCCATCCGCACGAGATGTTCGTACTGATTCCGCAGCATCACGTAGCTCTGCACCATTTGCGCGTATTGCTGCTCGAGTCGAACGACTTGTTCGACCGCCTGCCCGAAGACGGCCGGGTCGAACACGATGTCGCCGACGCCCAGAAACGCCTGTGTACGCGTGTTGACGCTGGCGATCAACAGGACCACTAATCCGATCTGCGATATGCGGTTTCGTTTCACGACAACCTCCTTTACAGGTCGCGCGGCATCCGGTGTTGGTCGTAGGCTGGGAGCGTCAGGTCCTCCGTCAGGTAGACCTTCACGCGATGGCCTTCGCGGATCGTGAAGGTGGGGAGGACGTTGAGATACCGGTCCAGGATGCGTAGTGATGACTGCGAGAGACTGCTCCCCACGCCCTGTCTGTAGGCATCGGTCGCTGAGGCGTCGAACCCGTAGCGCGTATTGGCCTGACTGAGTCCAGCGATCGCCCCGATCGCCAGCGATACGCCAAAGACTTGGAGATAATGATGGTTGATCTGGTCGACCAGACCCGTTTCTCCAATCTGGTTGAGCCCTTGAAAAGCATCGAGATCGAGCGCGTACCCATCCGGCATGATCAGCCGGTGAAACATCACGGCCAGGCGCTGTTGGCCAAAGGTCTCGACTTTGCGCACCTCTCCCAGCACGCGACTGCCTTGCGGAATGAGCAGCTTGCGCCCGTCGAGCGAGTGCAAGGCCGTGGTGACCATGCAGTTGACAGGTCCGGAAAACGATCCGTCCAAGCGGTTGGTCAGCACCGTTTCGATCACTGTGCCTTCGAACAGCCGGTACGTTTTCCCGTCTGCCTGATTGAGTTCGGTCGAGCCTTTTCGAGCGCGCTTCCCTGTCGTGGGTGTGGGCGTCAGAGTCCCCTGGTCGCTCGACACGGGATTGGTAGTTGCGGGCGAGGAGGGCGGCCATCCGGTCTGCGCTGCCGCCAGCAACGCAGCCGGATAGCCGTAGGGGAATGGGGCGTTGGACGTCGCCTCAGGCGACCACGCCCCTGATCTGAGCGGTGGTGAAATCCAAGTCTCCGGGCGATGGCTCAAACTGATGTTCGAGGCGAACAACGATTGATAGGCGCGGTTCTTCCGCTCGGCGGCGAGCATATCGGGGACAGCGGGATAGCCGGACGAAGCGCCGTACTGCAGGCCGCCGCCGGCCGTCGTGGGCGGCGCAGACGTTGACAACAGACTCTGACGCGTCTGGGCCAGTTGCGCTTGCTCCGCGGCAAGCTTCTGGGCCTGCTCCTGGAGCCGCGTCCGGTATTCCAGGATGCGGCCGGCGTTCGGATCGACGACCGCGGCGGCGGGTGTGACGAGGGCCGCGTTTTGCGCCTTGGGAGGGGTCTTTCCAGAGAAGGCAATTACGATCACCATCACGAGTGCAATGCCTCCCAGCACCCAAGCCTGCGCGTGGCGCGGTAACACGCCCGGCGGCTTGGTCGAGCGCTGCTGGACCTCAGGGGGCGAATAAGGATCCGGAATCTTCGCCATGACTATTCCTCCCGTTTGAAGCGCAGCTTGGCTTTGCCGATGGCGAGATAGCCGCTATCCAGAACCTTGTCGACGACGTAAATCCCGTCTCGATACTGAAAGTTCACGAGATTCGGTTTTGAATCGCGCAGTTCGTAGAGGGTCGGCGTCTCCTCGGGACGCGCCTGGATGTAAGTCAAGCTGTCGTCGTGGTACATCGCCCGGATATAAAAGGGCTTCTTGCCGGCCTCAAAGCGGTACGGGAAGCGCACGTTGGTCACGAATTTCGTGACGCCGGCATCGATCGCCGCTTGAGAAGCCGCCTTCACTTGCCGGGTTTCCTCTTTCGCGAGTTCAAGCTGCTGGCGGTAATCGTCCACTTGACGGGCGGACACGAACTTGGGTGGTGCCCCTACGGCCGCCGGCATCGACTCGTCCCGGGGCTCAACGAAGACTTTGAGGTCGGGTTCGACGTTTGGCTGCTCAGACACCTCGTTGAGGAGAAACGAATAGATGTTGCCGCTTTCCGTGATCAGATTGAGATTGGTCTGTGAGCCCGCCTTGGCGGGTTTGACGTACGCGATGTTTTCGCTGCCGTTGATGACCCAGAACTCTTTGTCGCCGCAGACAAAATCCAGCACGCGCTCGCCTTGCGGCAGGATGACCAGCGTTGTGTAACGAAGCTTGGCATTGATCTTCGCGACGTCTCTGGTGCTATACGGCACGACCTTGACACCCGGCGGCGCTTCGGCCGAAGGCTCGAGCGATGCGCGCGAACTCTTGGCGGTGGGAGCCCTGCGCGATTTCGGGCCTGTGGCTTGTGCTTCCGCTCTGACGTGGGTCGCGATCAAACAACTACAGAGCAGCAGCAGTGTGGCGAGACGATGGGGTCGGTTCATCGGGGATGCCTCCTTGGGCGAGCACGTCGAGGCCGCGGCTGAAGCCGTAGCGCTCAAACGCCTCGCGTTTCTTCTGCGTGTCGTAGGGATTGGTGGTGTAGAGCCAATAGCCTTTCGGGTCGACGTTAAGACTGACGACCTTGGCGAGATCCGGTTGCTTCACCAGGACCTGCTGTTTGGGAATCAGCCGCGCGATGAGGTCCACCTCGGTATCGTTCAGATGGAAGATCTCGCGATAGGCCTCGCGGTCCATGCCCGGGTTGGCGAGAAACAACTGGGTCGCGCAGCTTTCTACGACCACCGGTAGCATCTCGGTGCGACGCAGGTCATCGACCGACTGCGTGGCGAGGATCATCGCGGCGTTCTTTTTCCGCCACGTCTTGAGTGCTTCCAGGATGTAGAGCTTGATCGTGGGATGGCGGAAGAAGCGCCAGGCCTCGTCCATGACAAAGAGTTTGAGTGTCGTGCTAATGCCGACGTCGTAAATGGCAGCGTTGGCGCGGTGGAGGATGTAGAACAGCAGGGGTTCCAGCACCTGCGGGTACTTGTCCATGCCTTCGAAATCGAAGGTTTGGAAGCGTGAGAGCGTCAGATCGCCTGAGGCGTTGTCAAATAGCTCGCCGTATTGGCCGCCCTGCACCCACTTCTGCAACTGAGCGCGAAGCGGCCGACTCACGATGTTGGCCAGCGTAAAGAGTCGCCGCTGGTCCGGTTCGACCGCGTAGACGTTTTGAATTTGCTCCGAGAGATCACGGTCGTCCGAGCCCGTCATCTGATAGCCGCCCGACTCGATCAACACCTTGCAAAACGAGAAGAGGAAGTGGAGGTTTTCTCGGGTGACCGGCAGGGAGAAGGGGTTGATCGCGAGAGCACTCTTGTCGACGCCGACACGCACATACGCGCCGTCAAAGAGCCGGGTCAGGCTTTCGTAGCTGCCCCCGAGATCAAAGATGGTGGTGACAGGCTGGTACTTCTGCGCGTGGGTGAGAAGGAAGTTGAGGAAGAAGCTCTTGCCGCTGCCGGTCGCCCCGAGCATGAGGGTGTGCGCGTTGTCCTGATAGTGAAGATTGAAGAAGTACGGCGTGCCGCCTCCGGTTTCGAGAATCGCCAGGTACTCCGCATCGAGATGCGCGTTCCGAACGTCGCCGGTTCGTTGGGTGAACAGGAACGACAGGTCGGCGTAGTTGGTGTCGGTCAGCCACAACCGCCGGAGGTTGTAGGCGTCATTGCCGGGCAAGACCGATAGCCAGGCATTTAAGAGGTTGTAGCGCTCTTCGATCAGCTGTGCGTCGTGCGCGCCGAACACCTTGAAACATTCGGCCACGGAGCACTTGAGCGCGGCCCGCTTGGGGTCGTAGAGCACCAGGGTTAGGGCGAACTCACCGAACGTCCGGCCGTTTACCTCCATCTCTTCGAGGCAATGTCCGAGATCGCCGACCATCGCGACGGCCGCATCGTCGATCAACATGTCTTTGGGCGCGGCCTGCGATGTCGAACTGACGTAGTTCATCAAGGACGATTTGCTGTTGTGAAAATGCCGGCGCTTGGACTGAATCAGACGGCGCATTTTCACGTTGCTTTCTCGTTTCCATTCGCTCGCGAGAATGAAGTTGGACGGAATCTCGAGCAAGCCGCGCAAAAGATGCGCGAAGGTGTGCGCCGGCGGCTCTTTGAGCGTCAGCACTTCCACGTAGTCGTCGTCGAGGCGCAGATGATCTCGGTGACACTCCAAAGTCGAGTCGCATGCCTGAAAGTCCACGTACGAGTCGTACTTCAGCCCAACCGTCTCGGCTTTGACCGGCGTGTAGTTCAAGAGCCGGCGAAAGAACCGGAACGACCGTTCTTTGTCCAGGACTTCGACCGGGACAACGTCCTGCAGCTGAGTGACGAAGCTCGCGACTTTCTGGCGGAGGATGTCGCTAGCTTTCTCGAGCCCGGTTTCAAGAACGGTCAACGCGCGGTCGGTCGAAAGGGCCTCACGAACGGCTCTTCCGGGCGACTCCGTCCATTGAGCGAGCCTGCGCTTGAAGTCGTACGTCGGACGTGACGCTTCGTAGACCACGGCGATGTAGGTGTCGAGCGAATAGAGGTGGTCGGCCTTGTCCGTCAAGTACGCGATGCGGTCGGCGACCGCTTGCTTGACGACCGGGTTCGCATGGTCGCGACGGGGAAGCGTCGGTTGGTTCCGCTTGATGACGTACTGATAGATACGGAAGCGTTCGTCGAAGGTCCGCAGCGCCGCCTCAAAGCGGCGCGCCACATGATCCAACTGCTCAGGGTCCAGGCATTCGTAGTCCACGCCCAGGACGCCCAGCACGGTCACGAGCGCCCCGCTCTTCGTGACGAACGTCTGGTCGTCAATGGCGGCGTGGACATTGACCAGGCCGTTCAAAGCACCGGACTCCTGGTAGTCCTTCACGATGCGGCTGACCCTGATCACGGCTTCACCCGTTTGATCGAAAATGCCGACCGCTTCGCCGGGTCGTAGCGCGTGCTGAATTTCGCGGAGTTCAATGCGATACGCAGGATTTGCGGATCCGTCACGGTGGCCCATCGCGCCGCGACATAGAGCACCAGAAACATGACCACGCCGCTCACCAGACTCCCAAAGAAGTTGAAGGTCGCCGCGCCCATGACCAGGGCCAGGAAGAACAGCCTCCGTTCGGCGCCCCCGATCGTGAGTGGCCGATTGATCGACTTATAGACCGCGTGAACCATCAGTGGCTTCGACATGAGAAGGCTCCATCCGTCCCTGACCAGCGCTCGATCACGGGAACAACCAGCCCATGAAGTTGACGGCGCCGATCGCCATGCCAATGCCGAAAACGATTCCTGCAAGCATCCGCTTCGATTCGCCTTCGCCGAAGGCGAACATCAGTCCGCCCACCACGATCGCCACTAGACTCAGACCGCGCGCGATCGGCCCAGTGAACGAGGCTTGCAGTACGCCCACGGCGTTTTCCCAGGGGGATCCGATCGCCCATACAGGACCCGGCACCACGACGCTCAGGACGGAACTGGTGACCACACCGGCTTTGTCGAGGACCGCACGGACATGACCACCCGATCGTCCCGAATTGCTTTGCCCTCGTCCCATCTTCGTTCTCCCTTCTTCGGTGGAACACGGCGCGTACAGCGCCAGTAGCACTCTAAAAAAGAGGGCGAGGGTCGCAAAAGTTCGGGGAGGTTAGAACTGCGAGTGTCTACGTTAGGAGTTCAGGAGCTGCGTCGAGTCGAGCGGACGGGCGCGGCGACGCCGCACGCCATTGCCGCGCGGAGTGCCGTGCAGAGGACGGTGGCGATGTCAGCGGTGAGTCGACAATGATCATCGCGATGGCCCTCAAACATCTGGCCACAGATGATCTCATCGCTCGCCAAGTCGGCGAGCGACAGGTGCAGGCGGATGCGGTCCCCCTGGATCTCGAGGCTGCCGCGCAGACCGAACGTTCGCGCGCCAGTTGGATTGGCCAGCGACTCGGCAGGACGCGCTCGAACCCAACGGGCTTGATTCAATCGATAAACGAGTTCGTCACTGATGCTTTTGCAGAGATAGTCCTGATCAGGTCGGGGATGCCAGTTATCAAGCCGGCTCACGGCGATGAATGCACGGCAATCTCGAATCGTCGGGACATAGGTGTCCAAGGGAATGCGAATCTCGATGGGATCGTCAGCACGTTCTTCGGCAACGTAGTCGTCCAATCGCTGCCGGAGATCGCCGGCGGCCACGCGGATTTTGCTGTTTTCGAGAGGGTCGAAGTCTGCCGACTCCCCGTACACCGCGACAGCGATCGTCGATTCTTTGATATGGTGGGCTGACCCGATCAGCGTTTTCGCGACGACGAAGGCCAGGAAATCCTTCGCCTTCTGCTGAACGCGCGCGAACCGGCGACTCGCGAGAATTCGTTGGACTTGGCTCCAGGCTTCGGCCACAAGTCCGTCGGTGGCGCGTAGGGACTCGAGGCGATCCCGTTCCGCCTGGCTGAGGAAAGCCATGGCGTTCACCCCTGAGAGACCGCGCATGCCGACAGCGGCCCGTGCGTTGAGAGAGGATCGTGGGACAGCCATTGGAACAGCATCTGCTGTTCGACCTCCGATGGCGTGAACGGATACCAGCGCACCTCGCCCGGCGCTTGCTCCGTCCAGTCTTCATGCCCGTGTGCGTCCACGTCGACGATGACGTGGATGATCGACCATCGACCGAGCTTCACATATTTGAATCGGCGTGCCGCAGCCAGCCCCACGACAGCTGTCGCAGGACCCCGCGAGAGCAGTTTACGATCGGGCCCGGCAGACATCGTCAGAGCCATAGTCGTCAGCCTCCTTCGACCGGCAGGATGACGCAGATCTCGTGCGCGTTCCACCACACTAACTTGGCAAGCTCGGCGCTTTTGCGACTGTCGATGACGCGCCCCGAAGGAACCCCTCGTGCGGAATGGATTCGCTCGAGACGTCATCACGACCGACGATGGTCAAGTGCAACGTTTTCCGATCGTGGCCGTCACCTTCGACCGGAGTCTCGGTCAGAAGATCGGCGGCAAGCGTGTCCAGGGCGGCTTTGATCTCGGCGCTACGATCTGAGGACACGGTATAGATGACCACACTGTTGCTGGTGGAAAGCAGTTCGCGCAGGCTGTAACCCACTTCGCCTTCCCCCGTAAACTTCTTGGAATCGAGGAAGAGAAACTTCTCAGTGGCCTTGAGCAGAGCACAGGCTCTTTGGATACGAATTTCTCGATCGAAATGAAAATTAACGTGACCGGTCTGGAGATCGAAGGAATGGCCGCTCAGGATCATGTACGAGAACTGTCGCGTGATCTGCTTGGCGTATTCCTGCGCCTCTGTTCCAATCTGGGCCTGCAGTTGAATGTCGACGGTTCCCGGAAACAGATGGACGTGCGTGGCCGCTGTCAAGTCCGGGTTGCGCTGACGAAACTCGTAGAGTGTCGCCGGCACCAGGGCGCCGTTGCTGTACCAGGTCATGTGGAACGGGCCCTCCTGGGCGTGTTGTTCAATCCACTTCAGACACTCGTCCACGACCACATTGGGTCCGGTGCCTTGGTTGACCAGAAGGCTCGCCGTGTTCTCACGTGCCTCACCGACCGGCTTTGCTTTCTTCTGGACCAGGAAGTCATGACTGGCAAAGTACTGCGCCATGAGTAATTTCTCTTCCTGTTGCATTCGGGCGCGGCTCGCGGCCCAGGTCTCCTGGTTCAACCAGCGGTCAGACGTTCGGGACGCGGTTTGTCGATCGACAGCACGGGGCCGTTCGAGGGTTGTGGCCATTCGATCCTCCAGTGTTAGGCGATGTTGCCGTCTTTGGGTACGAAACGACTGCGACGAATGCGACTTTGTCCTTCGAGTTGCTGCCGTTCATCGCGAAATCTCTGTACGAGATGCTCCGCTTCGTGTTCGAGCAGACTAACGTGTTCGAGGCGGTTCTCAAGAGTGTCGGCTCTACGCAAGGGCGCGCCGAAGACGAACAGACCATGAACGGGTTCACCGACCTGAGCCAGGAAGCCGTGGATGCCGGGAACGACTTCCGCAGGTGCTGAGGACAGGATCAATGCGTTTCGAATGTTGGTCCGGATGCTCAAGGCGATGTTCAATCGCGTCGTATCATCGATCGCCAAGCCCTTGTCGCAACAGGTGTCCAGGACTTTGATCGGGACGTGGGGCAGCAGCTGCTTGAGGCGCGTCACACCGGCCCGCTGAACGGCCCCTTTCAGAGCGGTGGCGGTTTCCGGGCTGACCGACCGAAAAGCGTCAGGCTCTAGGGCGTGCGAAACGGTGGTGTGATCAACGCCGGCCAGATCAGCGATTTCGTTTTCGTTGAATCCCAGCATCATCATGGTCCAGATCGCCCATCGCGCCTCAGCCGCACGCGACGCCCGGTCGACCGATGTGCGTCTGCCGTGCTCGCGCACGCGTTGCCGGCGACGGCGATGGAACTCCCGGATGAGATGAACGATGTCCCGTTCACCGAAGCCGAGCGCAACCAGCCGTCGAATCGCGCGAAGGGCCCGAGGTAACCGTCCGTCTACGAGACCGTGAAATCTCAGCGACATGCGGACCTCCTGAATTCGTGGGAGGGCATCGTAGCGCCTCCGCCGGCTGCCTCAGCTGCAACCTTTTGTGCTTCGACGGCGGCGATGTTTACGGACGAGCTGTCGCTGCTACGGTTGAGCTGTGCGTCCTCGACGGTCCGTTCCACCTATTTCCACGACCTGGCACATCCCTGCCAAGCGCGAAGGGATGCTGCGGTCGTGGAAACGGAGCGAAAGTCCCGACAAGGAGTACTGACTCGTCACGACTAGGCCTCCGCGGTCCCTGAAATCACGACCGTCAAGGATCTCCTGGAGAACTTGCCGGGCGAACGCCGTGTCGCTGCCAACGCCAAGGTCGTCCAGCGCCAATACTCTTATGTCGATGAAGCGATCGATCGCGCGCTGCTCTTCCTCCGGCGTTTTCATACGGAGCGAACGCACCAGCTTGAAAGGCGTCATCACGGCAATCGACGCTCCTCTCGCGAACCACTGGCGAAGAACCGCCACTGCCAGATGTGTTTTTCCTACGCCGCAGGGACCCCACAGGTACAGGTTGTCCCTGGAAGGATTGAACTGGGTGGCATGTCGAAAGGCGATCCCGTTTGCGGGTGTCACCTGGTATCGCTCGAACGTGAACGCCCGATACGGCTTCACACCGCCCACCGAGCTAATGAACTCAGCCCGCAAGTGCTTCGCGTGCGACGCCCGTTGCCGCTCGCGGTCAATGGTGTCGGCGCAGCCTGTGCAACAGCCATCGACAAGGGCGCTCCTCCAGACCCCGGTCCCCGCCAGTGGCGTGCCTCGCAGCATCAGCGGTGGCACCCAGTCCCATGGCCAGTCCCGTTGGCAGACCCTGCAGCGATCGATCTTCAAGAACGCTGTCATGTCTGAAGTGGAAGCGTGCCGGCGCCGTGAGGCGCGGGATCCTTTGACGCGCGCGCGTACGCGCAGGCGCGCGGCTTGGTGTTGACGTATGGTTCTCTCGGTGTTTTGTTGAGACAGATAGATATCTGTCTTTCTCTGAACGTCTTGTCCCTGGTTATGGCAGTTGTTATGTAACTAAACGTCAGACCGCGCGCGGCTGCGGGCGCGCGCACGTACGCGCGCGCGGGGCGCTGGTCTGTTGCAGTCGTATGATCTGCGTTCTCGATCTTCATGGTCACAGAAGTCCCCCTACTTCCATAGACACCGGCCACGATCCAAGTGCACACGCTCACCGTCAGAAACCATGCTGCGTCAACACGATCCGGATCTGCCGTATCGCCTTGCGCATCATGTTCCGGTGCATTCCCAGGCGCTGGCCGGCGCGCGTTTGGTCAAAGTCCTCGGCGATGAGCGCATCCCAAACGCGCCGTAGAAATGGCGGCAGCACGTGACGCATGCGTTTCAGCCGCGTGGTGTTGTTATCAATGCTCACGTCGATGCGCGGGTAGATGTCGCCGACACTCGGCTCGTGCTCGCCCTCTCGCGAAGCGTCGAAGGGTACGAGGTGTCGTTCTCGCCGCCTGCGACCACGCAGCCAGTTGATGGCTGCGCGGTCAAGCGCGGTGATCAAAAACGCCTTCCAGTGCGCGACGACGGTCTTTTGGGGATAAATCTCTGCGAGCTTGTCGATCAGCGCCGATTCGAGTTCGTCAGAGTCGCGGATGTCCCAGCGGCGAGCGATGCGTCGCACCAAGTCGAGTTCTTGTGGCACGTCGAGCAGCGCCCTCGTCGGAGGGCCGCAAGGCGTCGCGCCCTGCCGCGTGTAGCGACGGACCGTGTTGCGCGACACGCCGAAAGCGTGGGCAATCTTCTTGATTGACCATCCACGGCGTACTCGGGTTCGAATGGCAATGACCCGATTGCCGTTGAGCACGGACCCCTCCAACGACGCATGCGCTGGCGCGACAACCGAACACCAAACCAATAGCTCAAAGGGGGGAGGGGAGGGTCAGTTTTCTGACGAGAAAGGTCTCAGGCGCGCGCGCGTACGAGCGCGTCGCCGGATCGTTTGGCAGGCGGGCATTGAGCAGAAGGGTTCACCCATTGTGCCTATTTTTCAGTGCGTGTAGACGAGCCTTGAGCTTCGCGGATGTCGTCGCGCTTGTGCACCTGGGGGCTCTGCGGGGTCTTATAGGGTGGGGAGGATCCATGACCAAGACCGTGGCGGCAGCGAAGGGAGCCAAGCGCAACGCCCACGTTGACGACGTCGGTCATCGGCGACGGCGGCTATTGAACAGTCGCGGGGAAAAATGTACAACGTCGAAGCCTTCCACACTCGCTGTTTCTGTCAAGACGCTCGATGTCGAGGCAGCGGCTGGCAGCAAAGATGCCGCGCTACGCCTGATCTGTCGGGCGATGATCCGGCTCTATCTTCGTGATTGCGGGGACCGCACGGATGGAGAACGCCTGGGCGTTCTATAGACGATCAACTGACAAACAGGAGCTGTCCATCGACGACCAGCGCCGAGAATGTCGAGCGTTTGCGGCGACCCGTGGCTGGGATATCGTACGCGAGTTCCTTCCAGCAAACGGTTACGCGTCCGGACTGTCGATCGAGCGCGATTCGGTCTTTCAAGAGATGGTTCGCGTGGCGGAGTCGCGATCGCATGGCGTGCGATACCTTATCGTGTATGACGTGTCGCGGTTCGGGCGCCTCGTCACCGAGGAGAAAATCTACTGGGAACAGCGGTTCAAGAAGCATGGTGGGATTCAAATCATCTACGTTCACGGGGACTTCAAGAACGATGGCTCCCTGAGCGACACGTTGCTGAAGGTGGTGAAGCACGCCGAGGCCCACGAGTACAGCATGAAGCTCTCCGAGGTGACACTCCGCGGTGCGAAGAGTCACTCGGCGCTTGGGCACAGCGCCGGAGGAGCGGCCCCATTCGGGTACGATCGCATGGAAATTGATCCATCCGGCCAACCTGTTCGCGTGATGAACAGCTCGAGTGATTGGAAGAGCAACAAACTGCACCGTGTGGTATGGACGCCGTCAGCGACCAAGGCCCCGATCGTCCGCTGGGTTTTCGAAACGTACGACCAAGGGACGGGTCTGAATCTGCTCGTGCATGGGCTCAACGAGCGAAAGATCGCCGCTCCTCGCGGCGGGTATTGGTCGAAGACGATGGTGCGCTACATGATTCGCAATCGCGCCTACCTTGGCGAGCGCATTTACAATCGACGCTCCTACAAGGCCTATCGGCGTGGTGAACGGGCGCAGTTAGCGAACCCGGCGGACGCATGGGTCACCAAGAAGAATGCGCACAAGCCCATCGTTGACACTGAGTTGTTCGAACGCGTTCAGAGTCGCGTGAAGACTCGGGTCGTTACGATTGGCCGAACGTTTCATCGACCCTATCTGTTGACCGGCATTGCCAGGTGCGCCCAATGCGGCTATCGCATGATCGGCCAGCCTTCGACCGGTAACGGCCATCGGTATCTGATGTACACCTGCTCAGGCTATTTGCGGATCGGGAAAGCCGTCTGCCGAAGCGTGCATATCCTCGCTCAAGCCTTGGAATCTGAGGTGGTGCGCAGCATTCGATCCCATCTCACGTCGCCCACGTGGAAGGAGGACGTGCGCACGGCGTTGACAGCCATGGTCAGCCATGAATTCGGCGACAACGTGAAGAGCCGCGTCGAAGAGATCGAACGGCAACTGAGTGGGGTGAATCGGCAGATTGCAAACATCGTGGACGCGATCAAGACATCCGCGCAGTTCTCGGAGGCGATCAGGCAGGCCTTAGGAGACCTCGAAACGCAGCGAGACGCTATACGGGCCAGCTTGCGGCAGGCCGAGGAGCGAGCGAACAGGCAGATCGGAGCGGAGGCCCTGACTGAGAAGATCATCGCTTGCTTCGGAGATTTCGACAGGGTCTGGCGGGAGGGGTTGACGATCGAGGAACGGAAGGAATTACTGCGCTGCTACGTTCATCAGGTCAACGTTAGTCATTCACCAACTGACGTGCGTGCCGAGATCTGGCTGTACAAGATTCCTGTCCCCACAACGCAAATGACCCCAGCTCTAAGTGGCCTTGAGCCACTCATCACTAGGGTCAATTGCGGGGGCCGGAACCTCACCCTAGTGAAAGCATTGGCTCCCGAGATTCTGCCACTGGTTGTGAGAAAGCTGGTAGCGCTAAAGCGGCCTTATTTGCACTATCGCGCGAGGGCCGCTTGACCTTTGGCGCAGGTCGCGCTGGCCGCCGGCTTGAGCTGGGCCGCGAAGATTCGTCTTGTCGACGAACTGGTCCAGTACATGGTCTCGCAACCGGGTTCGACTCCTCTCTGTCTTGAGCGGGCGGCGGAAAAAACCTGTCCTTGTATTTAGGCGTGTGGCCGTGGCGGCATGTTCAAAAAAACAAAAGAAGCAAGTAAGAACCATAGGAAGGCGATGACGGCAGGAAGCTTGGTGGTTACAAATCCTGACGTGGCGAAGAAGCCCCACCACTTCTTGAGTTTGTCCTCAATCTGACCGTCGCGTTTTTTAAGGATCTGAAAATCCTCTGAGAAATGGTCCTTTTCGAATGCCACGACCCGATCACTATAAAGCTTTGAAGCTTTTGCGTAGTCGGCTCCGAGCAGACACCATATCGCGCCAGTTAGGATTCCAAGGCCCGGGAGCGCAAGAAGCAGGGTCATCGGCGGCTGATTAATTTTGGCGTAGAGGTTCGTCCAACTCAAGAAGAGGAGCGACTGAAACAGTAAAAACATATGGAATGTCTGCCATTTGTTTTGCTGGCCGTGCTCGGCGAGTCGAACGAGAGTAGAGTAATCAGGCTTGCCGAGACCAGACATCAGTCTGGCTTCGTCCGTTGGTGTAGCAGGTGCCGTGGCCTCTGCTAAGGGCCTGCTCTGCTTCGCCTCTGAAGCACTCAATTGGAGCCAAGTGCGCGATATGAGCACGGCGATGATGACCGTGACGATAGGCCAGACAAGGAGTTGCAGCAAGAGAACGACGAGCTGCGGACTGGACCAAGTCATGAACTCTTGGGCTACTAGCTAGAGGATACCACGTTTCGGCGCGATGCTCGTTCGCGCCATCCTCGACTAACTCGATCTCGAAATTGGGGTCAAATAGGGCTCAAGAGTTCACCCCTGGACGCCAAGGCGAAAATGGGCTCGTCTCCGAAAAGTGTGGTGACGGTTTAAGTGACTGAAAAGACGGCGCATCGGCTATCCGGCTACCCTTCGCGTGTGTGTGACGCATGCGAACGGAGGGCCGGCACCGATGCGCCTGGAAACTTGTGTCAGGAAAGGGCTGCGGTTGAAAAGCCACCGGGTCGGACAGGTCCTCGAGGAGACGGGTCGACTGGTGGCGGAGATCGAAGGGATCCCGGGCCGCACGCTCACGTGCGGGCATTGCTCGCGGCGCACCTGGCGGATCCATTCACGACAACCGGTCCGCGAATGGCGCGATCTGTCCGTTCGGGATCGCCGCTGGTGTTGCGGTATGCGCCCGTGCGGGTGCACTGTCTGGCCTGCGGCCCGCGGGTCGAAGCCGTGCCGTGGGCGCACAAGTGGCAACGCATCACGAAGGCGTTGGCCGACGCGATTGCCCGGCTGTCGCGGCAGTTGACGTGGAAAGAGACGGCCGCGCACTACGGGGTGGATTGGAAGACCGTGGTCGCGGTCGTGAAGCGGGCCGTCGCCTGGGGCCTGAAACATCGGCCCTGGAAGCCGTTGCACGTGATCGGGATCGACGAGGTGTCGCGCGCGAAGGGGCAGCGGTACCTGACCCTCATCTACGATTTGCACCGTCGGCGCTTGGTGTGGGTCGGCGAGAACCGGGATGCGGCGACGATGACGGCGTTCGTCCACTGGCTGGGTCCCCGCCGCGCGCGATCGATTCAGGTCGTGTGCTGCGATATGTGGGCGATCTATCTGGAGGCCGTCCAACAGCACCTGCCGTACGCCCAGGTGGTCTTCGACCGCTTCCATGTGGTGCAGCATCTGAATCGCGCGGTCGACGAGGTGCGACGCGACACGTGGCGCACACTGTCGGGCCTGGCGAAGGTGGCGTTCAAGCGGACCCGCTGGCTCTGGTTGAAGAACCCGTGGAATCTCAAGCACCCCGAGAAACGACGCTTGTCCGTGCTCTGCGGCCGGACCAATCAGCCGATCGTGCGCGGCTACTATCTCAAAGAAGCCTTTCAACGGTTTTGGGATTACCTGAGCGAGGGATGGGCCCGGCCCTACCTGCAGTGGTGGCTCTGGTGGGCGTCGCACAGTCGGCTCGCGCCATTTGTCCGGTTTGCTCGCATGATTCGCTCGCACCTCGACGGGATTCTCGCCTGGACGCGCCTGCGCGTGTCCAATGGCGCGCTCGAAGGGATGAACAACAAGGTGAAGGTGGTCAGCCATCGCGCCTACGGCTTTCGCACGGTCGACAGCTACGTGGCGGCGATCTGGCACGGGTGTGGCGACCTCCCCTTGGAGCCGGTGCCCTGATCGGAACGCCTGTGGAAGCTGCCGGCCCACAGGTCCTTCTTATTCGTAAGAGGATCTCTCATCACACTTTTCGGAGACGAGCCCGAAAATGCAAGACGGATCCAATTCGAGACGAATTCCTTAACTTAGATGGTGGCCAATTTATCGCCGGCTGGAGCAGCCTGGTAGCTCGTCGGTCACTCCACAACACGCGTAAAATCAACTCGTTTTGACATCTGTCCAGCAGGTATACAGCAAGAAAGAGCGATTCAGGGCAGTTTACTGATCAGGTACTGCGTATTGAACTTCAGTAGGGCTACAGCTTCTGGCAAGAGTTGTTTACCGGCCTGGGCATCCACCTCATTGAGCAGGGCATTCAGGACGTTCACGGCGGTCTTGTTGTCGCCGCGCGCCAAGGCGGCGCTGGCGGCGTTCAGCTTGGCGTCTAGGCTGATCCCGATTCCCTGGTCCTTGATCCAGCCTTGCTGAATCGCCTGCTCTTTGTAGCTAATGATCGTCTGCAAGAAATCAGTTGATACGAAATGCGCGGGTGGAGCCGTTGGGCCGATGGTGGTCCCAATGGCACTCAGTGTTCTCATAATCGCTTCGACCTTTGCTTCGTAATCGGGAAGGTCTCCCTCAAAATCGGGCGGCGCCACCCCAAGCTTCGTGGTATTCACGCGAGGCTTAAGACGAAATGGACAAAGACCCACCAGGAGATCCGTCCTAACAGAGAAACCGCTCATAGTCTGACCAGGGAGAGCAGCGGCGTCCAAACCAGCTCCCCAGCTAATACTTGAACCAGGTCCGACAGAGCCGAGCCAGCGTTGCGGAGCAGTTACCATCACGCGCGTGGAGTCCTGCGAAGAAAACAGGCATCGGTCCCCAGCATCGATGTAGACGATCGGGATGGGACTGCTGGCGCTAGCCGCTACCGTGATGACATATTCGAAAGTGATGCCCCCCCTGACTCCTCGTAGCACTCGCGCGGAGCTCGGACCCTCTGACCGAAGGCTGTGGCTGCGCTGCCGAGGGTTGATAAACCAGAACCAACGCTGCAAGAGTCATAACTACGAGGATGGATCTCATAGGATTGTCACAGTCTACAAAGTTCTACCTAAATGCGGATCTTAGCTCGAAATGAATGGAATCTTCTTCGACAGGATAGAGCCCGCACTGATCGGCAGCCTCTTGCAACACGTCGTACATGGGCAAGTCGACCACCATGTCCTCGCCGGGGCGATCCGGATCCGGCACCGTAGTTCTGAAGTACTTCTGTTCCCCGGTCAGATCCTGCACGGTCAGGTTGTTGATGTCGACACTAGTGCCAAGACGGTGATAGAGGTGTGGTGGGTGCCAACGTTGGCCACCTCCGCTGTCAAAAAGGCCTCCTCTGGGGAGGCTTAGGTCGTTAAAGCTAACGACGAAGCCACCAGACTTAACCCAGAATGTTTCGGCGAGGCACTGTACACCTGTCGTGGCCCCGGAGATCATGTTCGGGACGCCGTGTGTGAACCGTGAATGGCCTGTTGGATTCACGGCGGTGATGTAGTGCGAGCCGGCCGCGGCCTGCGGTGGCAAGAAGTCTCCCGGGTCTTTCCCCACGCTGATCGTTTTCGATACATTAGTAGCCCCAGATGACGTCGCTGTCACAGCGTAATCGCCAGCAACCTCACACCAGCCGTTGGAGACTCTGTTGCCGGTACCTATCTGCTTGCCCGGGTCCCCACATCCAGGCCCGTGCGTCAAAAGAAACACATGGCAGGCGCCGGTCGTGGGGTCGGTCGTGCACTGGTGAGGCATGATGCGCGATCCATTGTCATCAATGAAGGCTGCGTGGTTCAGTTCAGCCGCCGACAGACTCGGGTGTTCATGCCCACCGATCGCGTCGAGGTCAGCCGGTTTCAAGCTGAACGTGACCGGTTGTCCGGCAGCCGGTGGGGGATCGAGCGTCGCTTCGATTTCCACAAGTGGCGGGATCGACGGCCCGCCGGGACTACTGGACGGTACGTACGGCGACACCGTGTCCGGCGACAGCGTAAGTGTGAGGCTCGGGCCACTTGAAACGTCGATCGTCACGATGCCTCGAGCCTCAGACCCCGCCACTCCAGAAATCACCGTAACACCAGGGCCAGCCGACTGGTATGTCCCTGCGCGTGTAGGAAGCGGATAATCCAACTGGAATACAAACGTGGCGTTCAGACCCTGGGCATCACCGAAGCAGTCTGTACGCGTGGGCGACGCCTGGCTGGTAAAATCAAACTGACCGAAGACACCACGTGCATTGCACGCCGCACCCTGGATCATGGTCCATACGCGAGTACCATCCGTGAAGCTAAACGGCGTAAACGATAAGGGGCCAGGGGTGATGAAGTCGTTCGCGACTATTTCGAACGTGAACGGTTGGACCAACCCCACGGTCGGAGTAAATGAGAACTTGTACCGCACTGGTGCTTGTGCGGCCGCCGGCATCGCGGACAGGCAGAAAAACAGCACCGCCGCGCAGAGAGTTTTCATTTGCGCATTCATCCTCATCGCGACGCGACCTGAACGGACGAGCTAGCGTAGCCTAACGCAAAGTCGTGGAGGACCCAACACAAATCGATCGGTTGCGCCGAGGAAGCTTCAAAGTTGTTTCGCCGCGACGGTGCGAAGTCCTTCATCGAGAAGAACTACATCAACCACAGGAGGCAGAGTTTCCGACCTCGGTCTGGGTTTGAATCGATTTCCGCACACGGGCTGGATTTCGAAGTCATCTGAACCGAAACGTCCTTGTAAAAAGTCCCACAATCTGTTAACATTAAGTGGGACTTAATCATGAGCACTCGCCGCACACACATCGTCATCCCTGAGCCCCTCGTGAACGAGATCGACCGCTTGGTGGGGAAACGGAATCGCAGCGGGTTCCTCACGCAGGCGGCCGAGAAAGAGCTTCGGCGCCTGCAGCAGATCAACGCGTTAGAAGGGGTCGCGGGGGCCTGGAAGGACAAGGATCATCCTGAACTCAAAGCCGGAGCGGCACGGTGGGTCAAGGGGCTCAGGAAGGAAAGTGAACGGCGGCTGCACAAGACCGCCAACCGTTAAGTGGCGACCTACCTCCTCGATACCAGCGTCATCATTGACGCGTTAAACAACAAGCGCAATCGCCGGGATCTACTGCTAAATTTGCTCAGGCAAGGGCATCTCTTGGCGTGCTGCCCCATCAACGTGGCCGAAGTCTATGCGGGTCTTCGCCCCAAAGAGGAACCCGCCACCGAAGAATTCCTGCGGACCTTGGAGTACTACCACATCACGTGGCCGGTCGCGCGCATGGCGGGTTTGCTGAAGCGCGATCATCATCGCAAGGGGGTCACGTTGACTCTTGCCGACGCGACGATCGCCGCGGTCGCGATCGTCCATGAGCTTACTCTCCTCACCGACAACGTCAAAGATTTCCCGATGAAAGAGCTGACCCTCTATCCGCTTCCCATTTCGTAATGTGCACCGGATCGATTAACCAATCATGATGTGGCGTGATGAGCCGAGTGATGAGCCTAACCCACTCATTGGTTCTCGCGTTGACATCGTCGGAATTAGTACAATTGCAATAGTTGATACAGCAGCTGTACAGCAAGAAGTGGTGGTTGCGTACAAAACGGCTTGTAAAATCAATACTTCCACTTTCAGACGGCTACTCGGATTCTTGACCGGCTCGCGACAAGTTCATATTGATAATTCGGTGTGAATTTCTCGCGGGGTGGAGCAGCCTGGTAGCTCGTCAGTCAGTCCACAACTTACGTAAAATCAATGCGTTTGTGAAGGCCGTCAGCACGTATACAGCAGAAATCCGCGTTCAGGACCTTCCTGTTTCAATTAACTCCCAGCCAACACAAGGACCATTCTCAGTCCCAAGTCTCGCCGTCTGGCCTCGAGCCTCTCGAGCGTCCAGATTGAACAGACATGGACATCCCCCCCTTCTTGATGTCTTGCTCAGCAAAACGAAACAACGCGTCCTCGCTGCGACACTGCTGCAGCCCAAGCGGTCCTGGTATTTGGTTGAACTAGCGCGTCATATGCGAGACGGCAAACCGAAAAGAAGGCCTTGATTGCGGTGGCCGTCGAAGAGACAGGCGAGGGGATCGGCCGCATCCGGATGCGTCGGATCCCCGACGCCTCGGCCGACAGTCTTCAGGCGTTTATCGAGCAGGCCGTCGCGCCGGGCAGCCTCCTGTACACCGACGGATTCGCGCGGCAGGCCGACGTTGAGGGAGAGATCTTCACGGTATCCTCACCGCCCGCCGATGATCAGCGGCGGCGCGCCGACATTGCGATCGGGCTGTCCTTGGGCTTTGCGCCCACGGCGTTCGAGTTGCCGTCCCGGCCCTCGGGCGTGTACCCGCCGGCGCAGTACTGGCTGCGATACGTCTGAAACGTAGCGTCCACCTGGAACGTGAACATGCCGTCGCCCCTGGCCGGCGGCGGCAGCGCCGCGTACGGCGGATGCGGATCGTTGTAGATCGGACACGGCTCGTCAGGCATCCCGCCGCCGTCACGCCTCGCCTGAGTGCTGTACGCCGTTGCTGTCCCCGCGATCCCCGCTCTGGTGATCGCATCAACGATCTGCCCTTTGTGCTCGCGCACGGCGGCCGGCGGCTGCGCGTCCGCCGTCTGCCCGGCGACTGCCGCTAGGACGATCGCCACCACGACAAAAGCGCGCCACCCGCCGCCACCACGACGAAGTACGCGCGCACGGCCCAGAGATACCACGTCAAGTCCTCCTGAAAGAGCACGGGCCCCAAATTCTTCGACAGCCGTTCGACTTCGAACAACGCCGGCGAAGACAGCGTGAACGTCACTTGCGCGTACTGCTTCCTCACGAAATCGGTCAGCACCACCTGACGATCGTACTCGGTCAGCGACGTCACGCCGATCTTAGCGGGCGCACCCGGCGGCCCAACCTGCTGATCGAGGGTGACGATCAGCGCCTCCTGCCTCAACACGTAGCAGTCGAGGAGTAGGGTCTCCGCGGTCGGCCCTGCCTCAATCAGAAAGCTGCCTATCGCGACGGCAACCGTCGGCGCCTTCGCATACCCGATGCGAATCGTGTCGGCGTTGACGAAATGCCATTGCGCCCACGCGGTGACGAATGCAATGACGGCGATCATCGCTGTTCTGAGCGCCCGCACCTGCCATCGTTTGACGATCGGCCAGCCCACCGCGACGGCGACGATCAGGCCGCAGGCGCTGAGGGCGAGCAGTTTGATCGTCAGCGCGAACGCGGTGAACGTGACGTACGCCGACAGCGCGGCGCCGAGGAGCGCGAAGCCAGACACGAGCAGGCGTCGTGCCTCGCGGGCGGTCTTGTTCAACTCAGCCCATCGCCACGGCTGTGGTTGGTTGTGGTGAGGCTGTGCCGTCACGGTGCACCGGTGCGTCGGCGGTCGATGCGCGTCAGCCCTAGCGCGGCGCGCCGGCGGCGAGCG
>WNFV01002983.1_pt1 | contig 32836 bp, 30 predicted proteins | sample 5400101 | NCBI WGS metagenome assembly WNFV01 (sample SAMN13153361, study PRJNA577476) | soil metagenome | isolation source: 115 cm soil or saprolite under grassland replicate 1 | place: USA:California | collected 2016-06-15 | reverse complement strand
GTGGAAAGCCCGCCATTGTTCCAGAAGCTGTAGCTGTATTGCGCGTTCATTACCAGCCAGCGAAGCATTTGCCAACTGAGGTTGGCGCCGGCATTCCAGTTGTTCGAATTCGGGCTGGAAGAGTTGTTTCCTAAACCAGTCGTGCCATTTGACACGTACGATGCAAAGACTGAGCCCGTAACGAGCGGGGTAAACGTGTAGGACAGGCTCCCGGTCACACCCTGTGTCTGCACGACGCCGAAATTCTGGCCGGTGAGGCCCGTGTTTTGAAAGTCCGAGAAAATCCCCAAGGATGCGACGGCTGGGCCGAAGCCATAGGTCACATTCGAGTTGCTGGTGACGCCGCTCTGGTCGGATTGGCCGTTCCCGCTCGCTTGGCTGTAGCCGAGGCTGCCTGACACAGATAAGCCTGACGGTAGACCATACGTGCTGAACAGCGAGACGTTCCAAATCTGACCGTCGCCGGACGACGACTGCGAGCCCGACTGGGAGTTCGACGACTGGGGGCCCGACAGCCATTGGTAGGAGCCCTGGATGCCGGCGGAGGAATACAGGCCGGTTTGGCGGGTATAGCTTGCCGTGAGGAGATTCCCGGTGGTCTGGCCCGAATTGCTGCCGGAGCTCGTACCGGACGTGTCGCTCCACGAATACTCATAGCCCAACTGTACCGTGTTGAAAACGCCGATCGGCGTGCCGGCGGTGGCGCCGAGGATGTTCGTGCTCGTCGTGCTTCCGTTGGTGCTTCCGGTTGAGTAGTAAGAATTCCGGTAATAGACACTGGTGGAGATCCGATCGATCAGGTAGTTGAGTCCCAAGCTGAATGAGTTGCTGGTGAAGGTCTGGCGTTGGGTCGTCAGGCCAAATTGATTGGACTGGTACGGACTGTTGTTCTGAACATAGCTGTCCGTCACGGTGGCACTGAGCCTGGGTGTGAAGATCTGTACGATCGAAGCATTCAGGGACGGAAACAGATTGAAATTATCAGAGCTGGACGCCGCGGTATCGTACGTGAACCCCCAGGTCCCCGAAATGCTTCCCTTGGTGGTTGGGCCGTTGATCAGCAGATTCGCGCCTGGGCCGATGACGGTGCGGTAGTCCGACTGCTTATCCGTCGATGAAAAGTTGAAGTTGTCGGTCCACATCTCGCTCACCAACAGGGTGGGCTGAAAGGTGAACAGTTTCCCAGCGCCGAGAGTCAGGAGACCAGGCGGAATCTCCCCCGGCGGGTGCGCCTGTGATGGCGCCGGGGCAACCGGAGGAATCCACGTGGGAGTCGGGCCACCACCAGGCGGGGCGCCAGGGGCTGTCGGGGCGCTAGGGACTGGCGGCGCACCGGGGATCGGCGTTAGCACTCCAGGCGTTTGCACTCCGAAGGGGGTGGTCTGCGGTCGGGGTCCCTGGAATGCCGGGGGAAACTGGGACGGGTATTGGGGCACGAAGTACGGCTGCTGGGGCACCACGGGAGCGGCCTGCCCCCCCTCACCTTTGGGCGTCTCCGCCTCTGGAGTCCCAGGCACCTGTGTCGGGGCAGGTGTCGCCTGGCCCGGAACGGGGGTGATCGGGATCGTGGTAGGTGCCGACTGAGGCGGGATGGTCGTGCTCGGAGTCGTCGGACTGGGCGCTCCTCCTGCTGGCGGAGCCGCGCCTTCGGTTGGGCTGGACGACGGGGTCTGACCCCAAGCATGCCCGCCCAAGTCGAAGCCGGGCCCGAGGAAGACTGCGAGAGTGACGAGTAGGACGGGAAGGAGCCGAACCGACTCCTTCCCGTCCGTTACAATGCCTCGTCTAGAAGAGCCGTTGGGGCACAAAGATGATGTCGTCGGGCTTCAATGCGATGTCTTTATTCTCGTCCGGAGCCCGCAACATCTTATCAACATCCACCCGCATCCGCTCCCTATTTTCCCCCTTGCCTCTGAGGATATCCACCCGGCCTCCGGCGGCCATCGGGGTCAAGCCCCCTCCTTGGGTCAGAGCCTTGATCAGGGTCAAGTCCTGAGTGTATTTGACTGCCCCCGGAGCCCTCACCTCACCCTGCAGGTAGACCAGATCCGCGACTGGTGAGACGACTGAATCGCCCGGCTCGATCTTGAGGTTCTGGGTGAGATCCCCCTTCTGCACGAGCTTGACAGCAGCGTCAGCTCGCGCGTCAGCTGAATGGGCCCGGGCTTCCCGAAGCCGCCCACGAAGTAGACCGGCCGGCTCTTGATGTCACGGATGATGACGGTGACGGCGGCTCCCTTGACCGTCTTGGAGTAGACGGCGGAGAGATAGTCCTGGAGCTCCTGCACGGTCTTGCCCGCCGCTTGGATCTCGCCCACGAGCGGCAGGGAGGTCTTTCCATCCGGTCGTACGAAGACGCTCTGATTGAGATCCTTGTTGTCCCAGACTTGCACTTCCAGGACATCTTCCGGGCCGACGATGAAGTCCTTCGGGTCGGTTCCTTGGACGGCCCCCTGCGCAGTCCCTGGGGCGGTCCCTTGGGCCAGCGCGGGCGAAACCGACAGAGACCAAAAAAGAAGCGTCACCGATGGCAGCGTAGCCAGCCAGTGGAGCGGCCGCGTCATGATTGGACTCCTCGTGGGTACTTGGTCTGGGTGCTGGCGATCGACTCGAGCGCCGAGCCCTCGCTTTGCGCGTAGGATTTCAGCTTGTACTGCAGGCAGCGCAGACTGATCCCCAGCAATCGGGCCGCCCGGGTGCGATTTCCGTTCACGGCATGCAGCGTTCTCAGAATGTGCTCCTGCTCCACCTCGCGCAGTGTCAGACCCGCCTGCGCGGCTCCATGATGTCCCACCATCTTCTTGGGCTCGCGATGGTCGAGGGACAGCACGTCGACATCGATCACCTCTTCGTTCGCGAGGACCACGGCCTGCTCGATGCAGTTTTCAAGCTGCCTTACGTTACCGGGCCAGGCGTACGACGTCAACATTTCAAGTGCCCGGGGGGTGATGGCGGGGACGGCACGGCGGTGAACAGTGCTGAACCGCTCGAGGAAGTGGCGTACGAGCTGCGGGATGTCCTCCCGCCGCTCGCGGAGCGGAGGGAGCTGGATCATGACCACGGCGACCCGGTAGTACAGGTCGGCCCGGAACGTGCCGTCCGCCACCGCTTCGCGCAAATCCTTGTTGCTCGCGGTGATCAGTCGGATATCCGTCTGGATGGGCTGACTGCCCCCGACTTCGACGAATTCGTGAGCCTGGATGACTCGAAGGAGCTTGGCCTGGAGCGGCAGCGGCAGCTCACTGATCTCGTCGATAAAGAGCGTGCCCGTGTCGGCCAAGGCGAAGACACCATTCCGATGCTCGACCGCACCCGTGAATGAGCCTCGACGATGACCGAAGAGCTGACTCTCCATCAGCCCCTCGGGTATCGCGGTGCAGTCCAGGGTGACGAGCGGGCGGTCCCGGCGTGGGCTATTGCGATGGATCGCGCGGGCGATGAGCTCCTTGCCCGTGCCGCTCTCGCCCATGATGCAGACGTTGGCGTCCCCGCCGGCAACCTTGTCGATCTTGGTGAGGACTTCTCTCAGCTGTTGCGAGTTTCCGATAATGCCGGAGTCAACCCCGCGTGGGCCCGGCGACACCGCGCTGGGAGCCGAGCTGACGGGGGCGAGCTTTCCTGCCACGCGGTCGAGCCATGCGTTGATCCTGACCATGTCGTCCCGCTCGGCCCACTCGACTCTGGGGAGTGCGGTGAGCACATCGAGCCCGGCCGCCGGGCGACGATCAACCAGGACTAGCGTGTCACTGAAGGTCGGTGTCGATTCCACGTATCGGGAGATCTGCCAGGCGGTGAGGTCTCCCGTCAGGTTGACGATGAGAAGATCCAGGGGCTCGTGGCGGCTTACCACCATTTCGAGCTCTTGAATGGAACAGACACACTGGACCGAACAGCCCCGGCCCATGAGCAGGGGTCGTAACCGGGAAGACAGGTCCATCGTTTCGTCCAGAATGAGTGATTTCACGAGTGTCGACGTCCCTTCGGGATTGGGTGTCTAGCCTCGCACGTCAGGCGTGACACCAGGATGACGGGTCAAGGAAGTATCAGTGAAGGCCCGAATAGTCGTCCGGAGCGGCAATCGCTGATCTTCAGGGAGTGGATTTGAAGGCATTCCGCGCGCAGGCTTCAAGCGCGGGACATATTGCAGAGAGCGCCAAGACTCATTCACTGCCAATCTCCTTCGAGGGCCCGACGCCCTACACGTCGCAATATCGGGTGCCACCATGAAGTGTCTCGTGGGGCGACGCCCGGCGACATGATTGGATAAGCAAAATCTGCGCCGAAACCTCCTTACCGACTAGCTATGCTATAGGCATTGGCGGCTTCTCCGTTCAGAATTAGATACTTGCTGGTAGAACTCGGCAATCCGGGTAGTTAAGGACCCAGGATGCAAGCATGAGGCGGTCTAGCGCGAGGGAATATCACGGCAAATTGAGGAAGAATCTGAGACCAAATAGGGAAATTTATTTCCCATGACCGTCAGGGCGCGGGCCATCGAGGCCACATTGACGTATTTTGTACAAGAGTGCCTTGTAGCTGATCTTCAGGAGCCGGGCCGTCTCTGCCCGGTTCCACCTCACTCGCTCGAGAACCTCCTTAATTGCTGCCGCCTCGGCCGCCATGGCCGCTTTCTTGGCGATCTCCTTCAACCCGAGGCTCTTGCCAGCAGGCCGCGGAGGAGTCTGATCCTTGGGAGGAACGAAGGTGGACACCGTCAGCCCACCCTGGGGCTTCTCCGTCCGGAGCGCGATCTCCTCTTGAACGAGAAGCTCGCTCTGCAGCACCACGAGCCTCCGGATCATATTCTCCAGTTCGCGAACATTGCCCGGCCAACTGTATTCCTGGAAGAGCCGCATCGTCTCCAGCGAGATGGTTGGCGTACTGCGGTTGTACTGCTTGCAAAAGCGGCTCAGGAAGTGGCGGACCAGAGACGAAATCTCTTCCCGCCGTGTTCGCAGGGGAGGAATGGGAATCGTGACCACGTTGAGCCGATAGTACAGATCCTCTCGAAACTGCCCGTTGGCCACGAGGACAGCAAGGTTACTGTTCGTCGCAGCGATGAGCCGAACGTCCGCCGTAATCAGCTCCGTGCCGCCGACGCTGAAAAACTTCGCGTCCTGCAGCACGTGAAGCAGCTTGGCCTGAAGGCTCAGGGGCATCTCACCGATCTCATCGAGGAGGAAGGTGCCTTGGTGAGCAAGCTCGAATTTGCCGGGCTTGCGACGATGAGCCCCCGTGAAGGCTCCCTTCTCGTGCCCGAACAGCTCGGACTCGAGCAGTTCCGCGGGCAGCGAGGCGCAGTTGACCTTGACGAAAGGCTTGTCCAGGCGACCGGAGATCTGATGGATGGCCCGCGCCACCATTTCCTTGCCGACCCCGCTTTCGCCCGTGAGAAGCACAGTCACGTTGGTGTCTGCGGCCCTCCGCACGATGTCCTCGACGGCGCGCATGCGCTCGCTGCCCCTGAAGAGGAGATCGAGATTGTAGGGGGATCGATCGCTTTCCGCGACGGCACCCGAGGACAAATCGAGCGCGCGCTCGTGTCCGTTCTGCGCGAAACCCCGATTTATCGCGTCGCGGAGCGTCTCCGGAACGACCGGCTTGAGGAGAAAGTCGCAGGCCCCGGCCCGGACGGCCCTGACGGCGAGGGCCACATCGTTGGTCCCGGACAGGACCACGAGGGGGGCCTCGGGACCCTCCAACCGGAGCTGGTGCAGGAGGTCCAGGGCCCCCGCCTCGGCGTCATCGAGATCCACGAGGATGGCCTGCGGCCGAAGACTGGGTACGAGCGCGACCGCGTCCGAAAGACTACCGACCACTACAGTGGAGTAGCCGATCTCCTTGGCGCCGCGCGTGAGGATGTCCCGGCTTGGGAGGTCGCTCCCGATAACCAGTATTGTCTCAGGCGCCATAGGCAGTTCCGAATGTTAGATCTTGACGAGCAGAGGCCTCGGCCCGGATACTTCCAGGGGGGACCCCCCCATGCGCATACTCGTTGTCGAAGACGACCCCTCGGTGGCCCAAGTGCTCGCAGAGGTTCTGCGCGTCGAAGGACACGACGTTCTCGTGGCCCTCGATGGAGTTGAAGCACTCAATGTCGTCGAAACCACGACGGTCGATGGTGTATTCCTTGATCTCGTAATGCCTGGACTCGACGGCCTCTCGGTCCTTTCGCGCATCCGAAGCCGCTTTCCGGATCTGCCTGTAGTCATCCTCTCGGCTCACGCGGAGACTGAAGCAACCCTCAGGGCGCGCGAGCTTGGTGCCGTAGACATCCTCGCGAAGCCGAGTGCGCTTCGGGATCTGACGGAGGTGCTCAGGCACTTCACGTCTTCCTGATCAACAATCCCCGTCACCGCGCTTTGTTGCCTCGGCCGACATCGAATACCCAACTTCTCAATTGTGCCGAGGTTCCCCAATTCTCCTCGGATTCCCCTCGAATGCAAGGTCAAAAAAGGAAACAGGCCTAAGCTATCGAGATGATAAATCGATCCCTCGATCTGAGGGGCTCACCATCGGCTTTTGTGGGGAGAAATTACCGTATGGAGGATAGTGTCCAATGATCTACCCAGATGTGACAAGGAGTGAGACGGACGGGCTCTTGCAAGGTCCGTATTCCTTGTTGACGACGGGAAACCGAACCAGGAGCCTCGGTGGGAGAGCATGGCCATACTAAAGGGGAACCTGCACGCCCACACCTCATTCTCGGACGGGCGCCTCCCCGTCGAAGAGGTGGTCGCTCGATACCGGGATCTCGACTACGACTTCCTGGCCATTACCGACCACGATGACCTGATCCAGCCGGACTACTGGACGAACCTTCCCCTGAGTGACGAGAGAATGATCATTCTCCCCGGCGTGGAGTTGGACTATCGGCCCCTTTCGCAGCACATCGGGAAGGTGACAGGAGATCGGGAAACACTCTACATCCTGAATCACCCAGCTCGATACTCTCTGACCGTCGAGCAAGCGCTCCGAAGGATCCGCCGGATCGGCCAAGAATGGTCAACGATCCATGCCGTGGAGGTGACCGACACCGGTCTTTACCAGGCAGAATACGACGTGAGCGCGATCGCCCTGCCCAAGGTGGCCACGGATGACTCCCATACTGCTGCCCACATCGGCCGGGCCTGGATCGAAGTGAGCGCCGCGAGAAACCCCGACGCGATTCTGCGCGCCGTCAAAGCGGGCGATTTCGTCGCGGGCTTCGGCTCGCGAGGCATCGCGGGTCCGAGCCCGCGGCCTCGAGCAGGCAAGGCGTGAGGTCCTGGGAACTCTCCTGAGGAGGAACTGATGACCGAGTCCACGCTGGATGCGCTGACGACACGTCTCGAGCGCCTGGAACGAGCGCGTCGTCGATCGAAGCGGACCACGCTGGTAGTCCTCTTGGGGGGGACCGCACTGATGTTGATGGGACAGGCCTCCCCGCACCGCATGCCGAAATCGCTCGAAGCCGAGGAATTCGTGCTGCGGGACAGCCGGGGACAGGTACGAGCCTCGCTGGGTACGGCTCAGAACGCGAACGCCACGATGCTGCAGATCTTCGGCGAAAACGGCAAGCCCCGAACGCGCCTCACCGTATCGACCGACGGAACCTCGAGCCTCGAGGTCCTCGACGCGGGCGAGCGCGTGCGTGTCCTCCTCGGTGTGAAGGACAACGGCTCGCCGCGTATCTGGCTCGGCAACGAGGCCGGCAAGATCGTCTGGCGGGCGCCCTGAAGCGGCTCGCCCTCGCTGCACTTCTCCTGGCCGGACTCGTGCCGCCGGCATCTGCGGAACAGGTCTCGGTTGTCGAGATCGTCCGGAATCCGAGCGCTTACCGCGGTCGGTTTCTCTCAGTTCGCGGCACGCTGACAAACGTTCGCCCAGCCGCTCCGGGGAGCATGGCCGGCCCGGCCTTTACCGTCTTCGATCTCGTCGCGGGGCCTGGGGTACTCACCGTGCTGTCGATCGCACCCCCGGCCTGCCTCGGCGGGTCCACGGTCACGGTGGAGGGGCGGTTCCTCCCCACAGCCCACGTTCAGCGACAGTTCTACACGAACGTGATTGAGGCCAGCGTGGTTTCCTGCCGCTGAAGCGGGACGGGAAACCGGGTTTCCGGCTAGGGGCCGTAGACGACCTTGTCGCCCCCGCGTTGGCGGGCCTGCTCGAGGTATCTCTGGGCTCTGGCGAGGAGAGTGGTCGAGGTCTGACCATCTCGCGGAAACGACACGATTCCCGCGCTGAGCGTCAGCCGCCTTGGAGGTTGCTCCGGACCTCGGCGAAACTCCATCCGCCTGACCCCGGCTCGCACACGTTCGGCGACCCCGACGGCTTCCGCATGGCCTGTGTGAAGCAGCAGCACGGCAAGGCCTGTGGGAAAGCGACCCACGATGTCCGTAGTGCGAATGAACTCCGCGACCCGGACCGAGAGGGCCGTCTCGATCGTCGCCTCGAACTCGGCGTCTTCCGGGGGAATGTCGGGCTTGAAAATGCAGAGGGTGAAGAAGTCCCGGTATCTCGTTCCCCGGCCGGTCTCGCGAAGGAGGAGGTGGAGGAAGGCCTCATATTGGAACAGGCCCGTGGACGGATCAAGAAGGGACACGATCCAGCCCCCTTTCCTCCGTGCGCCGAACGCTGCATCGATACGCGGCTCGAGGTTACGAATGGGAACATGGCGTGACGGGCCCCTGCCACGCCAGCCACCGGGCCAGCCGCGGGGCGAGTATAGTCGGAGTCACGAGACAAGGCTAACAAAATCGCTCAGATGGACGTTCCCTCACTTGGGCCGTCGTCGCCAGTGGTAGAAGGCGAGCGCCTGAACGAGGGACAGCACCACGAGGCTCAGGTCATTGAGCCAGTAGATCGACACGAACCGCCCAGCCAAAGTCCGAAGGCCGAGCACTAGCGCCATGCCTGCGGCAAGGTTGACTGACAGAAAGACGAGCGTTAGCCCCAGGCATTCGAGCATCTCCACGATGGCCGGCGCGAGCTCGTCTCGGCTGAGGGCGAGGCCGCGGATCCCGACGATATAGGCTCCCAGCGATGTCATGATCACGATCCCGACGATGGTCAGGGAGACGACGGCGCGACCTCAGAGAGCGCCCGCTAGGCGATAGTATGCCCAGGCAGACAGCTCGATGGCGATGTCGCGCACCAGGCCAAGGCGCGATTCGGGATTGGACGGGCCGCTCGCCGCAGTGGGTACTGGATGTACAACGAAACCGGCTCGTTCCATGAGCGTGCGTGATCGCGGCATGTCGATGGGATCTGCGACGAGCAGGATACGGTGACGGCCGAGCGGGAGCAGGAGCTTGCGTATCTCGGCTGCTTCTTCTCTGGTGGTACGTGCGCTGGCACTGATCAGAATGTCCTTGTCGGGCACCCCCAGTCCTCTCGCCAGCGCTTTTCTCGCCTCGGCCTCCCCCGTCGAACCGGACAGAAGGAGCACTGGGGCGAGGGCATCGTGGTAAAGGCCCACCCCGAGGAGCAAGCGCCTGAGCGATCGGTTTGTGAGCACGCCATCGGCGTCCGCGCCGCCCCGGCCCATCACCACGATAGCGTCCGATGGCTCTACGTGAGTCTGGCCGGCCATCAGGGTATTCAGAAGATTGGCCAGAGGAGTGAAGGCGGCAACGGCGAAAAGAAGCAGAGCAATCAGACCGACATATCGCAGCCCGTGCATCGAGGATGAGGCTAGCACAGGGACTGTTCCCACTCTCAGAAGATCGTCGGCTCGAGCCGACGATCTTCTAAGAGTGGATCCTTCTACCAGCAGCTAGTCCGAGTCGATCAACAAGGTCACGGTGACCCGGCGTTTCTTGTCATCGGGGATGGTGGGGTCATCGAGCGAGCCCATACCGATGGCCTGAACGCGCGAGAGCTGCACACCCTTGTCCGCGAGGAACCGCCGGACAGACTCCACGCGACGCTGGGCCAGAGTGTAGTTATAGTTCTTCGTGCCCTTCGGATCGGTGAAGCCGCCCAGCCTCACTATGAGGGTCGGACTGGACTCGAGCTCCTTGACCACGCCGAAGAGTGCGGTCTGAGCGCCATCCGAGAGGTCGGCCTGATCGAAGCCGAAATACACTTCGACGGTGTCGACCGCCTTCTGGTTGTACCGGTTCGACCAGACGCGCGTGAGGCGAGTGTCCACGCCCCCGGCTTTGGCCATGGCAGCATCCGCACGCTCCCCCGCGCCCCGCGCGAGCTGAGTCGTCTCGCCGAGGCTCGTCTCTACGGTCTTGATCTGGCCGTTCAGCTGGGTATTCACGGTGTCCACCTTCTGGTCCACGCTCTGACCAATCTCCACTTCCTTCTTGCCCATCAGCTCACGAACCCAGTCTTTGGTCGCGCACCCCGAGGCCGCCACTAGCACAGCAGGCAGTAGTATCGCGAGCCTTCTCACGTGAAGCATATGTCCTCCTCGTACCCGGTTAAGAGCCAGAAACCCGGGCGCTGCAATTGCAACGGCCGGGCCACACCTAAACCCTTGGAATCAGCTAGGTATTGGCAAGTTTCTCCTCATAGCTTGCCAAAAACCAAGCAATCGTTACATGGAGGGTGTGTAATCGTTACATCGCCGGGCCCTGGAGCCGTCGGCGCCCCAGGGGTTGGCCAGAGACGATAGTGGCTTGACCATTGGGCTGGGCTGGCACAGCCTATGTACGGAGTCGGAGCCCGTCCGGGTCGTAACACCCTTGAAAGGCGAGAATGATCGAATGAGCGTGAAGATCATGGTTGTCGACGACGAGGTCGCCGCACGGCGCGGCTTGGTGTCTCTCCTGTCCGGCTGGGGATACGACGTCGAGGAGGCCGGAGACGGCCAGGAAGCCCTCGAGAAAGCGGTCGCCGGCATGCCGGCGGTGGTGATCTCCGATCTCGTCATGCCTCGCATGGACGGCGACGCGCTCCTCAAGGCCCTCCGCGAGGAAGTGCCCTTCGCTGCGGTGATCCTCTTGACCGGGCAGGGAACGATCGAGACCGCGGTGAACGCCATGAAGGAGGGTGCCTACGACTACCTGACCAAGCCGGTAGACGTGGGGCGCCTCAAGCTGATCATTCCCAAGGCCGCCTCCAGCAGCGAGGCCCTGCGCGAGGTCGCGCTCCTCCGACGGCAGCTCCGGCAGGTCATGGGAGTGGGACAGCTGGTGGGCACGGGCCCCGCGATGCAGGAGCTCTACCGGATGATCGAGATGGCGGCGCCGACGCCGGCGCCGGTCCTGATCACGGGAGAGAGCGGCACGGGCAAGGAGCTGGTGGCGCGAACCATTCATGATCTGTCCCCGAGGGCGCGGGCGCCCTTCGTGGCCGTCAACTGTGCCGCCATTCCCGAAACGCTCCTGGAGAGCGAGATCTTCGGTCACGAGAAAGGCGCGTTCACGGGGGCGTTCGACCGCCGGGCCGGCTGTTTCGAGCTCGCGCATCAGGGCACCCTCTTCCTCGATGAGATCGGCGAGATGAGTCCGGGCACGCAGGCGAAGTTTCTCCGCATCCTGGAGGCGGGCATGGTGCGGCGCCTGGGCGGCCGTACCGAGGTGAAGATGGACGTGCGCGTCCTCGCGGCCACCAACAAGGACCCGCGGAAGGGCCTCATGGACGGCACCTTCCGGGAGGATCTCTACTACCGCCTCAACGTGGTCAGCATGGCCCTGCCCGCCCTCCGCGATCGTCGCGAGGACATCCCCCTTCTCATCCGGGCCTTCGTGGAGGAATTCAACGCGAAGTACGACAAGCACATCGGGGGCGTCGATGACGGCGTGCAGGCCGCGCTCGAAGCGGCACCGTGGCCGGGCAATGTCCGCGAGCTTAGAAATACCATCGAGCGGGCCGTCATCGCCTGCGGGGCAGAGCGCATCACCGTGAAAGATCTCTCCGACCTGTCCGGAGGCCGGGGACTCGACGATGGGGCCGCGACCAGCGCACCCCCGTTGGTGGCCGCCGCCAACGCCCTGACGGTTCCGATCGGCACTGCCCTCGACGAAGTGGAGAAGCAGCTCATCCTGCGCACGCTGGCCGCGCAGGAGAACAATAAGACCCGGGCCGCCCAAGTCCTCGGCATCAGCCTCAAGACGCTCCACAACAAGCTCAAGACGTACGGCCGGTGAAAATCGGCTTCGGTATTCGCTTCAAGGAAGCGGTCGCGGTCAGTCTGGTCGCGCTGACCCTGGTGGCCGTCACCACGGCCGTGCACCTCGCCCAGCTCACCCGCGTGGTGGTGGAGGAAGCGGGGCGACAGGCGCAGCTCGTGGCGCGGCAGATCTTCGCGCAGAGCAGCCGCTCCATCCTGCGCGGCTCCCAGCGTGATCCGCGGGAGCTCCTACGGCGAGACGGCGAGCTGCGCGGCTTTCTCGATGCCAGCGTGGGCTACTCGCCGCACCTCCTGTACGTGCTGATCGCCGACCGCGACGGCCGCATCATCGTGCACACGGAACGGCCACGCGAAGGAGCCGCGGCGCCCGAACGGCCGAGCCTCGATGACCTGCTCCGGGACAATGCCATCTCACGCTTCCTCACCCTGTACCACGTGGGGCAGACCTACGAAGTGGTGTTGCCCATGAACCTGAACGGCGCGCCCTTCGGGAGTATCCGCCTCGGCCTCAGCACGACCCTCCTGCGGCGCGAGCTGAACGCGGCGCTGCTCCAAACCGTGACCCTGGCCGCTCTCGCCTTGCCGCTGGCCTGGCTGGTGGCGTGGGCCCTCGCCCGGCTGATGCTCAAGCCGTTGCGTTCGCTGACCCGCGAAGTGGGACGGCTGGCGCGCGGCGAGTTCGAGATCGCGCCATCCACCGCCACCCACGACGAGTTCCAGGAGCTCTCGGCGGAGCTGCAGCGCCTGGGGCAGCAGCTCGAGGCCGATCGTATCGCCATGGTCTCGGAGCGTGCCCACGTCACCGTCCAGTCGCTCGTGAGCTATTCTCAGCGACTGGCCGCCCTCGGCCGCCTCACGTCCGGCGTGGCCCACGAGGTCAAGAATCCGCTCAACTCCATGATGATCCACGTCGAACTCATAAAAGAGCGGCTGGATACGCCAAACCAGGAAGTGCGCCAAAGCCTCGAGGTGATCGGCGGTGAAATCCGACGTCTCGATCGCGTGGTGCAGGGGTTTCTCGGCTTCATGCGGCCACACGAGCTCGAGCTGAAGCCCATCGAAATCCCGGCCCTCCTCCACAGTGTGGTGGCCCTCGTGGAGGCCGAGTGGCAGAGCCAGGGAATCCGGTTCGTCCTCAACGTCGCGCCGGGCCTGCCCACCATTGAAGGGGACGAGGAGCTGCTCCGCCAGGCCTCGCTCAACCTGGTCCAGAACGCTTGTCAGGCCATGCCGGCGGGCGGTGTGGTCACGATTGGGGCGCGGGCCGAACAGCACATGCTATGTCTCGAGGTGGCAGACGAAGGGGTGGGGATAGCTCCGGAGGATGTCGAGCGCATGTTCGCGCTGTACTATACGACTCGGCCCGACGGCACCGGCATCGGGCTCTCGATCGTGTACCGCATCGTGCAGATGCACGACGGCACCATCGATGTGCGGAGCGAACTAGGACACGGAACGACCATGACGGTCAAGCTGCCCTTCAGGAGCGCCCGGTGAGAGTTGCGGCTCTTCTCGTCGCCGCGTGTCTCGGCTTGACCGGCTGTACCACGATCAAGGGCTGGTTCAACTCGCCACCGCCGGAGGAAGTGCGGTTGGCGCCGGCCGTCGTCGCGGCCCCCGTTCTCCCGGTCGATCCGCCGGAGGATCCCGCGCTCCTGCAAACACCGCCCTCTCCGGCCAGTCCGGCGAGGGCCGCGCCCCCGACCCCCGAGCCGCGCCGACCCGTTCCGCCGCGGCCTCCCGCGGCCACGCCTGCACCCTCGCCTCCGCCGGCCCGCGCGATCCCGGAGCCGCCGCCGGTCCTCTCTCCCGTGCTTAGCGTCGTGGACGAGCAGAAGCTCCGTGCCGACACCCAGCGGCGCATCGAGGGTGCATCCCAGCGCCTCCGCCAGATCGATCCGGCAAAACTCGCCTCCGGGGAGCAGGACAGCCTACAAACTGTGCAGAGCTTCCTCGAAAAGGCCCGTGAAGCGCTTCAGGCGCAGGACTTCCAGCGCGCCTTCACCCTCGCCGACAAGGCCTATCTGCTGGCTGACGAGCTGAGCAGGCGATGATTCCCTGTCAGGGTAAGTTTTTCCTAAGGGCGCAATTATTACCACCAGAAATTACCATGCCTTTCTTGCCTCGTCTCCAAAGTCAGCGAGAAGAAGGTTCCTCCAAAGTTACTTGCACCTCCATCAGATGGCATGCACATTGCGCCCCTAAAGGCGCCATGCGAAGAGAATCCGGCGAAGACGCAAAGGTGCTCGTGGAATGGCTGGGTCCCTGGCTCAGTGGCGGCGGCAGTCTCCTCTTCATGACCGACTACGATGGCACGTTGACCCCTCATGTGCCCGACCCTGGCGAGGCACGACTGGCGCAGGACGTCCAGCACCATCTTGCCGTACTAGCTCGGAACCCTAGCGTGCGCCTGGCTGTGGTGTCCGGGCGCGATTTGGGCGATGTGACGCAACGCGTTGCCGTCCCTGGTGCCGTCTACGCGGGTTGCCACGGGCTTGTCATCGATGGCCCCGGCATCGCCTTCAGCCACCCACAGGCGGTCGCCCAGCAACCGATGGTACGGGCGCTCGGTGAATCCCTGGCTCGGCGGGCATCGACGATCCAGGGTATGCGGGTCGAAACCAAGCGGCTCGGTGTCACCGTCCACTACCGCCACATGAATGCGGAGGGGCGCCGATCGTTCGAGACCGAGCTGGCGCGGGCCCTGCACCAGAGCCACGGCGGACGCCTCAAGATCTTTCACGGCACCAAAGCCATCGAGATCCTGCCCCAGGTGGGATGGAGCAAGGGTCATTGCGCGCTCAGAATCCGGGAGTGGGCGCTGAGCTCGCTCCCGCAGCCGATGCTCTCCGTGTACATCGGCGACGACTGGACGGATGAGATGGCCTTTGGAGCCCTCGTGGGGAAGGCGATCACAGTGCGGGTAGGGCCGCCGGAAATGGCGTCTCGCGCGACCTATCGAGTGGACGGTGTAGGGGCCGTGCACCACCTGGTCGAGCGCCTCGCTTCCGCGGCTGTCCACAGAGGGGCGGCGTGAGTGTTGCCACTCGACTCGTCGGTGCCATCTGGCTCGCGGCGCTCGCGGTCATCGGCGGCTTCACGTACCTGCAAGTCGGCGGAGAGCGCCAGCGCCTCTTCGGAGACCTCGAGCGGCGGGCGGGCCTGCTGGGTGAGGGGCTAGCGGAGGCCGCCGAGCCCGCCCTCGCCCGAGGCAACCGCCAGGCCCTTGAGCGTCTGCTCGTGAAGTTCGGTCAACCCGAGCAGAGGCTGGCGTTCTTCGATCGTCTCGGCACCGTCCAGGCCGCGACTCCGGCCCTGCGCCCCGTCTTGTCACAGGCCCTGCCCGAGGTGACGGCGGCGCTCACGAGCAAGGAGACGAGGCGTGGACTCAAGCGCCTCGGTAGCCGGCCCGTCTATGTCTATGCGAGTCCGGTGATCCGCGACGAGCGTGTCGTGGGAGCGCTTCTCGTGGCCCTCGACGCCGAGCCGATGGTGGAAGCCGAGTGGCGCCTCTGGCGCGACAACGGGATCCGCTTTCTCGTCCTCGTCCTCGTCCTCTCGGGCATTGCCCTCCTCATTATCCGCATCACCGTCGTCCAGCCGCTGACGAAGATGGCCCGCTGGACCCAGGCGCTTCGCCGGAGCACGCCGCCGCCGCCCCTCGACATCGCCGATCCGGGGATCTTCGGGCTCGTGGCGCACGAGGTGTCGGTGATGGCCAAGAGCCTGCACCGCGCGCGGGCTGCCGCGGAAGAGGAGGCGGCCCTCAGGCTGGTGGGCGAGGCGCTCTGGACCGAGGAGCGGCTCAAGCAGTTCGTCAAGCTGCGGCTGAGCGGCTCTCCGCTCTTCGTCGTGTCGAATCGCGAGCCGCTGAGCCATGTCTGGAAGGACGGGCGGATCGAGGCGCAGCATCCTGCCTCCGGCCTCGTCACGGCCATGGAGCCGGTGATGCGCGCCTGCGGCGGTGTCTGGGTGGCCCAGGCCAGCGGCGACGCGGACCGCGAGATGTCCGACGAGGCAGGCCGCATCGGGCTGCCGCAGGACGACCCGCGCTATTCGCTACGGCGCGTGTGGCTCAGCAAAGAGGAGGAAGCGGGCTACTACTACGGCTTCGCCAACGAGGGGCTGTGGCCACTCTGCCACATCGTGCACACCCGGCCCCTGTTCCGTCCTGAAGACTGGGCGCACTACAAGGCGGTGAACGAGAAGTTCGCCGCGGCCCTGCTCGCCGAGGCGGCCGAGGTGGACTCACCGCTCATCCTCATCCAGGACTATCACTTCGCCCTCCTGCCCGGGTTGATCAAGCGCGAGCGGCCGGACGCCCGAGTGGCCCTCTTCTGGCACATCCCGTGGCCCAACGCAGAGGCCTTCGGCATCTGCCCGTGGCAGCACGAGCTCCTGCTCGGCATGCTCGGCGCCGATCTCATCGGCTTCCACACCCAGTACTACTGCAACAACTTCCTCGAGACGGCGGAGCGCGCGATCGAGGCGCGGGTGGAGTGGGAGCAGTTCGCGGTGACGCGCGGCCAGCACACGACGCTCGTCAAGCCATTCCCCATCAGCGTGGCCCCGGAATTCGTACCCAATCCGCCTCCCACCCTCCGCGAGGACATCCTGCGCGATCTCGGTATCTCGTGCGAGTTCCTGGGCGTGGGGGTGGAGCGGCTCGACTACACCAAGGGCCTGCCCGAGCGCATTCACGCCGTCGGCCGCTTCTTCGAGCGCAACCCGGAGTATCGGGAGCGCCTCGTCTTCGTCCAGCTCGCGGCCCCCAGCCGCTCGAGCATCGCCCGCTACCAGGAGATCGAGGCGGAAGTGGACGCGGCGGTCCGCGAGGTGAACACCAGCCTCGCTACCCGGAAGTGGCGTCCCGTGCTCTATCTCAAGCGTCACCACGACCACCGGGAGATCTGGCCCTTCTACCGGTACGCCGACTTTTGCATGGTGACCTCGCTCCACGACGGCATGAACCTCGTCGCCAAGGAATTCGTCTCGGTGCGCGAGGACGGCGGCGCCCTCATCCTGAGCCAGTTCACCGGTGCCTCCGCCGAGCTACGCGACGCGCTCCTCGTCAACCCCTACGACCTCGACGGGGTGGCCGACGCGATTCGACGCGCGGTCGAGATGCCGCGCGAAGAACAGGCGGCGCGCATGAGCCGGATGCACCAAACGGTGCGAGAGCAGAACATCTACCGCTGGGCCGGCCTGCTCCTTGGAGAGCTCTCCCGGATCCCCGAGGAGCCGCCGGGTGATTCGGCAGCCAGCGGCTCGGCGGCGCCTGGAACGCGGGGAGGCCGAGGCATCGTCGACTGACCGCAATGCCGCCGTAAAAGTTACACGACCACGGTAACCGCTACACGCCGCGCGCCGCGTCTACCCCTCTAAAGGCGTGGCCAGGCACGTTTGGGCCTCCCAGAATCCCCGTAGCCCTTGGCATCGCGGTTGCGTGAGCACCATGTCAGAGAGAGCCCATGGCACCGTCGCTGAAGTTGGACGAGCTGGATTCGCGGCTTCGTGCCGTCCTGATCGATCCCTATGCGGGGAGCCGGGAGGGACTCCGGGCTTCGCTCGAGGCGGAAGGGTGCCTGGTCGACGTGGCGGCGGACGCGGAACACGCCTTGGCGCTCGTGCGAAGGGGAGGCTTCGATGTGGGCGTGATCGATCTCGACCTGTCGCCCGCCCACGGCATGGTGCGAAGCGCATGGGTGCTGGCCCGGCTCTTCCGGACGTTCAATCCTTCGTCCCCGGTCGTGCTCTTCGTTGCCGAGATCGGGCGAGATCTCGTCAGCGAGGCGGCCTCCATGCATCCCGCACTGCTGCTCGAGAAGCCTATCAATCCCGCGCGCCTGCGTGCGGTGGTGCGTCAGCTCCGAACAACCACCGCCGCCGGCTAGCGACCCGCCTGAACGCTCCACGCTCGTAACGATCGCCGCGCTCGAGGCTCGCTTGCATACGGAGCGCTCTTCGTCCAGACTGGCGCCGGATGATCGCCCCCCGGAGATCACGAACGTGCAGACTCGCGCCCGATCGTGCCTCCTCGCGGGACTGATGGCGGGCCTGGGATGGCCGGGCTCGAAAATCATCCGCATCGATCCATGAACCACCGCATCGAGAAAGGGACGCCCATGCGAGCAGCGCGCGCGATCATCCTGGCCGCCTTGATCATTCTCTCCGTTCCCGTGGCCGGCGCCGCCCAGACTCCCGGAGAGGTCTTCAGAAAGGTCACCCCTTCCGTGGTCGTCATCCGCGCCAAGGGAAGCGAAGTGACCCCAGGCGGGCAGGTGCGCTTCACGGAAACGGGCTCCGGGGTGCTCATATCCGCCGACGGGAAGGTGATGACCGCGGCCCATGTCGTCCACTCCATGAACGACATCAGCGTGGAATTCCTCGGGGGCGACACGGTCTCCGCCAGAGTCATCGCCTCCGAGCCGGCGGCCGATCTCTCCCTCATCCAGCTCGAGCGGGTTCCCGCGCGCGCCAAAGTGGCCGTCATGGCCAACTCCGATACGGTGCGGGTCGGCGACCCGGTGTATATCGTGGGCGCGCCCTATGGCCTCAGCTACTCCCTCAGCGCGGGACTGATCAGCGCCCGCTGGGCGCCCAACACGGTGCACCGGGCCATGCCGCTCGCGGAGTTCTTCCAAACCAATGCCACCATCAACACGGGCAATTCAGGCGGGCCGATGTTCAATGCGGCGGGGGAAGTCATCGGCATCGTCAGCCACAACATCTCGAAATCGGGCGGGAGCGAGGGCTTGGGCTTCGTGGTGACCATGAAGACGGCGCGGGAGCTCCTCCTCGCCAAGAAGTCATTCTGGGGCGGCCTCGAGGGCGAATTCCTCTCGGATGAGCTGCTCGATCTCCTCAACGTGCCCAACAATATGAAGGGCTACCTCGTCAAGAGCGTGGCCAAGGGATCCCCGGGGGACGAGGCGGGCCTTCGCGGCGGCAACAAGGTGGTCACCGTGGGCGGACAGCAGATCGTCCTCGGCGGCGACATCATCCTCAGCGTCGAAGGCGTTCCCGCGGAGTCGCCGGCCAGCATGATGAAGATCCGTGACCATCTCGCAACGATGAAGCCCGGCGCCTCGCTCACGGCCACGGTCCTGCGCGCGGGCAAGGTCATCGAGCTGACCGGGGTCGTGCCCTAGCCAGACGATCGGCGCTGCTACAGCTGCCCGGAGTCGCCCCAGTTGTCGAGGAGCTTCTGGTACGCGGGGTCGTCGTAGCGGTCGAGATGGAAGGCGGACGCGTAGGGGGGCAGGGGGCGCTCGGCGATGTAGTCGGCCAGCAGGTCCGCCGCGCCGTTGGACGACATCATGCCGTAGCCTGAGAGGGCGCCGATGACGTAGGCGCCCTCTATGGGGAGCGGGCACGAGAGAAAGCGGTTCTCGCGCGTCTTGGTGTAGTAGCCGCCGTCTACGAAGCAGCGCGGTAGTCGCTCCACGTAGGCGGCCATGGCCGGGATCATGCGCGCCATGCCCCGCAGCACCACCTCGGGATGCGAAGGATCGAAGTCGGGCGGGAAGGCGGGCTCGACCGGCTCGACGTCGTAGGTCCACACGCCGAGCACCGACGTGCTCTCGCCCGCGCCCTCGGGCCGGCCATGCGCGCCCGACGGCAGCTCCTCGGTGAGGTGCCGGTGCCGCGGCGAGCCCGCGAGCTCCGCCCGCTCATCCTCCGACCAGCCGATGGTGAGGGGATCGGCCCATATCGTCATGGGCGCTCCCCGCGGCATGGCGCCCAGCGGATCGTTGAAGGCGATCTTCGAGTGGAGCTCGCAGAAGACCGGCAGGTCGAGTCCGAGCATCCGGCCGGCGCTCCGGAGGTGCGGCCCCGCCGCGAGGACGGCCCGCGCCGTCCCGATGGACTGCGTCCCGCCCGCCGTCCGTACCTCCACGCCGCGCACGCGCCCGCCCGTGGCGTCGATGCCCTCGACGCGTCCCTCGACGAGCCGAGCGCCGTGGGCGCGGGCCTGCTCGAGCAGGTACATGCCGAGCTGCTGTCCGCTGAACCACCCGCAGCGGCGGGCATGGAGCAGGGCGATGGTGTCGGGAGCGAGCCACGAATAGTGACGTCTGATGAGGGACGGCTCCGTGATCAAGTCGGTGCCCCGCAGGGACGGCTCGAAGCCTTCGAACGCTGATGGCTGGTAGTCGTCCGACCCCGTCGCGTGCACGCGAACGGGCCCCGCCCCGAGCGCGGCGGCTTCCTCCGCCGCGCTGACGAACCTCGCCACCCGCTTCACCTCGGCGGTGGCGAAGAGATAGCCGCGCCGGTTGAGCCTGAACACATTGGCGCTCTCGACGGCCAGCTCCTCGAGGAGGTCGATGCTTCGGTCCATGAGGGCGACCATGTCGTTGCCGGGACCCGGCCACCAGTTGCGGTAGCATTCGGCGGACTTGTCGCTCGTGAGGGTGAGGGGTGGTCGCTCGTCGACGATGACGATGCCGCGCACGCCCCGACGCACGGCCAGGTGATACGCGGTGGCCACGCCCGCGATGCCCGCGCCGCAGATCACGACGTCCGAGGAGCGCCGACTCATGTCGCCCGCCAGCATACCTCAACCCGGAACCTCGACGCCTCCATGACGCTGTGATAGTCTTGCCGCCTCATGCATCGGCCAGAACCCGCCTGCTCCAGGCGTGCGCAATGACTCCCGGCAGCGTCGCCCGGGCGGCCCCTGCCCGCGCCCCCTGGCATTGGACCCTCGACTCCGCGCCTGACGCCGTCGTTCTCCAGCTCTCCGGATCGTGGCGCATGCAGGACCATCTGCCGTCACCGGCGGACGTCGAGAGCGAGCTGGCGGGGGCTTCGTCGGCGCGCCGCCTGACCTTCGACACGCGCGAGGTCACCGCGTGGGACACGGGTTTTTTGGTCTTCGTCCTCAACGTGCGCGACGCCGCGACGTCGCTCGGTCTCACCGTGGATCGCGCGGGCCTGCCCGACGGCGTCCGCAAGCTCCTCGACCTCGCCGCGGCCGTGCCGGAGCGCGACACCAGGCGGACCGGGGCCGAGCAGACTTTCCTCGCCCGCGTGGGCAGATCGACCACCTCTGCCCTCGCGGGCGCGGGGGCGATGATCACCTTCATCGGCGAGTCCTCGATGGCCCTCGCCCATGCCGCGGTCGGCCGCGCGCGTTTCCGCCGCGTCGACCTCATGCTCAACATCCAGGAAGCGGGGGCGAGCGCGCTCGGCATCGTCTCGCTCATCAGCTTCCTCATCGGACTGATCCTCGCCTTCGTGGGGGCCATCCAGTTGCGGCAGTTCGGCGCCCAGATCTACATCGCCGATCTGGTCGCCATCGGCATGGCGCGGGAGATGGGCGCCATGATGGCGGCCATCATCATGGCCGGGCGCACGGGAGCGGCCTACGCGGCGCAGCTCGGGACCATGCGGGTCAACGAAGAGATCGACGCGCTTACCACTATGGGCATCTCGCCCTTCGAGTTCCTCGTGTTGCCCCGGATGCTCGGTCTCATCCTGATGATGCCGCTCCTCACGATCTACGCCGACCTCGTGGGCATCCTCGGGGGGGCGGTGGTGGGGGTGGGCATGCTCAAGGTCGGGGTCGTCCCGTACTGGAACCACACGTGGAGCGCCGCCTCGCTCGCGGATTTCTCCGCGGGCCTGATCAAGAGCGTGGTCTTCGGCGTGCTCATCGCCATCGCCGGCTGCATGCGCGGCATGCAGTCCGGGCGCAGCTCGGCCGCGGTGGGACTGGCCGCGACCTCGGCGGTGGTGACGGGGATCGTCTTTGTCATCGTCTCCGACGCCGTCCTCACCGTGGTCTATGACGCCATCGGATTCTAACCACGCCCCGCCTCGCATTCGCGTGGTGGACGTGACCATGGCCTACGGAGACTTCGTCATCCAGCGCGATCTCAACTTCGATGTCGCGCGCGGCGAGATCTTCATCATCATGGGGGGGAGCGGCTGCGGGAAGAGCACGCTCCTGCGTCACATGATCGGGCTCATCCATCCCGCGAAGGGTGACGTGCTCTACGACGGGGCGAGCTTCTGGGGCGCCGATGACGATGAGCGTCAGCTCATGGTCCGCCGCTTCGGCGTGCTCTATCAGAGCGGCGCCCTCTGGAGCTCGATGACGCTCGCGGAGAACATCGGGCTGCCCCTCGGCGAGTTCACGGAACTCACGCCGGCGCAGATTCGCGAGGTGGCCTCGCTCAAGCTCTCCCTGGTGGGGCTCGGGGGCTTCGAGGACTTCTATCCTTCGGAGATCAGCGGGGGCATGCAGAAGCGCGCCGGACTCGCCCGCGCCATGGCCCTGGATCCGGACATCCTCTTCCTCGACGAGCCCTCGGCTGGGCTCGATCCGGTCAGCTCGCGACTGCTCGACGACTTGATCCTCGAGCTCCGCGACAGCCTCGGTTGCACGGTGGTGGCGGTGACGCACGAGCTCGCCAGCATCTTCACCATCGCCGACAATTCCGTCTACCTCGACGCCGAGACGCGGACCATGCTCGCCCAGGGCAATCCGAAAGAGCTCCTTGCGGAGTCGAAGGATCCGAAAGTCCACGCCTTCCTGACTCGCGGGGGGCAGGAGCCCGGGGCGGCTCCGGCCGGGCGCGCGGCGGGAGCCACGGCATGAGCACGCGGGCCAACCCGACCGCCATCGGGGCCTTCGTGGTGGGGGCGCTCGCGTTCGCGGTCATCGGTCTCGTCACCCTCGGCGGGCTCCAGATCTTCAAGAAGGAGCTGCACTTCGTCCTCTTCTTCGAAGGCTCGCTGGGCGGACTCGATGTCGGCGCGCCCGTGGAGATCCGTGGGGTCAAGATCGGCACGGTGACGCGGATCCGTCTCTTCGCTCGGAGGCAACAGATCGGCGTGTACGTGAGCATCGATCCCTCGCTGCTGCCGAAGGGCGGTGAGGTGAGGGAAAGCGTGGTGGGAGTCCAGGAGCTGATCAAGCAAGGTTTGCGGGCGCAGCTGCAGACCCAGAGCCTGCTCACCGGCCAGCTCCTCGTGTATCTCGACTATTTTCCCAACTCTCCGATCGTGCTCACCCATCTCGATCCCAGCGTGCCGGAGATCCCGACGGTCCCCACCACGCTCGCCCGGCTCCAAGCCCGCCTCGAGGCTTTCCTGAACAAGCTCGAGCAGGTCAACCTCGATCAGTTGACGGTGGCCATGACGGAGACGATGCAGAACGCCCGCGCCCTGCTCGGCTCTCCCGAGGTCAAGTCCGCCATCGTCTCGGCGAACAGCGCGCTTCAATCGGCCGACCTCGCCCTCAAGAATGCCGATCAGGTCATCAAGGGATTCGACAAGAAGCTCGATGCCCTCGGGGGAGAGGCCGGCGCGACCCTCGCCGAGACCAAAAAGCTGATCGCGGATACCCAGCAAGTCCTGGGGAGGCTCGACGCACAGATCGAGCCCCTCTCGAACTCGCTGCGCTCCACGAGCGAGTCCGCCACCGTCACCCTTCGGTCGGTGGACCGGGCGGTGGACGGTGACTCGCGTCTGGGGTATGAAATGCTCCGCGCGCTCCGCGACGTCGCGGACGCCGCTCGCTCACTGAAGACGCTCGCCGACTATCTCGAGCGTCATCCGGATGCTCTGCTCCGTGGCAAGGGAGGCCCAGAAAGCAAATGACGACCCTCATTCGACGTGTCGCGCTGCCGTTGGCCGTCGTCACGGCCCTCCTCGCCGGAGGCTGCCTGGGCGGTACCGCTCCCACGCGCTTCTACGTTCTCGGCCCCGTCGACGGACCGGCCGTGGCCGGTGACCGCGCCCTCACCCTCGGGATCGGCCCCGTGAGCCTCGCGGGTTACCTGGATCGGCCGCAGATCGTCACCCGTCCCGCCACAGACAAGATCGATCTGGGCGAATTCGATCAGTGGGGTGAGCCGCTGCGAGACGGAATCTCCCGTGTCCTCGCCGAAGACCTCTCGCGCCAGCTCCCCTCCGCCAGGATAGCGGTCTTCCCGTGGCGAGGCCTCGACGCGGTCCGGTATCAGGTGCTCGTCGACGTCACGCGTATCCCTTGACCGTCTCGGCCATGAGCCGTGCCCTCAATGCTTTGAGTCGCGACATTGCCCAGTCCCTGGTCGCCCTGCCGCAATAGCGGCCCCGATATTCTCACAACCCTGATCTCAGGAGACCTACGCCATGGCAACGAAGCCAACCCGACGTGAATTTCTCCGCGACGCGACGGTCGCGGCGGGAGCGGCGGCTTTCGCCGGCGCCCTTCCCGCGGGGACGGTGAGCGCGCAGGGCGCCAAGGCACCCGAGGCCAAGATCGGTGCCCAGCTCATCGGCAAGCTCGAGGGGCCGGAGCTCGTGCTCGACGCGACCAAGTGGCCGAAGAAGTTCGCCGAGGCGCCCGTGCTGGCCGAGATGGTCAAGGCGGGCAAGCTGCCCCCCGTCGAGAAGCGCCTGCCCGACGAGCCCATGGTGGTCAAGCCGCTCCAGTCCATCGGCCGCTACGGCGGCACGTGGCGGCGGGGCTTCACCGGCCCCGGCGACGGCGAGAACGGCAACCGCATCGTCTCCACCGACAAGATCCTCTTCTGGGACTACACGGGCAACAAGGTCATGCCCTGCGTGGCCAAGGAATGGAAGCAGAGCGAGGACGGGAAGAGCGTGACGATCTCGCTGCGCAAGGGCATGAGATGGTCCGACGGCACGCCCTTCACTGCCAACGACTTCGTCTTCTGGTACGAGGAGGTCTACCTCAACAAGGACCTCATCCCCACGGGGCACCCCGATTTCATGGCCAATGGAAAGTCGGGCTCCATCCGCAAGGTGGACGACACCACGGTGGTCTTCGAGTTCCAGGACGCGAACTTCCTGTTCGTCGACATCCTGGCGGGCAGCACCGCCATGGGCGGCGGGCAGGCGACCCAGGCCCAGGTCGGCCGCGGCATGGGTGCCTACATGCCCGCGCACTACATGAAGCAGTTCTTGCCGAAGTTTTCTTCCACGGAGGAGGTGGAGAAGAAGGCCAAGGCCGCAGGGTTTGACGGCTGGGTCAGCTACATCAGGAGTCGGTGGAACTGGGCCCTCAACCCCGAGCTGCCTGTGCTGACGCCGTGGAAGACCATCACCCCCATCAATACGCCGACGTGGGTGCTCGAGCGCAATCCCTACTACATGGGCGTGGACACCGCGGGCAATCAGCTGCCGTATATCGATCGCATCAGCATGACGCTGGCCGAGAACCTCGAGGTCCTCAACCTGCGGGCCGTCGCCGGCCAGTACGACTTGCAGGAGCGCCACACCGCGCTGGCAAAGCTGCCGGTTTTCCTCGAGAACCGCGCCAAGGTCGGCTACGACGTCCGCCTCGATCCGGCACTCAATGGCTCTGACGCCACGCTCCAGACCAACCAGGCCTACGAGGCGGATCCCGAGATCGCCAAGTGGCTTCACACCAGCGACTTCCGCCGCGCGCTGTCCATGGGTATCGATCGCGATCAGCTCAACGAGACCTTCTGGGTCGGGGTGGGCACGCCGGGATCGGTGGCGCCCGCGGAGAGTCTGCCCTACAGTCCGGGGCCAGATTGGCGGAAGAAGTGGTCCACCCTCGACGTGAAGCAGGCCAATGCCCTCCTCGACAAGGTCGGCCTCGCCAAGAAGGACGGCGAAGGCTACCGCCTTCGCACCGACGGCAAGGGCCGCCTGCGTCTCGAGCTCCAGACCTCGGCGGGCGCCTTCGTGCCGCATACGCAGATCGCCGAGATGATCAAGGAGCAGTGGAAGAAGATCGGCGTCCAGGCCGACGTCAAGGAGATGGAGCGCAGCCTCTTCTTCACCCGCGTGGCCAGTAACGAGCAGCAGATCGCGCTGTGGGCCAATGACGGCTCGGAAGTGCTTTTCCTCTTCCCGCGCCACGCCCTTCCCCTCGATCCGGTCCAGGCCCTGCTCGGGACGCCCATCGCCCGCTGGTATGCCAGCAACGGCGCCCAGGGCAAGGGCCCCAAGGACCCGCGCCTGATCTCGGCGCTCGAGATGTACCGCTCGGCCAACGGCAAGAAGACGCAGGAGCGGTACAAGATCGCCCAGGAGATCTGGAAGATCCTCGTGGACGAGCAGTACTCGATCGGCACCGTGGGACTGTCACCGGCGACCATGGGCGTGCGCATCGTGAGCAACAAGCTGGGGAACATCCCGGCGCGGCAGACCAATGCCCAGCATGCGCGGACGCCCTGCTCGTCGCATCCGGCGACCTTCTTCTACAAGGCGTAGCCGGGAGTCAACCCGCGCATGCTCGCGTATCTCGCGCGCCGGCTGATCCTGGCGGTGCTGACGACGTGGGCCGTGTCCGTCCTCGCCTACGTGGTGATCCAGCTGCCGCCGGGCGACTACATCACGTCCTATATCGCGCAGATGTCGGCCTCGGGCAGCTTCGTCACCCGGCAGGAGGCCGAAGCCCTCCGTCAGGAATACGGTCTCGACAAGCCCATCTGGGTGCAGTACATGCGCTGGATGGGGATGGTGGTGCGAGGGAAGTTCGGCATGGCCCTCGAGTGGGGCCGGCCCGTGTCGGAGGTGATCGGCGACCGGCTCTGGCTCACCATGGCGGTATCGGGCGCGGCCATCCTGCTCACCTGGGTCGTCGCGCTGCCCATCGGCATCTACTCCGCTGTCCGTCAGTACTCGGTGGGCGACTACATCGCCACCTTCATCGGCTTCATCGGCTTGGCCGTGCCCTCCTTCATGCTCGCCCTCGTGCTCATGTACTTCGGCTTCACGCTCTTCAACCTGAACGTCGGCGGCCTTTTTTCCGACGAGATGGCCCAGGCCCGCTGGAGCTGGGCCAAGGTCTGGGATCTGATCAAGCATCTGCCGCTGCCCGCCACCATCCTCGCCCTCGCGGGCACCGCACAGCTCATCCGCATCATGCGCGCCAACCTCCTCGACGAGCTGCGCCGCCCGTATGTGGTGACGGCGAGGGCCCGCGGCCTGAGCGAGATGCGGGTCATCCTCAAGTATCCGGTGCGGGTGGCGCTCAACCCGTTCGCGAGTACGGTCGGGTACCTGCTGCCCTACGTCGTCTCGGGCAGCATCATCGTCTCGCTCGTGCTCTCGCTGCCCACGGTGGGGCCGCTGCTGCTGCGTGCGCTGATCGCCCAGGACATGTTCCTGGCCGGCACCATCGTGCTGCTGCTGGGCGTGATGACCGTGGTGGGGACCTTTCTCTCCGACCTTCTCCTCATGTGGATCGACCCGCGCATCCGGCTGGAGGGCAGGAAATAGCCGAGCGCGAGGAAGAACGGATCTCTGTCGCCACGCAGTGGCAGCTCATGTGGTGGCGGTTCCGCCGCCACCGGCTGGCCATGGTCGGCACGGCGGTGGTGCTGCTCTTCTATGCGACGGTGGTCTTCGCCGACTTCCTCGCCTACGCCGATCCGGGCGCCTCCGAGGCTCAGCGCTCGCTCCTGCCTCCGCAGCGCATCCATCTCTTCCAGAACGGCCGCTTCGCGCCCTACGTATACGGGCTCACCGGCAAGCGCGATCCGATGACGTTCAAGCGCGTGTACACCCCGGACCCCGAGAAGAAGATCCGCGTGCGCTTCTTCGCCCACGGCTTCGAATACCGCTTTCTCGGGTTGATCCCGGCCGACCGCCACCTGCTTGGTCTGGAAGGCGTGCGCGCCGAGGACGGGCTCTTCGTCCTCGGCACCGACGAGCAGGGGCGCGATCTCTGGTCGCGCCTCATGTACGGCACGCGCACGTCGCTCACCATCGGCCTCCTGGGCGTGGCCATGAGCCTGGTGCTGGGGGTGGTGCTGGGCGGCATCTCGGGTCTCTACGGGGGCGTGGTGGATACGGTCATCCAGCGCGTCATCGAGATCGTGCGCTCCATCCCCACCATCCCCCTCTGGATGGGTCTGGCGGCCGCGCTGCCCAACGACTGGACGGTGATGCAGGTCTACTTCGCCATCACCTTGATCATCTCGCTCGTGGGCTGGACAGAGCTGGCGCGCGTGGTGCGCGGGCGCTTCCTCTCCCTGCGCGAGGAGGACTTCGTGATGGCCGCGGAGCTCTGCGGTTCCTCGCGTACGCGCATCATCGTGAGCCACCTCATCCCCTCCTTCCTCTCCCACATCATCGCGGCCACCACCCTGGCCATTCCCGCCATGATCATCAGCGAGACCTCGCTGTCCTTCCTGGGGCTGGGGCTGCGCCCGCCCGCCATCAGCTGGGGCGTGCTGCTCCAGCAGGCGCAGAACATCCAGGCCCTGGCCATCTCGCCGTGGCTCCTCGCCGCCTCCGTGCCCGTCATCATCGTGATCCTCGCCCTCAACTTCATGGGCGACGGCCTGCGCGACGCGGCTGATCCGTACGGGCACTAGCGCTCTCCCTCTATGCGTACATCACACACGAGGCGAGCCGGTCCTTCCCTCGACGTCGCACTGATCTCGGGCGGGTGGCCCCGGGGGAGGCGGGGGCGCGTCCGGCGGAGTGGGCCCTTCGCGAGTGTGCGCAGCCCGGAGGGCTGCGATTCACGAAGCGTAGGGTGGCGAAGCCGGACGCGCCCCCGCCTCCCCCGGGGCCACCCGCCCGCCTCACGCGTGGTGTACGCATGAATCCCCGCCCGATTCTGGAAGTGCGAGATCTGCGGACATATTTTTTCCCCGAGGAAGGCACGGTCCGCGCGGTGGACGGAGCGCACCTCGACGTGTATCCGCGGCGGACTCTGGGTATCGTGGGGGAGAGCGGATGCGGGAAGAGCGTCACCGCGCGATCGATCCTGCGCATCGTCGAGCGCCCCGGACGCATCGTGTCGGGCTCGATCCTCCTCCGGCGCGAGGGTGATGACCTAGGCGTGGATCTGGCCACGCTCGCGCCTGACGGCAAAGAGATGCGGCGCATCCGCGGCGAGGACATCGCGCTCGTGTTCCAGGAGCCGATGACCTCGTTCAGCCCCGTCCACACCATCGGCAGCCAGATCGTCGAGACCGTGCGTCTGCACCAGGAGGTAGGGAAGGGGCAGGCGCGCGAGCGTGCCGTCGAGGCGCTCAGGCTGGTCGGTGTGCCGAGCCCCGAGCGCCGGGTCGACGAGTACGCCTTCCAGCTCTCCGGCGGCCTGCGGCAGCGCGCCATGATCGCGCTCGCGTTGTCCTGCAGCCCGCGCATCCTGATCGCGGACGAGCCGACCACCGCGCTCGACGTCACCACCCAGGCGCAAATCCTCGCCCTGCTCGCCGACCTCCAGCGACGCGAGGGCATGGCCATCATCCTGATCACCCACAACCTGGGCGTGGTCGCCGAGATGTGTGACGAGGTCGCCGTCATGTATCTGGGCCGGGTGGTCGAGCAGGGACCCGTGGAAGTCATCTTCCACGACCCGAAGCACCCATATACGCGCGCCCTGCTCCGCTCCATGCCCAGCATCAAAGCGCGCGTACGCTCGCGCCTGCCCGTCATCGAAGGCTCCATCCCGCATCCCTACAATCGTCCGCCCGGCTGCCCGTTTCACCCGCGCTGCCCCGACTTCATGCCGGGTCGCTGCGATCAAATCGAGCCGCCGCCGATCGAGGTGGGCGACGGGCACGAGGCGGCCTGTCTGCTCTACGGAGGGAGCGAGGGGTGAGCTCGCCGGCCACCGTCCGCCTCCTTGACGTGCAGGGACTGCGGAAGCACTTTGCCATCCGCAAGGGCTTCCTGCGGCGACAGGTGGGGGTGGTGCGTGCGGTGGACGATGTCAGCTTCCACGTCGAGAAGGGCGAGACGCTGTCCCTGGTCGGGGAGAGCGGCTGTGGCAAGACCACGACCTCACGTTGCATACTGCGCGCGCTCACGCCGACGGAGGGCCGTATCCTCTTCCACGCCGCGAGCGGGCACGTGCTCGACGTGGCCGCGCTGTCCAAGCGCGAGCTCCAGCCTCTCCGCCGGCAGATGCAGATGATCTTCCAGGACCCATTCTCCTCCCTCAACCCGCGGCGCACGCTGCTCGACATCGTGGCGGAGCCCCTTGTCGCCAACGGCGTCGGGAACAAGGAGGAGCGGCTGGCCCGCGTGGTCGAGCTCCTGCGCCTGGTCGGGCTCCGGCCGGAGTACATGCGACGCTATCCGCACGCCTTCAGCGGTGGCCAGCGCCAGCGCGTGGGCATCGCCCGTGCCCTCGCCCTCAACCCGAGTCTCGTGGTCGCCGACGAGCCCGTGTCCGCCCTCGACGTCTCGGTGCAGGCGCAGATCCTCAACCTGATGCAGGACCTCCAGGCGCAGCTCGGGCTCACCTATCTCTTGGTGGCGCACGATCTGTCGGTGGTGCGGTTGGTCAGCGATCGCGTGGCCGTCATGTACGTCGGACGTATCGTCGAGCTGGCGCCCACGGAAGCGCTCTTCGCGACACCCAAGCATCCGTACACCGAGGCGTTGCTGGCCGCGGTGCCGAAGCCGGACCCGCGATTGCGTGGCGAGCGGCTGCTCCTCGAGGGCGAGGTGGCGGATCCATCCAATCCGCCCCCCGGCTGTCACTTCCACCCGCGCTGCCCCTACGCGGCCGAGCAGTGCCGCACCGAGACACCGGTCCTTCAGGAGATTGCGCCGGGACACGCCGTGTCCTGTCATCGGGCACGTGAGCTCTCGCTGCGCGGGGTCCCGGAGTAAGGCCGCGCGGTGGCCGGCGCCCCCAAGTACCACAGCGCTGAGATTCGAGGGCTCAAGGCGCGCCTCATCCTGCCGCTGTCCGTGGTCTCCACGGTGGTCGTCGGCGGGACCGTAGGTTACTTCTGGCTCTGGCGTGCCATAGGCGGCACCTGGCTCGACGCGCTGTTCATGACCGTCACCACCATCACCACCGTCGGCTACGGCGAGGTGAAGCCGCTCGACTCGGCCGGCCGCATTTTCACCATGGTCATCGCGATCGTCGGGGTGGGCAGTCTCTTCTTTACCTTCGGCGTGGTGATGGAGTACATCGTCGCGCTGCGACTGGCCGACCCCACGGGGAGACGCAAGATGGACAAGCGGATCGAGGCGCTCCACGGACACATCATCCTGGCCGGTCTCGGCCGCGTCGGACGGCAGGCCGGGCACGAGCTGGCGGAGGCCCGCGTGCCCTTCGTGGTCGTGGAGCCCTCGGAAGTGACGGGACGTCACGCGGAGGAGCTCGGATGGCTATGCCTCCAGGGTGATGCCACCGACGACGCCGTGCTCGAGCGCGCCGGGGTCAGGCGTGCCCGCGGACTCATCGCCACCACCGCCAATGACGCCACGAACATGTATATCGTGCTCTCCGCGCGCGTGCTCAATCCCAAGCTCCACATCGTGTCTCGAGCCATTGACGAGACGAGCGTGCCGAAGCTCACCCGGGCCGGCGCCGATCGCGCCATCAGCCCCTATGCCATCGGCGGGCATCGCCTCGCCCACCTCATCCTGAGCCCCACCGTCGTGGACTTCTTCGAGACGGCGCTTCGCCGGGGCAATGAGGCGCTGAACATCGAGGCCATCGCGGTGAGCGCCGACAGCCGGGCGGTGGGCCGCACCCTGGAGGCCCTGGCCGTGCGTCAGGCCACGGGGGCGACCGTGCTCGCCATCATGCGCGACGGCAATCCCGTGGTGAACCCGCCGGGCGACATGGCGCTGGCTGCGGGCGACCGTCTGCTCGCCATGGGCACGCGCGACCAGCTCGAGCGCGTGGAGCGGGTGCTCGCGGGACGAAGCTGAACGGGCTTCGGTCCGCTTGACAGAGACGAGACGGGCGCGCAGACTCCCGCCTTGCCCGCGGAAAAGAGTCCGACCTGGCCGATCGACGAGGCGGCGGGCCGCTTGGATGGCGCCCGCCCCGGAAGGAGCATCGCCATGGCAAAGAAGCGCGCGACCAAGCCCGCCAAGAAGACATCGAAGCGCCGGCCCGCCAAGAAGGCCGCGCCCCCGGTGGAGTCGGCCCCCGCGGCCATCCGCAGGCTCGATGCGGAGTTCATGCGCGCCGCGGCCGCCAAGGACGGCGCGACGCTGGTGGAGGCCTTCTACGCCAGAGACGCCGTGCTCATGCCGCCCAACAGCCCGGCCATCGAGGGACGCGAGAGCATCCGGCAGATGCTCCAGGGCCTGATGGACTCGGGCTTGACCAGCATCAAGCTCGAGACCACGGTCACCGCGAGCTCGGGCGACCTTGCCTACGGCCGGGGGCGTTACAGCATGAACCTCGAGCCGGCGGGAGGCGCGCCGGTGACCGACGTGGGGAAGTATGTCGTGGTCTATCGTCGCCAGGGTGGGGCCTGGCGGGCCGTGACCGACATCTTCAACAGCGATAGGGCCGCTACGTAGTGATTCGAGGCAGTGTCGCGATCACGCTGAGTCTTGCCCTGACCGTCGGCGCCTGGGCGGCCGCTCCCGCGCCCACGCCGGAGCAGACACCCGGTCCCTTCTATCCGAGTGTGCTGCCCGAGGACCACGACGCCGACCTCGTGGTGATCAAGGGGCGAGAGGGCCGGGCCCAGGGCACCCTGCTGTACCTGAGTGGCCGCGTGACCGACATGGATGGTCGCCCCGTCGACGACGCGCTGGTCGAGATCTGGCAGGCCGATACCTATGGACGGTACCTGCCCCCCAAGGACGGAACGCCCGGTCGCCGCGACGCGAACTTCCAGTGCTACGGACAGGCGAAAACAGACGCCACGGGCACCTATCGCTTCCGCACTATTCGTCCCGTGCCGTACGAGTCGCGGGCTCCGCACATCCACTTCAAGGTCATGCACCCGCGCTTCCGGCCGCTCGTGACGCAGATGTATGTCGTGGGCGAGCCGGGCCGGGAGGACCCCGCCTCTTTCGGAGGCCAGCGCGTGCGCGAGGCCCTCT
>WNFV01001406.1_pt1 | contig 32846 bp, 27 predicted proteins | sample 5400101 | NCBI WGS metagenome assembly WNFV01 (sample SAMN13153361, study PRJNA577476) | soil metagenome | isolation source: 115 cm soil or saprolite under grassland replicate 1 | place: USA:California | collected 2016-06-15 | reverse complement strand
AGTGGTCCTTGGCGCTCTGGTCCGGGAAATTCTCGCGCAACACGTTGGACCTGACGCAATAATTCCCCTCCGGCAGCACGAACTTGGTTGCCAACCAGAACGGTAGAAAGTCCTCTTTCTGCGGGGGTGGATCTTCCAGAAGATCCTGATACGAGACCCCGAGAAGAGCTCCCTCCTCTGACATGTACTGGGGAAGCGCCCAGACCAATGAAACGTCTTTCTCCCTTCTCAGCAGTTCGACGCATTTCTCGAACCAGTTTGGCGCAAGAAATCCGTCGGATACACAGCACTGAATGACGTAGTTTCCGCGCGCAAGTCGCAGCGCTTTCTGGTATGCATCCAGCACGCCGTTGTCGGGCTCGGATGTCCAGTTCAGATGTGGATACTCCTTGAGGATTTCTATTGTTCCGTCGCCGGATTTGCCGTCTATGACTATATGCTCGAAGTTTCGAAAGGTTTGAGCGGCGACCGATTCAATCGTGGCGCGCAAGAACTTGGCGTGGTTCAGCGACGGCGTGATAACGGAAACCAGCGGTTCCCTCACCGAACAAAGGTCTGTGTATCTCATCTTGTCGTTGAATGGAGTGAGCAGGGTGGCGGCCGGATATCGTGCCGGCATCAAACGGATGCTGCGCGCCTGCGCTTTACAAAATGAAATAATCCGCACGCATACTCGTACGACTCCACCGCTGACGCATCCTTGTTTGGCTCAAAGCGCCCGCGATCGTCGACCAATGCGAACTCTGACAGGTCGAGGGTCGAAAACAATTTTTTTACTGTTGCCACGGAGAATACCCGGTGCGCATTGAAGCACGCTCGCTCCCGCCCAACAGGGACGCTCAGGTATAAATTGCCACCATAGGCGAGCACTCTCGACAACTCCTCGGCGGCTTTCACATGTCCACCAGGATCAAGGGGGTCGCCGTATCGACCGAGTCCTACGTGCTCGAGCACATGCAGGCATGAAAGAGACGAAACACTGTCGGATCCCAGCGTCAGGCTGGATAGATCGTCCTTCTTGGATACCAGTCCCTCAAGCGCAACATCGAGAGGACGGATATCGAGAAACTCAATCGGCACAAAAGCGCTCATCACTCCTATCATTCCCACGTCGGATCCGATGTCCGTATGAACCGGAGGCCGGGTGGCGGCAAGCTTTCTCGCGAGCCACGCCGCCTGGAAGAAATAGTGCGGGTCGAAGCCGGTCTTGAGGGTTGCGTCGGCCAGGCAGGGATAAAGATCGGACGCGGGGGCAACGATCCCGGACCGTCCGGCAAAGCGCCTCCACTGGAAGATGAAGGGCGCGAGCCTGTAGGCATACAGAATCCCAGGTAAATTGAGTACAAGACCAACCCAACGGGTTAGGATAGTGCTCAATCTAACTCCCATCCGGGACATGAAACTTATTGCAGTTAGTCAGGTAAAGTCAACCATTTGTCTCAGACCGATACTTTAGAAATGCTTGGGGCAAATCAGTCCTTTTCACATCCATCACGCGGGAGATGATAGCTTGGGATTTGCCGTCGCGGCGGCAATGGAATTGCGGAAAACATAGTAAAGCACGGCCAACACGAACAGGCCAAGAGCGGCGCAAACCACTAGAGCTACAGAGGGTGTTTTCGGGAGCACGTCAAAGGCGGCCCTGCTAGCCAATATCAAAGCGACCCCGAGCGTTGCTGCGGCCAAAGCCCTTTTCCAGGGCCAGGTGACGGGTACCGATAGACGAGTTAGCACGTAGACAACAGCAAGAACAATGACATTCGCCAAGCAAAGGGCGATTGCCGTTCCTAACAGGGGTTCGCCGGGAGCGAGCGCCTGGATGAGGACCGGGGCGGCGAGCGCGCCCGCGAGCGCCGGCGGCAACAAACGGCGCATATCTACTTTCACGATGCCCAAGGCGTGATTAACCGTCGACAACGCGCGTGCGGTTTCGCCTACAGCGGGCCACAGGAGTATGGCGCTTACCGCCTGGAACTCGCTTCCGAGCGCCAGGATTACCAGAAATGGGGCGCATGCAGCGATGAGGCTTCCAAAAATCAGGATGAGGGGGACATATATGCTTGCATAGAGATTCCACGCCTCGACGACGCCGCTCTGCGAAGTCGTATCGATCCTGCCATAGAGCATTGGAGCGTAATACTCGTTTACCGTCGCCTCAAACGCCTGCATCGGCACGGAACACAACGCGTAGCCCGCAAAAAACAATCCGACGGTCGCGATACTGCTGATCTCCGCGAGCTGGAACCGGTAACTCTGCGACTGGATCCACCACAATACGCCAACCAGAACCTGCGGCCATATGAACCGCAATACCGCCGTCATGTCGAAAGGCAATACGTTATGGTAGGCGCGCTGGCCGGCGACAGTGGAGCCTCTTATCTTTCTCAAGAAGATCCAGAATACTTGCCCGGACACAAGGAAACCGATGCAAATTCCCAGATACCAGGTTTCCGCGGTGTCGAATTGGAGATACAAGGTAATCGCTGCTGCCAGACCAAGCCACGCCGCCAGATTGAATTGGATCGCAGTTTGCGTACGTCGTCCAAGAACGGCGGTGCAGTTGACGAGGAGATTGTGAATCGGAAAGCCTATCAAATACACCAGTAGCAGGAAGCCCACCCAAGGAACGGTGACATCGTGAACAACCCCCCAACTCCATTGTAGGAGGGCTCCGACCGCACTCAGCGTGAAAGCGGCGAGAGCAATAGTGCACAACATTACTCGTGCGTTGGCCTCAAACCGGCCTGTTTCGACCCAACCAATTACTCCGCGAGTGAAATAAGCGATGATGGGCAACAACAGCCCGGTCGCAAGGAGCATGGCGAAGCTGTTCAGCTGATTGACGCTTCCCACCTCAGCGGGGGAAAGCAGGGTTGTCGAAAGCTTTATCGTGGCGAAGGCGGCGGCCAACTGCCCTGCGCGACTCAAAAGAGGCGCGATGAGGCCCGCCAAGTTCATTCGAACTCTCCCTGCGATCATTTCAGACCGACACAGGGGACTATTGACGCAAACAGCGAGGTTTCGGTGATGGCCGAGTTCTTGTGCCCGAGCGGGCCGCAGACCATTACGGTCGGAATCACGCTACCGGTCACCGGTCACGCCCTTCAGACATTTCCGTAGACGGAATTGCGCAGCATGGTGTAGCCCTTGATCAGCTCGCGGATGCCGGTGTCGAGTGAGACCTGGGGTTTGTATCCTGTCGCCTCGATCTTGGCGTTGGACACGATATAGTTGCGCTGGTCGGGATCCTTGCCGATCGGGGCCTCGACGAACGTGAAGTCGGGCACCTGCCTCCGGATGATCTGGCACAGCTCCCTCTTCGAGACGTTGGCATCGGACAGCCCGACGTTGAAGATCTGGCCGTTCGTCTTGTCGTAGTTGTCGATGCCGTGCAGGAACGCACGCGCGACGTCGCGCACGTGGATGTAGTTGCGCTTGAAGTGGGCCTCGAACAGCACCACGAATCGGTCGTGCACCGCGCGGTAGGTGAAATCGTTCACCAGCAAGTCGATGCGCATGCGCGGCGACATGCCGAACACGGTGGCGAGGCGAAAGCTGGTTGCGCTGGGATGCTGCATCAGTTCCCTTTCCACCTTGACCTTCTCGATCGCGTAGTGCGAGATCGGGTGCAGCGGCGATTCCTCGGTGCAGTGGTTGTTTGCGTCGCCGGTGCCGTAGGCGCTGTTGGTGGTCGGCATGAGGATGCGCTGGCTCCTGGTCGCGTGCTTGAGCATCGTCACGATGGCGTCGTGGTTGGTGGTCGTCGCGCCCACCGGGTCGCGCGCGCAGAGCGGCGCGCCGACGTAGGCGGCAAGCGGGATGACGACATCAGTTTTCTTGAGCAGCGGCAGCACGGTGCTCTCGATGCGCACATCGCCGCGCACCACCTCGAAGCCGGGGTGGTGGCAGACGTGCGCCAGGCTGTTCTGGTTGTACAAGAAATTGTCGAGCACGGTGACCTTGTGACTGGCCGCGAGCAGCTCCGGAACCAGCGTTGAGCCGAGATAGCCGGCGCCGCCGGTCACCAGTATTTGATAGCCCATCAATTGACCTCGTGAATCGTGATTTGTGAATCGTGATTCGACGCAGTGCAAAACATCAGGCTTCCCCAATTACTAGGCGCCGGTCACCAGCGACGCAATTCCAAAATCAGGCGCCGAGCACATCTGCTGCCCTCGCGTAATCCTCCGGAACGCCGATGTCGAGAAAGCGCCCGGCAAATTCCAGTCCGAACACGCGCATGCCGGCGCGCAGGGCGAACGGGAGTATATCCTCCTCCAGCGAGAGCGGTGAGTGAGATGGCCACGACCCGCCTTCGAGCATCCCGCGTCCCATCAAGTACACGCCGCCATTAGCGAGCCCGCTTTTTTCTCCTGCACCCAGGGAAAGCACTTCGCCCTCTTTCCCGATCTTCAGTCCCGTGTAGCGCCCCTGCTGCGGCGAGCGGAAGAGAGCAAGCGTCGCATCTGCACGGCGCAAAGCGTTAAACCTGTGCAAAGCCTCGAGCGATACCTCAAAATACGTGTCGCCGTTCAAGATGAGAAACGGGTCCGCAGCAGCAAGCGAGCATGCCGCGAGCAGCAGCCCGCCGCCGGTGCCGCAAGGCCAGTCCTCGACCGCATAGCTGACGGGGACCCCGCGATGAGCGGAACCGAAGTGTCTTGTTATGGCCTCGTGCTTGTAGCCGACCGAGAGGACGAAGCGCGTCACGCCCTGCTGCAACCAGTAATCGAGGAGCCGCTCGAGGAAAGGACGTCCGTTGACCGGCGCCATCGGCTTGGGCAGATCGGGCACCGTCGCCCGTAGCCGCGTGCCGAGGCCGCCCGCCAGTACGATCGCTTCCATTTTAGTTCGTTTGTTCGTCAGCGGGCGGCTGCGTCGAGAACTTCGCGCAGGCGCTGTATCTGTGGCGTGAGATCGTGGGGGTAATTGCCGACGAAAAAGCCGCGGTCGTGTGCGATGTCGGCATGGCGGATTTCACCCACGCAGTCGTAGTCGAAGTGGCGGATCACATCGTGCCGCAGGAAGTTGCCGCCGGTGATAATGCGATAGCCGATATCCGCCCGCTTCAACGCCGCCATGACCTTGGCGCGGTCGATGCGAAGATTCGGGTTGAGGACGATCGTGAAGCAGAACCACGAGCTGCGGCCGTACTCGCGCTGGATGATGAAACGCTCGTCGCGCGCGAACAGTTTCTGGAACAACGCCGCATTTCGCCTGCGCAGCTCGACCATCCCGTCAAGCTTCTTCAGCTGCTCGACACCGACGGCGCCGGCAAGCTCCAACGGGCGGGCGTTGTAGCCGGGCAGGATAAAGCGGTAGGCCTCAAAGAAGTCTTCGTCCCGTTTCCTGTAGATCTCGGTATCGTCCGGAAGGTCGCGCGTCCAGCCGTGGGCCCGCATCGATTTCGCAACGTGGTAGAGGGCGGTGTTGTCGGTAGCGAGCACCCCGCCTTCCATGGTTGAGATGTGGTGCGAGTAGAAGGTGCTGAAGGTGCCGATGTCGCCGAAGGTGCCGGTGAACCGCTCGTTGAGCGTTGCGCCCATCGACTCGCAGTTGTCCTCGAACAGGTACAACCCATGCCGGTCGCAGAAGCTGCGCAACCTGTCGAGCGCGCATGGGTTGCCGAGTATGCTCACTGCCACCACCATGCGGGTGCGGGGGGTGAGCGCTTGCTCGAGGCGCGACACATCCATGTTGAGCGTGTCGAGCTCGATGTCCACGAACCTCAGGCGTAACCCATACTGCTGCAGAGGGTAGTAGGTGGTGGCCCAGGAGATTGCCGGAACAATCACCTCGTCGCCGCGTTTCAGCGGCCGGTCCTTCACGTAGAACAATGCGCCGACACCGACGAGGTTGGCGGTCGACCCTGAGCTCACCATGAGCGCGTGCTTGACGCCGAACTTGGCCCGGAACGCCTCCTCGAAGCGCCCGACATGCTCGCCCATGGTGAAGCGGCCGGACTCGATCACGCGCTTCAAGGCGTCGATCTCCTCGCGGTCCCAGGAACTGCCGGCCAGGTCGTAGAACATCAGTAAATGGTAAACGGTAAACGGCGAGGGGATAGCGGCAAACGGTAGATCGAACGGACGGAGATCTGGCTATCTCTGTTCGCCGTTCAGCGATTCAACGGGCACACATCTCGCGCATCACGCGCGAGATGCGTTCGACGTCGGGATAGAAGAACTGCTCGAGCGTATAGCCGGCGGGCGTCGGGATGTCGGGCAATCCGATGCGCCGCACCGGGGCGCGCAGGTGCTTGAACCACTTCTCGGCGGCGAGGCAGCCGAGCTCTGCGCACACGCCGCCGATCGCCCAAGCCGTGTCCACTGCGAGGAGCCGCCCGGTTTTTCGCACCGACTCTTCGACAATGGCCTCGTCCAAGGGCTTCAACGTGCGCAGATCGATCACGTCCGCTTCGATGCCTTCTCCGGCGAGCTGGTTCGCCGCCTGCAGCGCGAGTTCCAGCGTGTGCGAAGCGCCTGCGATCGTGAGGTCGCCGCCGCGCCTGCGATAGACGCCCTTGCTGAGCGGCACGGTGTAGAAACCCTCCGGCACGATGCCGTCCTTCCTCATTAGCCAGCGGTGCTCAAAGATCAGCACCGGGTTGTTGTCCTCGATGGCGGAGAGCATGAGGCCTTTGGCGTCGAACGGCGTGCTCGGCATGACGATCTTGAGTCCCGGCACGCCGAGCAGCATGCCCTGGATCGCCTGCGAATGCTGCGCGCCCGAGCCCCAGCCGCGCCCGATCGCCGCCCACACCACCATCGGCACGATCGTCTGGCCGTTGTCCATGAAATGGAACTTGGCGGCGTGCGTGACCAGCTGGTTCATGGCGAGCAGGATGAAGTCCGGCCGGTTGTGCATGTACACCGGGCGCATGCCGTTCATCGCCGCGCCGGCAGAGACGCCCATCATTCCTTCTTCCGACAGCGGGATGTCAAAGACGCGGTCCGCACCGAATCTCGCCTGCAAGCCCTTGGTCGTTCCGAACATCGCGCTCGGATCGTCCGCGCCCTGTCCGAGCACGAATACGGAAGAGTCGTGTTCGAGGGCGATCGCGAGCGCCTCGTTGATGGCTCTCGGGTAGCTCAGCACGCGCCCCTCGGCGGGGTTGGGCGCCTCGTACACGAGCCGATTGATCAGGCCTTCATCCCAAGGCATTGATGGACTCGGTGACGAGTGATGAAAGGCGCAGCGCTTCGCGCGTCAGTTTTCCCATTTCCTGATACCTGTTTTCTTCGGCCAGCTCAGCTGGCATACACGTTGCGGTAGAGATCGGCTTCCACCGGGTTTGGGCTGCTCATGGCGTAGTCGAAGGCGGCGAGCGTCTCGTCCAGGATCTCGCGCCCCATCTGTTTCCGGATTTGGGCATTGATCAGTCCGGCGCGCTCCAGGAACTCGTGGTAGGTCTTGATCGGGCAGAATCGCTCCCACGCTTCGCGCTCGGCGACGTCACGGTAGCCCGTCTTGCTGTCATCGCCGGCGCCGCCGTGCGCGCGGAAACGATAGAGCTGTGCTTCGATGAAGGTCGGTCCGCCGCCAGCGCGCGCGCGCTTGACGGCCTCCCTCACCGCCTCGTACACCGCCAGCACGTTGGTGCCGTCAACGAAAACGGCCGGCATGCCGTAGGTCGCGGCCCATTTCCAGACGACGCGCGCCGGGTGCTGCCGCGTGGAGAGCGGCGACTGCACCGAGTAGAAGTTGTTCTCGCAGAAATAGATCACCGGCAACTGCTTGAGTGCGGCGAAGTTCAGGCTTTCGGACGTGACCCCCTCTTCGGCGGCGGCTTCGCCGAAAAACACCACGCAAACGCGGTCGAGCTTCTGCATCCTCGTCGCGAGCGCCGCCCCCGTCGCGATGGGGATCGCTCCGCCGACGACCGCTGACGTGCCCGCCATGCCCACTTTCTTGTCGATGAGGTGCATGGAGCCGCCGCGCGAGCCGGCGCAGCCGTTGGCGCGGCAGAACATCTCGGCGAGCATGGCCTTGAAGTCGCCGCCCTTCGCGAGGTAGTTGCCGTGCGTGCGGTGGCTGCTGTAGAGAAGGTCGATGTCGGTGAGCGCGGCACAGCAGCCGACCGAGGTCGCTTCCTGCCCGATCACGAGGTGGATCGGGGTCTTCATCTGGTCCTCGTGGTAGCGCTTCTCGATCTCCTCCTCGATGATCCGGATGCGCAGCATCGAGCGAAACAGGCGCAGCAAGAACTCGCGGTCGTAGTGGCCGACTCGACTTGCCCAGTCCTTGTACCCCGTCCCCGTATACTTGAATCGGATACTCATCTCAAACTTCAGTCACCAGTGACCATTAAAGCCCGTCGGGTCGCCTACATGCTGTTGGTACTCGTCATCGTTCGTTTACCGTTCACCGCTCCTAAAGGCCGCTCGGCTGGTAGAGCACGACCCGGCTGCCCGAGCTCTCGAAGCGGAACGGAACATGGACCAGGCGCGACAGCTTCTCCCGCACCTCCTTCTGGTGCTCCGGCCGCACGAAGAGGAGAAAGAAGCCACCGCCGCCGGCGCCCAGAAGCTTGCCGCCGATGGCACCCGTATTGCGCGCCGATTCGTAGATGGTATCGATATCGGAAGTGGACACCATGTCGGATAGCTGGCGCTTATACATCCAGCCCTGGTGCAACAGCTGCCCGAACTCCTCGATCGGGGCAGTGCTCGACTGCAGCACCGAGACGGCCCGGTCCACCAGTTCCTGCATGAGCCGCAGCTCCTTCTCGCGCTTGTCCATATTCTCGATCGTGAACTTGGCGACTTCCGAGGCCGTGCGCGAGAGGCTGGTGAAGCACAGCATGAGGTGGCTTTGCAGCTCCGCAAGCCGTTCTTTGGGAAGGACAATGGGGGAGACATCGAACGATCCGTCCCGGCGGAGTTCGATGCGGTTCAAGCCGCCGAAGGCCGCGGAGATCTGGTCCTGGGAACCCACGTTCTCCTGGATGACTTTCTGCTCCACGTGAATCGCCTGGCTTGCCAGCTCATCCTTTGAAATGTACTTGCCTCGCAGCGCCATGACCGCGTTGATCAGCCCGACGGTGAACGACGAGCTCGAGCCGAGCCCCGCGCGCGCCGGCAGGTCACCGTCATGGTGTATTTCGAGGCCGTCCCGGCAATCGTAGACGCCGAGCACCGCCTTGACCGCGGGATGCTGGATCTCCGAGAGGTTCTGCACGTTCTCGATCTTCGAGTAAACGATGCGATACTTGTGCTCGAAGAAGGGTGGCAGATAGCGGCAGCTGATGTAGCAGTACTTATCTACGGTGGTGGCGAGCACGACGCCGCCGTGACGCTGGTACCACGCTGGATAGTCCGTTCCCCCGCCAAAGAACGAGATGCGGAACGGGGTGCGAGTGATGATCATCGAGATTTTGAGAGCATATGACCGATGGCTCGTGACTGGTAACTTGTGAGCCGATTGTCGTTCGAATACCCTCTCCCCCGATGCCTGGGGAGAGGGTAGGGTGAGGAGTGGGTCACCCTATCGCCGCCCGTTCGCGCTTTGTGTCTTGCTCGAGCAGTTTTCGCTTCAGGCGAATGCCGGTCATGTCCCGGATATGGCTTACGACATCCTCCCCGAACTTGCGCCGCACCAGCGCGAGGTAGCTCTCGTTGGTGAAATAGCGCAAGAACGCTTCATCGCGGAATTCAAGGACTTCCGCACTCGTGAGCGCGTCGGTCCGCAGCGGGAAAGTCTCGTAGCTGTGCTGCGAGTAGCCGATCCAGGTATCGGGAAGCCGCCAGCCCTTTTCCACCGCCATGGTGTAGAGCTTGGAGCCGGGATAGGCCATCGCACAGTAGAAATTGGCGAACTCGCAGTTCGCCTCCAGCGCTAGATTCAGCGTCTCCAGCATGGACTCGCGTGTGTCGTCGGGAAGGCCGAAGATATAGTTGCCGATGACGTTGATCCCTGCGGCCTGAACTTTGTGCACTGTTCTCAGGATGTCTTCACTGCCGAAGCGGCCCTTTTCCACGCCATCGCGGACGTGCTTCGATGCGGACTCGATCCCGAGCGCGAGCCAGCGAAATCCAGCGGCGCGGAGTTTTTCGAGGAATTCGTCTTTCACCGTGTCCACGCGGGCATAGGCCCAAATGTTCACGCGATCGCCAAGCCGGCGCTCGATGAGTTCGTTGCATACGCCGAGGACATGCGCTCGGTTAAGAACGAACATCTCATCGACGAACTTGATGTTGCGCACGCCGTACTGGGTGACGAGCTTTTCGATCTCCGCGCCGACTGTCTGCGGCGACCACATGCGATAAGACGGTTTGCCGAACGGCGCATTAATACAGCAGAACGTGCATTTGTACGGGCAGCCGAGCGACGTGTGGATCGACACGTAGGGCGAGCGTTCGCCGATATGCTCGAAGCAATGCCAGTTGTGCGCTCGGTATTTGTCCATTGGCAGCAAATCCCATGCGCCGCCGGGCATCTCGGTGTCGAGACCGTCGAGCAGTTCGCAAGGTATCGAGCGAAACGGAACGCCGCCGAGCCGATACCACAATCCCGGCACTTTGATAGGATCGCCGTTGGCCTTCAACGCTTGCAGAACACCGTAGATCGTCTGCGGTCCCTCGGCATCGCACACATAGTCGCAGGCTTCCTCGCGGAGGGTGCGCTCGGGTAGCGCAGCCGGATGTGTACCTGTCATGAGGATCTTCGCCTCCGGTAGCAGTCCCTTGATCGCCCGACAGGTGTCGCCGGCGCAGGTCATGTTCTGCGTGCTGGCCGAAGGCTGAAAGCCGTACACGACCATAACGATCAGCACCGGGTCGAATGCGTCCCGGACGAGCTTGGCGACTTCCTGCGGGCCGTAATTGAGCGCAGGCGCGTCGATGATTGCGACCGAACATCTCTTATGGCGCAAATAGGTAGCAAACATCGCTGCGAGCGACGGAGGCTCGATGGCCGAGAACGCAGCGCCGAGGTTTTGATAGACCTCGGTGCGGCTGCCGGGATTCACCAGCAGCACGTCGATTGGTTTCTTTGATCCGATCATCACGATTGCCTCAAGGGAGTCGAGCAGAGCAGCAAACGCTCTATTGGAAAAGACGGAAAATCTAATTCTATCAGACGCGTAGCTAGCACGAGAAGGGCACTATTTCCCCTGTTGCTCACCGTTTATTGGTAAGACGATGACCGGGCGTCGGCGCGGGTTGGAACTCTTGTCGGGGTTTGTTCCGCATCGCCGGGCGTCGGTGACGCAGTGTCGTCATATCAACCACCACTATCGCCCACACTGCGCATCGGCATCCAGCCGGTCGCTTTCCCGCAGCTCGGCGTAGCACGCCTTCAGGCAGGCCTGCCACGACGGTAGTGTCACGCCGAAGCGCCGGAAGAGTTTTTCGTTGGATAGTCGCGAGTTCTTGGGGCGGCGCGCGGGCAGGGGATATTCGCTCGACGCAATCGGAACGACGCGAGTTTCTCGCGGCGCTCCCTCAAGGCGCGCGATTTCCAGAGCGAACCCGTGCCACGAAGTGTGCCCCGCCGCGGTGACGTGATAAGTGCCAAGTGCGTCGTCGAGCGCTGTGGGGGTGCGCTGCCGCAGCAGCTCAGCCGTGGCGTTTGCGAGCGCACCGGCGGAGGTTGGCGCGCCGATCTGGTCCGAGACCACGCGCAACTCGTCTTTTTCCTTCAGCAGGCCCCGTATAGTCAGCAGGAAGTTTCTCCCGCGCGGCGCGTACACCCAACTCGTGCGCAGTATCAGGTACCGTCCGCCGACATCGCTGATGGCTTGCTCCCCGGCGAGCTTGCTGCGGCCGTATACGTTGAGGGGGTTGGGCGGGTCCTTTTCGACATAGGGCATTTCCTTGGTGCCGTCGAAGACATAGTCGGTCGAGTAATGGATCAGGAGCGCTCCGGCGCGCTTTGCTCCCTCCGCGAGGAGACCCGGCGCTATCGCGTTGACCGCGAACGCCGTTTCAGGCTCGCTTTCGGCCTTATCCACGGCGGTATAGGCGGCGGCGTTGACGATGATATCGGGTTTGACCGAGCTGACCGCTGCGGCGATTTGATCCGGTTTGGCAAGATCGAGATTCGTTCGATCATATGCAGCCAACTCGCCGAGCGGCGCAAGCGCGCGCTCAAGCTCCCACCCGAGCTGCCCGTTCTTTCCCGTCAGCAGAATTTTCACGGAAACATTTCGGCGTCCTGGAGCCGAACCCCTGCGGCGTCTTTGGCAGATAGCGTAGGCGCTCCCGAGAGAGGCCAATCGATATGGAGCTCCGGATCGTCCCAGAGAATGCAGCACTCGTGCTCCGGCGCGTAGAAGTCAGTCGTCTTGTAGAGCACTTCGGCGAATTCGCTCAGCACGCAGAACCCGTGCGCGAACCCTATCGGTACCCAGAGCAGCTCGTGCGATTCGGCCCTCAGGCGAATGCCTTCCCACCGGCCGAAGGTGGGTGAGCCGCTGCGGATGTCCACCGCGACATCGAAGATTTCCCCGGCGACGACGCGGATGAGCTTGCCCTGCGGCTGGCGGATCTGGTAGTGCAGCCCGCGCAGCACGCCCTTCTCCGAGCGCGAGTGATTGTCCTGAACGAAGCGCGCACGGATTCCCGCGTGCTCGAACTCCCGCTCGTTCCAGCTTTCGAAGAAGAATCCGCGCGCGTCGCCGAACACTCGGGGCTCAAGGAGGAGCACATCGGGGAGTCGTGTCGGAACGACCTTCATGCGGCGCGCGGACCCGCCCCGTCCCGCAGCAGCGAAAGCAGGTAGTCGCCATAGCCGCTGCTCTTGAGAGGCACCGCCAGGCGCTCAAGCTCCGCCGCGCTGATATAGTCCATCCGCCACGCGATCTCCTCCGGGCAGCAGATCTTCATTCCCTGGCGGCGCTCCAGCGTCTCGATGAAGTGGCTCGCCTCGAGCAGGGATTCGTGGGTGCCGGTGTCGAGCCAGGCGTGCCCGCGCCCCAGCGGAACAACGTCGAGCTCGCCGCGCCTGAGGTAGTGGCGATTGACATCGGTGATCTCGAGCTCGCCGCGGGCCGATGGCTTGAGCGATCGCGCAACGCGAGCGACTTCGCCGTCGTAGAAATAAAGCCCCGTCACGGCAAAACGCGACTTCGGCAGGCTGGGCTTTTCTTCGATGCTCACTGCGCGGTCGGCTGCGTCGAACTCGACCACGCCGTAGCGCTGCGGATCGCGGACCGGGTAGGCAAACACCGTCGCCCCCGACTTCTTCTTCGCCGCGCGCTGCAAGTCGGACTGCAGATCGTGGCCGTAGAAGATGTTGTCGCCGAGCACCAGCGCGCAAGGCTCGCCGTCGATGAATTTCTCGCCGATGAGGAATGCCTGGGCGATGCCCCCGGGATGCGGCTGCGCGGCGTAGCGGAAATTCAGCCCCAAGCGCGCCCCGTCGCCGAGCAGCTGCTCGAAGCGCGGGGTGTCCTGGGGCGTCGAGATCACGAGGATGTCGCGGATGCCGGCGAGCATCAGCGTGCTCAACGGGTAGTAGATCATCGGCTTGTCGTAGACCGGCAGCAGCTGCTTGGACACGACCTGCGTGACCGGGTAGAGCCGGGTGCCAGAGCCGCCGGCGAGGATGATGCCTTTCACGCCTCGCCCCGCGTGGCGTAGTTCTTCTCTATCCAGTGGCGGTAGGCCCCGCTCGTCACATGGGCGACCCAATCCGGGTTGTCCAGGTACCAGGCGACCGTCTTGCGCAGCCCTGAGTCGAAGCTCTCGGCCGCCTTCCAGCCGATTTGACTGGAGATCTTGGTCGAGTCCATCGCGTAACGGTGATCGTGGCCCGGGCGGTCCTTGACAAATGAAATCAGGGTGGAATGCGGGCTCTTGCGGTTGGGCCTCGCTTCGTCGAGCAGCGCGCAGATGGCGTTCACCACCTCGAGGTTGGTCTTCTGGTTATTGCCGCCGACGTTGTAGCTCTCGCCGACGCGGCCGCGCGCCAGGACCTGGCGGATCGCGGCGCAATGATCCTGCACGTAGAGCCAGTCGCGCACATTGCCCCCGTCGCCGTACACGGGCAGCGGCTTGCGGGTGAGGCCGTTCAGAATCATGAGGGGGATCAGCTTTTCGGGGAACTGGTACGGGCCGTAGTTGTTCGAGCAGTTGACCGCGAGAGTCGGAAGCCCGTAGGTATGATGGTACGCCCGGACCAGGTGGTCGGCGGCCGCCTTGGAAGCGGCGTAGGGGCTGCTGGGTGCAAACGGGGTCGATTCGCTGAACGGCGGATCGCGGGGTCCGAGCGAGCCGAATACCTCGTCGGTCGAGATGTGCAGGAACCGGAAATCCCCGCGTTGCGAGGGCGCGCGCTTTCCCCACCAGACCCGGGCCTCCTCGAGCAGTCCGAAGGTGCCGACGACGTTGGTCTGAACAAACTCGGCGGGTCCGAGGATGGAACGATCGACGTGGCTTTCGGCGGCGAAGTGAACGATCGCGCGCGGGGCGTGTTCCTCGAGGACCCGCCGCAAGAGATCCCGGTCGCAGATATCTCCGTGGACGAATACGTGCGCCGGGTTTCCCTCGAGACCCTCGAGGTTTGCAGGATTGCCTGCGTAGGTGAGCTTGTCCAGGTTGACCAGGGGCTCCCCGCCGTGCGCGAACCACGCCATGACAAAATTCGAGCCTATGAAGCCGGCGCCACCTGTGACCAGAACCGTCATTCCGCGGTGCGCTCCAGCGCCTTCAATTTCGCGTACTTGTTGAAGCTGTTCATGCAACCGATCGCGATATGCACCAGGCCCGGCACGCCGTCGAGAAAGCCCAGCCGAAGCAGGTAGAACTTGATGAACCGCAGCAGGGGCGAGAGCACGAGGTGCAGCGCGTTCGCGCGGCGGCCCGCGGCGCGCATCGACTCGGCCTGCAGGCTCGTGTAGCGGTTCTGCTTGTCGAGGTATTTCTCCAGCGTTTCCGCGGAATCATGCAGCAGATCGCCCGAGAGCCTGAGCACCGGCGATCGGGTCAGCACCTTCTCATGCACCAGCTCGCCGCCCCAGCGCGCATGCGCGCGGTGAAACAGGCGCACGCTCCAGTCGGGATAGCCTTCCCCGTGCTTGAGCCAGCGTCCCAGAAAACGGTTGCGGCGCGGCATGGCGTAGACAAAGCCGCGCGGCGCCTTGATCTCCTCGGTGATTTGCTCGCGAAGCTCCCGGCTCACGCGCTCGTCCGCGTCCACGCACAAAACCCAATCATGGCTTGCGGCCTCGACGGCGAATTGCTTTTGCGCGCCGAACCCAAGCCACTCCTTTTGGATCACGCGCGCGCCGCGGCGCGCGGCGAGCTCGAGCGTGCCGTCGGTGGAGCCCGAGTCCACCACGACGATTTCCTCGGCGAACGCGACGCTTTCCAGGCAGCGCTCGAGCTGCGCCGCGGCGTTGCGGGTGATGATGGCTGCGGACAAGGCCATGGTGTGAAGGAGGGGCCGGCAAACCCGTATAATCAGCGGCTTATGCGCGGTATTCTAACCGCTTTCCGCGTCTTGCGGCCGGAGGGCTCCGGGTGTCGATGAAAACAATTCTGATCGTCAAGACTTCCTCGCTTGGCGATGTCGTCCACAACCTGCTGAAAGGCGCTTTGATCGCGCGAGCCGCGAAGGGAAGACATCATGGATTTGACGTCGGCTCCGCGCATGAGCCGATCGCTGCGCGGTTCTACGACGTCGCGCTCCAAACGCTCGGGGCGTTCTGATGTGGAGGATCGGATATCAGGTGCTCCTTTGGCTCGCGTTTCCCTGGGTGCTCGCGCGCTTGTGGTGGCGGGGGCGCGCGGAGCCCGCATACAGGCGGGGCATCGGCGAGCGATTCGGCTTCTACGGCGAGCCGCCCGCGAAGCCGGTGATCTGGCTGCATGCGGTATCGGTGGGTGAGACTCGCGCCGCGGAGCCGCTCCTGCGCGCGCTGCAATCCCGGCATCCTGAGTGCGGACTCCTTGTTACCCAGATGACGGCGACCGGGCGGGAGGCGGCGCAGCATTTGCTTGGCGGCGCCGTTCGCGTCGCGTGGCTCGCTTATGACTATCCGTCGGCGGTAAGGCGTTTCCTGCGCCATTTTCGGCCGCGTCTCGGGATCCTGATGGAGACCGAGATCTGGTTCAACCTCGTGCACGAGTGTGAACGCTCGGGCGTGCCGCTTCTGCTCGCCAACGCCCGGATGTCGGCCAGGTCGGCCCGCGGCTACGCCCTGGTCGGGCCGCTTGTGCGCTCGGCGCTCGGGCGCCTGAGCGCCGTCGCAGCGCAGACAGCCGAGGACGCGGAGCGGCTTCGGTCCCTCGGCGCTCGCGCAGTGGAAGTCACCGGGAACCTCAAGTTCGATGCCGAGCCGGGCGCCGGCAGCGAATCGCTTGCAGCCGAGTTCAGACGCCGGTTCGGCGACCGCGCGGTGCTGCTTGCCGCAAGCACGCGCGAGGGCGAGGAAGAGCTGCTCCTTGACGCACTGGAAAAAAACTCCCTCGGCGGCGCGATCGTGGTGATCGTGCCGCGCCACCCGCAACGCTTCGACTCCGTGGCGCAACTCCTCGCCGCCCGGGGGCTGAAGTTCACGCGGCGCAGCGCCAATGCGCCGCTCGATCAAGGCTGCGACATCATGATCGGCGACAGCATGGGCGAGATGGACGCGTATTATCGGGCCTGCGATGCGGCTTTCGTCGGCGGAAGCTTGCTTGCCTACGGCGGGCAGAACCTGATCGAGGCTTGCGCGGCGGGCGTGCCGGTGCTGGTCGGGCCTTACACCTACAATTTTTCGCAGGCCGCCGAAAGCGCGATCGCCGCCGGCGCGGCCGTCCGGGTCAACGACGCCGGGGAGGCGATGCGGGTTGCGCGCTCGCTCCTGCAGGACCGGGGGTCGCGCGAGCGCATGGGAAGGGCCGGAATCGCTTTCTGCGCGGCCCATCGAGGCGCTGCCGGGCGGACGCTCGCGATCTGCGAGCGATTGATCGACTCCTCCGCCGCCAGCAGCTTGTCGAAAAAGGGGGCAAGCTCTCTACATCCCCCCAATTGAGGCTGCAGAAAGACGCTTCCCTGCCGGGAGGTCAGTTCGTCCCCAGCAGACGGTTCACTTCCTCGATGTCGGCCTCGCCGAGAGTCCCCGCGGCGGACTTGAGTTTCAGGCCGTTTAGGATCGTGTCATAGCGCGCCCGCGAGAGATCGCGCAGGGTGCTGTAGACTTGCTGCTGGGCGTTCAGGACGTCGATATTGATGCGCACGCCGACCTCGTAGCCGAGCTTGTTCGAGTCGAGCGCGCTCCGGCTGGAAACGAGCGCCGCCTCCAGGGCTTTCACCTGCGCCATGCCGTTGGTCACTCCAAGATAGGATTGACGCGCGGACAACGCCGCGGTCCGCCGAGTGCTTTCCAGGTCCTGCTGGGCTTTTTCGCGATTGGCGACCGCTTGCCGCACCAGCGAGCTGACGTTGCCTCCCGCGTAGAGAGGGATGGCAAGCTGCAGCCCGATCGTGCGGCTGGTCGTATCGGAGGCGGTGTTATTGATCGCGGTGGCGCTGATGCTCGAAGAGTTCGCGCCCGCGCTGCCGACGATGTTCAGGGTGGGCAAATGCCCGGCGCGAGCGCGCTCGATCTCGCGCACGGCGATCTCGAGCGCGGCTTCCTGCGCGCGCACCGGGTAGCCCTGGTTCGCCGCGGCGGTGGCCCAGTCCTCCATCGAATTCGGCTTGGGAGGGTTGAGCTCGATGCTGGATTTCAGCGGCTCGAGCCGCTCGGGGAACTTGCCGACGATCTGCTGCAAGGCGCGTTTCTTGAATTCAAGATCGCTTTGAGCCGCGATTTCCTGGGAGGTCGCGAGGTCGAAACGCGCCTGGGCCTCGTGAGTGTCGGTGATGGTCGCAGTGCCGACCTCGAAATTGCGCTTCGCCTGGGCGAGCTGCTCGGAGATCGCCACCTTCTGCCCTTGGATGAATGCCAGGCTGTCCTGCGAGGCGAGCACGTCGAAATAGGCCTGCGCAACGCGTACGATGAGATCCTGGGTCGCCTGGCCGAAAACGGCTTCGGCCTGCGCCGCCTTGAATCCGGCCTCCCTGTAGACCTGGATGTTTTGCCAATTGAACAGGGGCTGCGTGAGCGTAACCGCGAAACCGTTGGAGTTGCCCAGCCGCTGGGAATCCGGCGCGGCGCCGCGGAACGAAATGTCGATATTGTTGTACTGGGTGAACGCGGTGGCGTTGACGATGGGCAGGACCTGCGCCAGCCCCTGCGGGAGGTTTTCCAGGCCGGCGTCGCGCGTCGCGCGTGCCGAAGCATACGAAGAGTCGTTCGCGAGCGCGTCGCGATAAATCTGCAAAAGGTCAGCGCCACGCACCGGGGCAGCGCACAGGGCAACGATCAGCGGCAGGGCGAAACGAAGCTGTGGCATAGCCGCCGCGGCCTGGACTCAAGTTACCGCTAGAATTCGAAGCGCGCCGGCTGCAGCGCGTTCTTGAGCGGAGCGAGATAGGTTTCGAACAGATCGGTCGTGTGGTATGAGCCTTCGCCGACGCAGGTGATGAGCCGCGCTTCCATCACAGGCGGATCGCCGACGACGGCGAATAATCGTCCCCCTGCCCTGAGCTGCGAAAGCAGGGCCTGCGGCATCAGCGGCGTCGAGCCGGTCAGGACGATGATGTCGTAAGGCGCGTGTGTCTGCCATCCTTGCGCCGCGTCGCCGAGCTCCGCCGTGACGTTCTCCACGCCGGCGCGCCGCAGGTTGTCCTCGCCGAACGCCTTCAGCTTCGGATTGATCTCCACGGAATGCACGTGGTGCGCCCGGGCGGCGAGGAGCGCCGCGAGATAGCCGCTGCCGGTGCCGACCTCGAGCACCCGCTCGCTCTTCTTCACCGCCAGCTCCTGCAGGATGCGCGCCTCGACCTTGGGCTGCATCATGCGCTCGCCCTCGCCCGCGTTTTCGTAGAGCGGAATCTCCAAGTCCGAGAAAGCGAACTCCCGGTACGCCTCGGGGACGAAATCCTCGCGGCGCACCACGTACAGAAGATCGAGCACGTCCTGGTCGAGCACCTCCCAAGGACGGATCTGCTGCTCCACCATGTTGAAGCGGGCTTGCTCGACGTTCATGACAAGATGGGAAGTCGGGCGAAAGGCGGCGATTTTAGCACTGTTTACCTCGTGTTCCGGCGACCTGCGCTTTAGTCGAGCGTCTCGCGACACGCTTGCCAAGCTTCCTGGCTTGGGGTATGGTCTATCGAGCAACGTAGGGGTCCTGGCCGAGAGCGATTGCTCCAAGCCGGGTGAGAGCACACCCTTGGAACCTGATGCGGATAATGCCGCCGCAGGGAAGCGTTGACCGGCCGGTCCTTTCGCTCCCCGCGGTGTAGACGTGAGAGGAGCGCCATGAACGCCAATCCGAAGTTTATCGCCCAGGCCGCGCGAGTCGATGAAGCGGCGATAAAGCCTTTGCCAAACTCGCGCAAGGTGTACGTCGAGGGCTCGCGTCGCGATATCCGGGTGCCGATGCGTGAGGTCGCTCAGTCGGATACGCCGGCTTCCTTCGGCGCCGAGAAAAATCCGCCGATCTACGTCTACGATACCTCCGGGCCCTACACCGACCGGCGGGCGAGAATCGATATCCGGCAGGGTCTTGCTCCCTTGCGCGCAGCTTGGATCGAGGAACGCGGCGACACAGCGCAACTTTCCGGGCCGACCTCGAGATACGGCCGCGAACGCCTGATCGATCCCGTGCTCGCAGAATTGCGCTTCAACTTGAAGCGCCAGCCCCGTCGCGCGAAGGCGGGCCGGATCGTGACTCAGTTTCACTACGCAAGAAAAGGCACGGTGACACCGGAAATGGAATTCATCGCCATCCGTGAAAACCAGCGCCGTGATGCTCTGCCCGACCTGATCACGCGCCAGCATCCGGGCCAGGACTTCGGCGCTTCGATTCCCAGAGCGATCACGCCCGAATTCGTGCGCGACGAGGTCGCGCGCGGACGCGCCATCATCCCGGCGAACATCAACCACCCCGAGTCAGAGCCGATGATCATCGGGCGGAATTTTTTCGTGAAGATCAATGCCAACATCGGCAACTCGGCTGTGAGCTCCGGGATCGCCGAGGAAGTGGAGAAAATGACTTGGGCGATACGCTGGGGAGGAGACACCGTTATGGATCTCTCCACCGGCAAGCACATTCACGAAACGCGCGAATGGATCATCCGCAACAGCCCCGTGCCGATCGGCACGGTGCCGATCTACCAGGCGCTGGAGAAGGTGGACGGGAAAGCCGAAGAGCTCACGTGGGAAATTTACCGCGACACCCTGATCGAGCAGGCGGAGCAGGGCGTGGATTACTTCACCATCCACGCCGGGGTGCGGCTGCCCTTCATTCCGCTTACCGCGAAACGCATGACCGGAATCGTCTCGCGCGGTGGCTCGATCATGGCCAAGTGGTGCCTGGCGCACCACGAGGAGAGCTTTCTCTACACGCATTTCGAGGAGATCTGCGAGATCATGGCTGCCTACGATGTGAGCTTTTCACTCGGCGATGGCTTGCGGCCCGGCTCGATCTACGACGCGAACGACGAGGCGCAGATCGCGGAGCTGAAGACGCTCGGTGAGCTGACCGATATCGCCTGGCGCCGCGACTGCCAGGTGATGATCGAGGGGCCCGGACACGTGCCCATGCAGCTCATCAAAGAGAACATGGATCTGCAGTTGAAGTACTGCAAGGAAGCGCCGTTCTACACACTGGGACCGCTCACCACCGATATCGCGCCGGGATACGATCACATCACCAGCGCAATCGGCGCGGCAATGATCGGCTGGTATGGAACGGCGATGCTCTGCTACGTCACTCCCAAGGAGCACTTGGGGCTGCCCGACAAGGATGATGTCAAGGACGGCATCATTGCCTACAAGATCGCTGCACACGCAGCCGACCTTGCCAAAGGCCATCCCGGCGCGCAGATCCGCGACAATGCGCTCTCCAAGGCGCGCTTCGAGTTCCGCTGGGAGGACCAGTTCAACCTCGGCCTCGACCCGGACAAGGCGAAGAGCTTCCACGATGAAACCCTTCCCCAGGAGGGCGCGAAGCTCGCGCATTTCTGCTCGATGTGCGGTCCGCATTTCTGCTCGATGAAGATCACCCAGGATGTGCGCGAGTACGCCAAGAAGCACGGTGTGTCGGAAGCCGACGCACTCAAGAAAGGCATGGAGCAGAAGGCGATTGAGTTCGTGAAGAAGGGCGCCGAGATCTATCAGAAGGCCTAGGGCGCGCTTCGTAAAACACCGGCGTCCGCCGGCAAGCCCAGGAACGACAATGGATGTGGTTTTGCTGGCAAAAGCGCTGGTCCTGGGTGTCGTCGAAGGTTTGACCGAGTTCCTGCCGATCTCCTCCACCGGCCACCTGATTCTCGCGGGTGATCTCCTTGGCTTCAGCGACGAGAAGGCCAAGGTCTTCGAAATGGTGATCCAGACCGGCGCAATGCTCGCCATCGTGTGGGAATACCGCCGGCGTTTCGGACACGTGCTTGCGGAGCTCGCGACCGATCGCGCGGCACAGCGCTTTGCGTTCAACCTCGTGGTCGCCTTCGTTCCGGCCGCGGTGCTCGGGCTCGCGTTCGGCAAGCTGATCAAGACGCATCTTTTCCACGCCGTGCCGGTTGCGCTCGCGTTCATCCTCGGCGGACTGATCATTCTGTGGGTCGAGAAGCGCCAGCGCGTTGCCGTGGTGCAAAACGTTGACGATATGACCTGGAAGGACGCTCTCAAGGTCGGCATCGCCCAGGCATTCGCCCTGATTCCCGGCACGTCCCGTTCGGGGGCGACGATCATCGGCGGAATGATTTTCGGCCTTTCGCGCCGCGCGGCGACCGAGTTCTCGTTTTTTCTTGCGGTGCCGACGCTGGTCGCCGCCGGCGCCTGGGATTTCTGGAAGAACCGCGCGCTGTTCGACGCGGGCGATTCCGGAATATTCGCGGTCGGCTCAATCACGGCCTTTGCCTCGGCGTTCCTCTGCGTGCGCTGGCTGCTGCGCTATATCGCCAGCCACGATTTCACGCCGTTCGCGTGGTATCGGATCGCCTTCGGTGCAGTGGTTCTCGTCACCGCCTATGCCGGCTTGGTGAACTGGGCAGGCTAGCGGGTGCTACACCTAGGTCAGCGCAAGGCGGGCGCCCGGCTGCGTGGCTTGCGGCGGAATCTTTCCGTTGGTCCGTGTCAATTGCGTTTCGGAAATGGTTTCGACAAACTAAGCGCTCCCAGAACGAAAACGAAAACCTCATGAACGCGCTGCTGCGCTTTTCCTCGATGATCGACACCATGAACGAGCGCATCGGCAAGATCGCCGCCTGGTTCGGTTTGCTGGCCGTGATCGTGTGCACGGTGAACGCGATATTCCGCTACACCGTCAACATGAGCTCGAATGCCTGGCTCGAGATCCAGTGGTACTTCAATGCCGGCATGTTCCTGCTGATCGCCGCCTGGGCGCTCAAGCGCAACGACCATGTGCGCATAGACGTCATAGCGGGAAAGCTCTCGCATCGCGCGCAAGCGTGGATCGATATCTTCGGCGGATTGTTCATGTTGCTTCCTGCCGTGGTGATCATCGGTTGGTACAGCTGGCCGTCGCTCTTGAATTCCTGGCAGATCGGCGAGCATTCCTCCGACCCTGGGGGGCTCATCCGGTGGCCGATCAGGCTGCTCATCCCGGTCGGCTTTGCTTTGCTCGCGCTCCAAGGGGCGTCCGAGGTCATCAAGAGGATCGCCTTCCTGAAGGGACTCATTCCGTACCCGGTGGAACACAAAGGGGGAGTGGGCTGATGTCCCTGGAGCTGATGGCGCCGCTGATGTTCGGCGGCCTGGTGGTGTTTTTGCTGATCGGTTACCCGGTCGCGTTTTCGCTCGCGGCGAACGGCTTGTTCTTCGGTGTGGTCGGCATGCAGCTGGGCCTGCTTCACCCCTCGCTTCTCCAGGCGCTGCCCGAGCGTGTGCTCGGCATCATGGCGAACTCGACCCTCCTCGCGATTCCGTTCTTCACGTTCATGGGGCTCGTCCTCGAGCGCAGCGGCATGGCCGAGGACCTGCTCGATACCATCGGGCAATTGTTCGGCGCGATTCGCGGCGGGATCGCCTACGCGGTGATCTTTGTCGGCGCCCTGCTCGCGGCGACCACCGGTGTGGTCGCCGCCTCGGTGCTCGCCATGGGGCTGATTTCGCTGCCCGTGATGATGCGCTACGGCTATTCCAAACGGCTGGCGAGCGGCGTGATCGCGGCCTCGGGGACGCTCGCGCAGATCATCCCGCCGAGCCTCGTGCTGATCGTGCTGGCCGACCAGATGGGCGCGTCGGTCGGCGATCTGTACGAGGGCGCGCTCGTGCCGGGGCTGACGCTGACCGGTTTTTACGCATTCTACGTGCTTGCCGTGTCGATCGTCGATCCGAAGGCTGCGCCCGGCTGCCCGCCCGAGTCGCGCACGCTGCATGGCGGTGCACTGATGATCAAGGTCTTTACCTCAATGATCCCGCCTCTGGTGCTGATCTTCCTCGTGCTGGGAACGATCTTCATCGGCGTAGCGACGCCGACCGAAGGCGGGGCAATGGGGGCGAGCGGCGCCATCATCATGGCCCTGATCAAACGCCGGCTCGACTGGAAGCTGCTTACGCAGGCGGTGGAGTACACCGCGAACATGACGAGCTTCGTCATCTTCATACTGATCGGCTCGACGGTGTTCAGCCTGGTGTTCCGCGGCGTGAACGGCGATCTCTGGGTGGAGCATCTGCTCACCGGTCTTCCGGGAGGAGCGCTCGGCTTCCTGATCGTCGTCAACATGATGATCTTTTTCCTCGCCTTCTTTCTCGACTATTTCGAGATTGCCTTCATCATGGTGCCCTTGCTCGCTCCGGTGGCACAGAAGCTCGGTATCGACCTCGTCTGGTTCGGCGTGCTGCTCGCGGTGAATATGCAAACTTCGTTCCTGCACCCGCCTTTCGGTTTCGCGCTCTTCTACCTGAGGAGCGTTGCCTCGAAGGAGATCAAGACTTCGGACATTTACTGGGGCGCGATCCCCTTCGTATGCATGCAAGTCCTGATGGTCGCGATCGTCATCATGTTCCCCGGTATCGTCACCAGCCACGTGTCCAAAGCCGCGGGTGCGATCAGCGGCACGGGTGCGGACGAGATACGCCGCCAGCTCGAAATGCCAACGGCGCCCGAGGCGCCGGCGAGCGGTTCTGGAGACGCGTCAAAGTCCGGCGACGGAAAGGACGATGCCAGGAGCGAGATCGAAAGGATGTTGAATCAGCAAAAGTGACCTCTTCGGCAGCCGTGCCGCAGGAGCAAGTCATCCTTATTGCGGCGAAGCTTCTGAAAAATAAAAAGCCCCGCCGCAGCGGGGCTTTGAAGGCTCCCGGCGGCTACTTCTTCGCGGCCGGATTGGTCGGATTGGTGAGCAGGAAGGTCGTCAGGTTCTGCTCGGCGACCCGGTGCCAGAGGAACTCGTCCTCGCGGAATTTCTTCCACGGCTCATAGATCTTCTTCCACGAAGGATTCTTTGCCGCTTCTTCCTCGTACATCTCGAACGAGACCTTGTGCGCGGCCTTCATGATCTCCGGCGAGAACGCGTGCAGCTTGACCCCGTTCTTGACCAGCCGCTGCAGGGCCTGCGGGTTCTTGAAGTCGTACTGGGCCATCATGTCCAGATTGGCTTCGTAACAGGCGGCTTCGACGGCGGCCTGGTATTCCTTAGGCAGCTTCTCCCATTCCTTGATGTTCACGAAAAGCGAGTACATGGAGTCGGCCTCCCACCAACCGGGGTAGTAGTAGTGCGGCGCGATCTTGTAGAAGCCGAGCTTCTCGTCGTCATAAGGGCCGACCCATTCCGCGGCGTCGATCGTGCCGCGCTCGAGCGCGGGATAGATGTCCCCACCGGCGATCTGCTGCGGTACCGCGCCCAGGCGCGCCATCGCCTCGCCACCGAGGCCGGCGATGCGCATTTTCACGCCCTTCAGGTCCTTGACGGTCTTGACCTCTTTACGGAACCAGCCGCCCATCTGGCAGCCGGTGTTGCCGGCAGGGAATGAGATGATGTTGAAGTCGCGTAAAAACGCGCGTACCAGTTCGAGGCCACCGCCGTAGTAGATCCAGGCGTTCTGCTGTCTTTGGTTCATGCCGAAGGGCAGGGTCGTATCGAAGGCGAAGGTCTTGTTCTTGCCGACGAAGTAATAGCTCGCCGTATGCGTGCACTCCACGGTGCCCTGCTGCACCGCGTCCACAGTGCCGAAGGCCGGAACGATTTCGCCGGCACCGAATACGCGGATCTGGAACTTGCCGTTGGTGATTGCGGCCACGCGTTTGGCGATTGTTTCACCGCCACCATAGATCGTGTCCAGGCTTTTCGGAAAACTAGACGCGCAACGCCACCGCACCTCTGGGAGCAGCGGTGTCTGCGCCACGGCCTGTGCAGCGGCCGTCGCCGAGAGCACGCCGAGGCCGGCGCGAGACAGAAACTTTCTGCGATTCATGAAACCTCCCTGGGGTAATGAATGGAACAATGCAATCTAAGACCCGCGGCGCCGATTTTCTTGAGCAATCGGACCCACGGGCAATTCGCGTGCCAACTCCCGCGCCAGATCACGCGCGACACGGCAGCTCAGCCGGAAATCCGCATCAGCCTTGAGCCCAGGGCAGCCCCGCGACTCGCCAACCGCCTACCGAATTGCGATGACCCTGGGCGTCCTTGTCGCCTTCGAAGCCTTCGAGGATATTGTAGGAATTGGGGTAACCGGCCTGGGTCGCAACGACGGCGGCCTGATGCGAGCGCGCGCCCGAGCGGCACAGGAACATCACCGGCGCTTCGGTCTTCGGAACTCGGGCCTGAAGCTGATCGAGAAATTGCGGATTGCGCTGACCGCTCGGGTAGGTGTTCCATTCGATCAACACCGATTCGGGAATATGCCCGACGTATTCCCACTCGGCTTGGGTACGCACATCGACCAGCTTCGCTCCCGGGATATTCTGCATCAGCGCATGTGCTTCGACGGGCAGCAACGCTCCGGCGTAAGGGAGCTTCATCGCTTCGGCCCGCTGCTTGGCTCGGGCGAGGATGTCCTTGAAAGAATCGTTCGACATGGGATTCGGTAAGACAAGGTCTCTAGTTTAGCTCGGGATGCGGTTGGCGGTTGCTTCGCACCGCTGTGGTGCGGATAATGGCCGCTTTGCGCCAGCTTGGTGCGCCCCTTCCTAAGTCGCTGCCAGTGCTCTCTTATGGCACAATGGCCTGCTTTTTTTGCGCCGGATGGCATGGATTCTGCTGATTTTGAGCCTCATTTCCCCTGCGCGCTTTGTTTTCCCTCCAAACCAATAATCCGCAAACCCTGAGGAGATCGCGAAATGGCAATGTCTGCCAATGACGTCATGAAAATGATCAAGGAGAAGGAGGTCAAATTCGTCGACCTGCGCTTCACCGACACCCGCGGCAAAGAGCAGCACGTATCCGTGCCGGTCAAGGCGTTCACCATGGACAAATTTGAGAGCGGACATTTCTTCGATGGTTCCTCGATCGCGGGCTGGAAAAGCATCGAGGCCTCGGACATGCTGCTCATGCCCGATCCCGACTCGGCGCGAATGGATCCCTTTACCGACGAGCCGGTGCTGAACGTCACTTGCGACTGCGTCGAGCCCTCCGACGGCAAGGGCTACGACCGCGACCCGCGCACCATCGCCAAGCGCGCCGAGGCCCACCTGAAGTCAAGCGGCCTGGGCGATACCGCCTATTTCGGGCCCGAGCCCGAGTTCTTCGTCTTCGACTCGGTGACATGGAAGGTGGACATGTCGGGCTCCTTCTGCAAGATCAAATCCGAGGAAGCGCCCTGGTCCTCCGGGGAAGAGTACGAGGGCGGCAACATGGGCCACCGCGCCCCGATCAAGGGCGGCTACTTCCCGGTGCCGCCTACCGATACGCTGCAGGATATCCGCAACGCCATGGTGCTGGCACTGGAGCAGCAGGGCGTCGAGTGCGAAGTGCATCACCATGAAGTGGGAGCGATGGGCCAGAATGAGATCGGCACCAAGTTCAACAGCCTGGTGAAGCGCGCCGACTGGATGCAGATCCTGAAATACACGGTGTGGAACGTCGCCCATTCCTATGGCAAGACCGCGACCTTCATGCCCAAGCCCGTCGTCGGCGACAACGGCTCGGGCATGCACGTCCACCAATCGGTCTGGAAAGACGACAAGAACCTCTTCCAAGGCAACGGCTACTCGGGACTGTCCGACTTCGCGCTTTACTACATCGGTGGCATCATCAAGCACGCAAAGGCCTTGAACGCGATCACCAACCCGGGAACCAATTCGTACAAACGCCTGGTACCGGGATTTGAAGCGCCGATCAATCTGGCTTATTCGTCACGCAATCGTTCCGCAGCCTGCCGCATTCCGCTCGTCACCAACCCTAAATCGCGCCGGGTGGAGGTGCGGTTCCCGGATCCGACCACCAATCCCTATCTCGCCTTTGCCGCGATGCTCATGGCGGGGCTCGATGGAGTCCAGAACAAGATTCACCCCGGGGACCCCATCGACAAGAACATGTACGACCTGCCGCCTGCCCAGGCGAAAAAGGTCCAGCAAGTTTGCTCGTCACTCGAAATGGCGCTCGAGTGCCTGAACAAGGATCGCGAATTTCTTACCAAGGGTGGCGTGTTCTCCGACGACATGCTCGATGCCTATTGCGCCCTGAAACACGAGGAACTCACACGCTTTCGCATGACGACTCATCCGGTAGAGTTCGACATGTATTACAGCTCGTAAAGAAAGCGCCCGAAAGAACCCGGTGGCTCCGGGTCGGGCTACAAATCGAGACACAGGGACGGGACGCTCAAAGTTGGGCGTTTCGTCCTTTTTCATTTGAAATCAGGGTTGTTTTGGCCTACACTTAAAGTTCCCACTCGGGATGGGGAGGGTCATGGCAACGAGCAAGCATCTGATCGGATGGGTTTTTATCGCGCTGGTGGCGCCCTTCGGGCACGCCCGGAGCGAGGTCTACAAGTGCCCGGACGCGAGCGGCCGACCGACCTACACCAACGTCAAGCGCGACACGGTCGGCAAGAATTGCACCCTCGTCGCCAAGGAAGTGTCGGTCGTGCCGGCACAGGCTCCCGCGCGCGCGATGCAGTCTTCGGCGGCACCGGGAGCCGCCACGGCGCGCAACGAAAACCGCCGCAGGATACTCGAATCGGAGCTGCAGAACGAAGAGCAACTGCTCTCCGGCGCCAGGCAGAAGCTCGCCGAGCAGGAGGGAACCCGCAACGGCGACGAACGCAATTACTCCCGGGTGCTCGATCGACTCAAGCCGTATCAGGAAGCGGTCGACCAGCACGCGAAGAACATCGAGCAACTTCGCGGCGAACTCGGCCGGCTCAGGTAACGGCGGCTCGCGCTGCTCCCCTGAGCCGGGCGGCGTGGATAAGATCCGGGGCCGCCGCGCTCCTGGTGCGGCAGGATACCGATGCGTGGCGCCTCCGCCTCGATCGCGCCACTTCTCTTCCCGCATGATCCCGGCAGTTTTTCCCGGTCTCGAGCTACTTGCCACCGCGGTGGTGCTCCTGGACAGGGAGCTCCAAGTGATGTACGTCAACCCTGCGGCGGAGACGCTGTTCGCGATCAGTCGCAAGAGCATCCTCCACCAACCCTTTCCCGGACTTTTCGTCGATTCAGGTCCCCTCGGGGGCCTGCTCCAACAGGCGATTCGCGAGGAGCGCGGTTTCGCTGATCAGGACCTGACCTTGGCCCCTACGGGCCAGGAGCCGCTGCACCTCGACTGCATTGCAACGCCGGTCGAGCTGGCGCAGGCCGCGCTGCTGCTCGAGCTGCGGCCCATCGACCAGAGGCTGCGCATCGAGCGCGAAGAGCAACGCCTGAGCCAGCACCGCGCGAACCGGGAGCTGATCCGCAACCTCGCCCACGAAATCAAGAACCCCCTCGGAGGATTGCGCGGCTCGGCCCAGCTCCTTGAGCGCGAGCTCGACCGGCCCAGCCTGCGCGAATACACCCGCGTGATCATCAAGGAGGCCGACCGCTTGCAGGCCCTGATGGACCGGCTCCTCACCCCGCATCGCCCTCCGAATCAGGTGCCCATGAACATCCACGAGGTGTGCGAACGGGTGCGCAGCCTCATTCTTGCGGAGTTTCCGGAAGGGATAAGCTTAGAGCGGGACTACGACGTCGGTTTGCCCGAGTTTCGCGGCGACCCCGAGCAGCTCATTCAAGCCGTGCTCAACATCGCCCGAAATGCCGCGCAAGCCATCCTCGGAAGCCGTACGGACCCTGCGTCGAGGCTTCAAGACCAGGGCGAGATCATCCTGCGCACCCGAGTCGCGCGCCAAGTCACGCTCGCGCGGCGCTTGCACAGGCTGGCATTAGAATTGCAAGTGATCGACAACGGACCGGGCATACCAGCGGAAATCCGCGAGAAGATTTTCTATCCCCTGGTTTCCGGCCGAGAGGGTGGAACCGGGCTCGGCCTGACGCTGGCGCAGACTTTCATACAGCAGCACCATGGGGTGGTGGAGTGTGACAGCCAGCCGGGAAGGACCTGCTTCCGCATCGTGCTACCGCTTCGCTGAAAGACGGTGATGAGACCTGTCTGGATCATCGATGACGACCGCTCCATCCGCTGGGTTTTCGAGAAGGCGCTCACTCGCGAAGGCATTCCCTTCAGGACCTTCTCGGGCGCCACCGAGGCCATGGAGGCGCTTGCAGCCGCCGGCGCGCCGCAGGTGCTCGTATCCGACGTCCGCATGCCCGGCACCTCGGGCCTGGAACTCCTGCAGAAACTGAAGCAGCGTTTTCCCGATCTTCCGGTCATTATCATGACGGCGTACTCCGACCTGGAATCGGCGGTGGCGGCGTTCCAGGGCGGGGCGTTCGAATACCTGCCGAAGCCCTTCGACGTCGATCAGGCGGTCGAGCTGATCCGGCGCGCGCTCGGCGAGAGCAGCCGGGAGGATGAAGCGGAGGAGTCGCTGACAGGTTCGCCGGATATCCTTGGACAGGCGCAGTCCATGCAGGAGGTATTCCGAGCGGTCGGCCGGCTGTCTCATTCGAGCGCCACGGTTCTGATAACCGGCGAATCGGGTACGGGCAAGGAACTCGTGGCGCGGGCGCTGTACCGCCACAGCCCGCGTGCGGACAGACCGTTCATCGCCATCAATACCGCGGCAATGCCGAAGGACCTTCTGGAATCGGAGCTCTTCGGGCACGAGCGCGGCGCCTTCACCGGCGCGCAGGCCCTGCGACGCGGCCGCTTCGAGCAGGCCGAAGGCGGCACCCTGTTCCTGGACGAAATCGGCGATATGCCGGCCGAGCTGCAGACGCGCTTGTTGCGCGTGTTGTCCGATGGTACGTTTTATCGGGTCGGCGGCCATCAGCCGATTCGCGCCAGCGTCCGCGTCATCGCCGCAACCAATCAGGACTTGGATGTGCGTGTCCGCGAGGGCCGGTTCCGCGAGGATCTGTATCATCGGCTGAACGTGATCCGGCTGCGTTTGCCCTCGTTGCGCGAACGCCGCGAAGATATCCCGCTGCTTGCGCGGCACTTCCTCGCAAAGTCAGCCCGCGAGCTCGGCGTCGAGCCCAAGCGCCTGTCGGATGACGCGATGGCCTACCTCTCGGTCCAGGCCCTTCCCGGCAACGTGCGCCAGCTTGAAAATATTTGTCATTGGCTCACCGTAATGCCGCCGACCCAGGTGATCGAGGTGGGCGATTTTCCGCCGGAGCTGCGCCAGGATACCGCTTCGCCCTCGGCCGAGTGGCTCGCGGCGCTCGCGCGCGAGGCGGATCGCCGACTGGCAAACGGCGAGACGAATATCCTGGAAGCGCTCTCCAAGAGTTTCGAGAAGACGCTGATCGTCAAGGCTCTTGCGCATACGGGCGGCCGGCGCATCGAGGCGGCCGGTTTGCTTGGCATGGGCCGCAACACGATTACCCGCAAGATCGGCGAGTTGGGCATCGACGACGGAACCCAGCCCGACGCCGAATGATGGGCGCCATAAGTTGAATCGCGGTCTCAGAGACGCTGCCGGAAGTCCGGTCGCAGCGGCACTTCGTTTGAGGCCGAGCTTGTCATTGACGTTCGATCGCCGCGATGACGCGTTCAGGGGTGAGTGGCAGTTCGCGCACGCGCAACCCGAGCGCATGCGCAACCGCATTGGCGATTGCCGCTCCGGTGGGTCCGTGGGCCGCTTCCCCTGCGCCGACGCTGGGGAGTTCCGGCCGGTCGATCAGCTCGACCTCGACGGCAGGTACCTCACTGAATTTCAGGACCGGGTATTCCTCCCAGCCTAGACTGGTGATGCCGCGTGCGTCGAGCTTCACCTGTTCCTTGAGCGTCCAACTGGTCGATTGAATCGCGCCGCCCTCGATCTGGTTGATCACACCGTCGGGGTTGATGACAAGGCCGACGTCCACCGCGAGGACCAACCGCTTGACCCGTACTTCATTGTCAACTTCTACTTCGGCGACTACGGCACAGTAAGCGCCGAGGTTCTTGTATTTCGCGAATCCGATGCCGTGGCCACGACCTTCGGCGGGCGTCCAGCCCGTCCAATTCGCGCATTGCGCCGCCGCCTCGACTACCGTCCGGGCGCGTTCATCCTTCAAATGTCGCAGACGAAACTCGACTGGATCGAGCCCAGCAGCATCTGCAAGCTCGTCCATGAAGGATTCGATCGCAAATACGTTTGCGTAGGCACCGAGCGAGCGCAGCGCCGAGGTGCGCACAGGCATCTCGCGCACGTAGTGGTTGACGACACGCTGGCTCGGAAAATCGTAGAGCGGTACCGCGTTGCGGTCCGCGGCGCCCGCCGGGAGCGGCATATTGATCGCCGCGGGCCGCTTGAAAGGCCGCGCCAAATGCCAGGCCGCGACAAGGGCGGGGTTATCCGAGCGGCCGGGCCTGCCGCTGTGGCCGTTGCTCCACAGTTCGTATCGCCAGTCGACTATGCCGCCGTCCGAGGCGAGCGAGGCGCGGAGCGTGAGCGCCATCGCCGGTCCGCACGGCGCCCAGGCGAATTCGTCGTCGCGCATCCACTGCACCTGCACCGGGCGCCCGCCCGCCGCACGAGCGAGCAGCGCTGCGTCGAGCGCGACATCGTCCGCGCCGTTGTGTCCGTAGCAGCCCGAGCCCTCGACGTGCCGCACGACGATCGCGCCATCACGCATGCCGAGCGCCAGGGCCAGGTCGCGGCGTAAATTGAATATCCCCTGGCTGTGGCTCCACACCAAGAGCTTGTCGCCCTGGAACTGCGCGATCGCGCAGGACGGGCCGATCGGGGCATGCGAGATGTAGGGTTTGGTATACGACGCCTCGAGGGTTTTGGTCGCCCGGGATTGCGCCTCGGCGTCTGCTTTCTCGCTGATGACGCGGTGTTCGACCGCGTGCGCTTTAAGCCATGCGTGGATGTCCTGCGGCAGCGGGTCGGCGTCTTTCCACGATGCCGCCCGGCGCAGGGCGCGCTGGGCTGAGATCGCCACCTCCTCGCGCTCGGCGATGACGCCGACAAAGGCGCCATCCCTCACCACCGCCACGACGCCCGGGATCGCTTTGACCGTTCCATCGTCAAGTGATGTCAGCGCCGCGAAGCCGTGCGGCGGGCGAACCACACGACCGTAGAGCATTCCCGGCGGAGCCATGTCCTGGATGAATCGGGGCCGGCCGGCGATTTTGTCGGGCAGATCAAGCCGTGGCGCAGACTTTCCGACCAGGCGATAGTCGCCCGGCGATTTCAGCGCCAGCGTCTCGTCAATCTCACAGTCGAACAACGAGTCGTCGGCACATTCCCAGAAACTGGTGCTGTGCCCTATTGCCTGAACGGCGCCGTCCTCGACCCGCAGATCCGCGGTCGATACCCCCAGACGCGCCGCGGCGCGCTTTAGGAGCAAGGCGCGAGCCTG
>WNFV01003317.1_pt1 | contig 32853 bp, 31 predicted proteins | sample 5400101 | NCBI WGS metagenome assembly WNFV01 (sample SAMN13153361, study PRJNA577476) | soil metagenome | isolation source: 115 cm soil or saprolite under grassland replicate 1 | place: USA:California | collected 2016-06-15 | reverse complement strand
ACGTTGATCGGGTCGGAGGCAGGAAAGGTGTCCTCGAGCCCCTCCTCGAGAGACCTTTCGAGCCGGCGCCGCTTGGCCTCTTCCACCTGGCGCTTGGTCTTGTCGTCGAGGTCCCGATCCATGACAGTGTCCGGGATATCCATGAATCATCTCCTTGCAGGCGGCCGATGACGGCCGCGCTCCCGGAAATAACGCGCGGGACATGGCCCACGTTCCCCCGGTTCCCTGTTCCGGACGCCCCAAGTATAACTGCCAGCCATGCGCACCATGACCTGCATCGAGGACCTGCGGCAGCAAGCCCGCCGCAAGGTGCCGCGCGCCTTCTTCGACTACGCCGAGGCCGGCTCCTATTCGCAGGAGACCTTGCGCGCCAATCGGCAGGATCTCGAACGCATCAAGCTGCGCCAGCGCGTGCTGGTCGACGTGTCGCAGCGCGACCTGACCACCACCATTATCGGCGAGAAGGCCGGGCTCCCGCTCGCGCTGGCGCCGATCGGGCTCTGCGGCATGCAGCACGGCGACGGCGAGATTCTCGCCTGCCGTGCGGCGCAGGCCGCCGGCATTCCGTTCACGCTCTCCACCATGTCGATCTGCTCGATCGAGGACGTCGCCGCAGCGGTCGGCAAGCCGTTCTGGTTCCAGCTCTACGTGATGAGGGATCGCGGATTCATCAAGGCGTTGATCGAGCGAGCGGCCGCGGCGAGATGCAGCGCGCTGGTGCTCACGGTCGACCTGCAGGTGCTCGGCCAGCGCCATTGCGACGTCCGCAACGGCATGACCGTGCCGCCCGAGATCAAGCTCGCCAATCTCATCGACATCGCCACCAAGCCCGCCTGGGCGCTCTCGATCCTCAAGGGCAAGCGCAAGACCTTCGGCAATCTCGCCGGCCACGTCGGCGGCATGGAGAACGTCAATTCGCTGGCGCAATGGACCGCGAGCCAGTTCGACCCGACGCTCAACTGGAAGGACGTCGAATGGGTCAAGAGCCTGTGGCCCGGCAAGCTCATCCTCAAGGGCATTCTCGACGTCGAGGACGCCAGAACCGCCGCCAAGACCGGCGCCGCCGCGTTGATCGTATCAAATCACGGCGGCCGCCAGCTCGACGGCGCGCCGTCGTCGATCTCGGCATTGCCGAAGATCGTCGAGGCGGTGGGCTCCGAGATCGAGGTGATGTTCGACGGCGGCATCCGCACCGGACAGGACGTGCTGCGCGCGCTCGCGCTCGGCGCGCGCTCCTGCATGATCGGCCGCTCTTACATCTATGGCCTCGGCGCCGGCGGCGAGGCCGGCGTCGCCAAGGCGATCGAGTTTCTCGGCAAGGAGCTCGAGGTCAGCATGGCGCTCACCGGCGTGAGGAGCGTCAAGGACATCGACCGGCGCGTGATTGCGGACATTTGATCCGACCTCGATCCTTCCGACGACGAGCATGCTCCGGATAAGCCGTATCGAGCAACGTTTGCCGATTCGCACCGCGGGTTGCGCAAGGCAATGGCGGGCCGGGAACTTGGCGGCAAAAGTTCCCCCGACGGCGTCGATGTCCAAGTGCGATGACCGGAACCACGGGAGATGCCCTGCGTTCACCGGCAAGGGGTGGGGCCGGGACACCACGCACGAGAGGAGAGCTGCCATGCAAGTCAACGAGGTCATGAGCAGAGACGTCAGTATCGCCAGTCCGCGGCAGTCGATCCGTGACGCCGCGCGCCTGATGGCGGAGATCGATGCCGGCGTGGTTCCGGTCGGCGAGAATGACCGGCTGGTCGGCGTGATCACCGATCGCGACATCGCCATTCGCGCGGTAGCCGAGGGCAAGCCGCCGGATACGCCGATCCGGGACGTGATGAGTGCCGAGGTGAAATATTGCTTCGAGGACGACGATATCAGCGACGTCGCGCGCAACATGGCCGATATCAAGCTGCGCCGGTTGCCGGTGGTCGACGGCCGCAAACGCCTGGTGGGAATCATCTCGCTCGGCGACATTGCGCTGGCCCAGGGCCCGGACACGGCGGGCGAGGCGCTGTGCGGCATTTCGGAGCCGGGCGGCGAGCATTCGCAGGCCATGGACGGGCGCGAGGCGATCGTGCACTGAAATCAAACGACGCAAGGCGGACGACGGAAGACCGACGACAGCGGACGGATAGGGGCTGAACATTCCCGGCATCTGTCGTCCGATGTTCGTCCGCTGCTCAAAAAGATCAGCTTTTTCAGTCTGTTATCTTTCGGCTTGACGGGCGGACCAAGGTCGGGAATCAATAAGAACGAAACATGAACATCAGCGGCCTCCTGCCGCCTGCCTCGGATGCCCCATGGCTTTCGCCGCGCGACCGGACCCCCCTTCCCTCCCCGAAGGACCGGCAGCCCTCATCGACCGGCTGCGCCAGCGGCTGCGCGCGGTCGAGACGGCAACCGGCCTGACCGGCGAATGCGCCGGCGCGGTTGCGCTCGGCGTCCCGGCGATCGACAGCGCGCTCGGTGGCGGGCTCATCGCCGGCGCGCTGCACGAAATTGCCGCCGCGCGCGAGACGCAGACCGCCGCCGCCTGCGGCTTCGCGCTGGCGCTCGCCGCGCGCAGCCGGCGGGAAACTTGCGGGCGCGGCGTCTCGAACGATGAGGGCGCGGGCGCGGGTGTCGTCTGGATCGCCGAAGACCTCTCGCTCGTCGAGAATGGCGCACCCTACGGCCCGGGTCTCGACGAAGCCGGCGTCGCTCCCGAGCGGCTGATCACGGTCACGGCCGCGCGCGCGCGCGACGTGCTGTGGGCGATGGAGGAAGCACTGCGCTGCCGCGCCGTCGGCGTGGTGATCGGCGAGATCCGTGCCCGCGGCATCGACGTGGTGGCGACGCGGCGGCTCTCGCTCGCGGCCGCGGCCGGCAACACGCTGGCGCTGCTCTTGCGCACCGCGCCCGACGCGGAGCCTTCCGCCGCCGCCACGCGCTGGATCATCGGCGCGGCGCCGTCTTTGCCTTCGCCGCACGGGGTCGGCCCGCCGCGCTTGGCCGCGCACCTCGTGCGCAACCGCCGCGGTCATCTCGGAGCATGGTTAGTGGAGTGGAACAGTGTGGAGCAGCGTTTCATCCTCGCAACGCATTCTGAGCCTCTGGCTCGACCGGCTCTCGACCGACCGCATCAGGCAGCAGTGGCATGAGGCGTCGCCTCCCCTCGTCGTCTTCGGCAAGCGCGGCAATCTCGAGCTGCTGGTCGCGATCGACGCGGCGGCGGAGCGCATCGGGCTGCGCTGCGGCCTCGCGCTGGCGCAGGCGCGCGCCATGCATCCCGCGCTCGTGGCCGTGCCGGAGGACCAGGCGGCCGATGCGCGCCTGCTCGACGCCATCGCCGACTGGTGCCAGCGCTACACGCCGCTCGTCGCCGCCGATCCGCCCGACGGCATTTTGTTCGACATCGGCGGCTGCGCACATCTGTTCGGCGGCGAAGAAAAATTGCGCGACGATCTTCTTGCGCGAGTGACGGAGTTCGGGTTTTCGGCGCGCGCCGCCATCGCGGCGACCATCGGCGCGGCCTGGGCCGCGGCACGCTTCGACGAGGCGGCAATCCTCGCAAACGCAAGTCGGATGTTTCCGACTTGCGGATCTCAAAGTACCGGAAGTCGGGAACACCCGACTTCCGGATCTCAAAGTGCCGGAAGTCGGGAACACCCGACTTCCGGTAGCGAGGAGCGTGACGCGCTGGCGCCGCTGCCGCTCGCCGCCCTGCGGCTGCCGGACGAGACGGTCGCCGCGCTCGCGCGGGTCGGCTTGAAACGCGTCGGCGATATTCTCGATCTGCCGCGCGCGCCGCTCACCGCGCGTTTCGGCGCGGATCTCCTGCGCAAGCTCGACCGCGCGCTCGGCCGCGAGCGCGAGCCGCTCTCCCCGCGCCTGCCGGTCGCGCCCTATGTCGCCGAGAAAAGCTTCCATGAGCCGATCGCGCGCGAGGAGGACGTGCTCGCGAGCATCGAGCGGCTGGCGGCGAGGCTCAAGACGGCGCTCGCAGCGCATGGCGACGGCGCGCGACGGCTCGAGCTGGCGCTGTTCCGCACCGACGGCGCGGTCAAGCGCATCGCCGCCGGCACCTCGCGGCCGGTGCGGGATCCGCAGGCGATCCGCGCGCTGTTCGTCGAGCGGCTGGCCGCGCTCGGCGACGAGATCGATCCGGGTTTCGGCTTCGATCTCGCCCGGCTTTCGGTGCTGGTCGCCGAAGCGTGTCCGGACGAGCAGATCGGGCTCGGCGGACGCGAGGATCAGGCCGAGCTCGACCGCCTAGTCGACCGCCTGAGCGCACGGCTCGGACGGCGGCGGGTTTCCCGTCTCGTCGCCCATGACAGCCACATTCCGGAGCACGCCGCCGCCGCGATACCCGCGCAGGCGACGGCGCGCGCCGACGAGCCCGGTTCAGGCGAGTGTCCGGCGCGCGCACTTATAGAGTGGCCGCGCTGGCCGCTCGCTTCGCTCGCCAGCGCGGCGAGAGCCGAGCTCGGCTGGGACGCCTTGCGCCGTTTTCGCGCCGACGCCGGATCGAGCCCGCGGCCGCTGCGCCTGCTCGCCAAGCCCGAGCCGATCGAGGCGATTGCCGTCGTGCCCGACGGCCCGCCGCTGCGCTTCCGCTGGCGGCGCGCATTGCATGAAGTGGTTGCCGCCGCAGGACCCGAGCGCATCGAGGGCGCCTGGTGGAGCGAGCAGGGCGGACCCGCCCGCGACTATTTCCGCGTCGAGGACAGCGCGGGCCTGCGCTTCTGGCTGTTTCGCGCCGGCCTCTACCGCGACATGGCGCTGGCAACGCCGCGCTGGTTCCTGCACGGGATGTATGCGTGACATGCTCCGCTACCTCGAATTCGCCGTCGCCTCCAACTTCTCGTTCCTGCGCGGGGCCTCGCATGCCGAGGAGCTGATGCTGCAGGCGGCGCATGTCGGGCTCGACGGCATCGGGCTCTGCGACCGCAACTCGGTCGCCGGCGTGGTGCGCGCGCATCTGATCAAGCGCGAGCAGAAGCTCGCGCTCGCCTATCACCCGGGTGCGCGGCTCGTCTTCGCCGACGGCACGCCCGACATCCTCGCCTATCCGCGCGACCGCGCCGGCTGGGGCCGGCTCTGCCGCCTGCTCACGCGCGGCAACCTGCGCGCCGAGAAGGGCGACTGCATCCTTCTGCTCGACGACCTGATCGAATACATCGACGGCCTCGAGCTGGTGGTGATGGAGACCTCGACGCGCGACGTGGCGGCGCCGCCTCCTGAAAAATGGAAATCGACGAGTGGCGCGGACCATGCAGATGCTCAAAGCCGGACCGAAGTCATTCCGCCCCGCGCCGGCTCCGGCAAGGTGAGACTCAGGCTCATCGCGGGATCCAAGAAGCCCGCTCTCCTCTCGCGTCTGCGCGAGGCTGCCCCCGGCCGCGTGCGGCTGGCGGCGACGATGCTCTACCGCGGCAACGACCGCGCGCGGCTGGCGCAACGCACGACGTTGGCGCGCACCGCCGGCGTGCCGCTGATCGCCGTCAACGACGTATTCTATCATCACCCCGACCGGCGGAAATTGCAGGACGTGCTCACCTGCATCCGCGAGCACCTGACCATCGACAAGGCCGGCCAGCGGCTTGCCGTCAATGCCGAGCGCTACTTGAAGCGACCCGAGGATATGGCGCGCCTGTTCCGCGATGCGCCGGAAGCGATCGAAGAGACGCTGAAGCTCGATGCCGCGCTCGCCTTCTCGCTCGACGAGCTGCGCTACGAATATCCCGATGAGTTGCGCGACGGTTTCGCCACCTCGCAGGACGCGCTCGTCCATCTGGCATGGGAAGGCGCCGCCGCGCGCTATCCCGACGGTATCCCGGACAGCGTCCGCGAGACTCTCGAGCATGAGCTGGCGCTCATCGCCAAGCTGGAATACGCACCCTACTTCCTCACCGTCCATTACATCGTCGGCTACGCGCGCAGCCAAAACATCCTTTGCCAAGGCCGCGGCTCGGCGGCGAACTCGGCGGTCTGTTACTGCCTGCGCATCACCGATGTCGACCCGCGCGAAGGCCGCCTGCTGTTCGAACGCTTCATCTCCGCGGATCGCGGCGAGCCGCCCGACATCGATGTCGATTTCGAGCACGAGCGGCGCGAGGAGGTGATCCAGCACATTTACGAGCACTACGGACGCGACCATACCGGCATCGCCGGGACCGTGATCTCCTATCGCGGGCGCTCGGCGATCCGCGAAATCGGCAAGGCTTTCGGGCTCAGCGAGGATACGATCGGCGCGCTCTCCTCCTCGATCTGGGGCATGGGCGGCGGCGCGGTGCGCACCGCCGAGCTCAAGCGCGCCGGCATCGACGTCAACAGCCCGCGCATCAAAAAGATGCGCGCGCTGGTCGAGGAGATTCAGTCGTTCCCGCGCCATCTTTCCCAGCACGTCGGCGGCTTCGTCATCACCCGCAGCCGGCTCGACGAGGTGGTGCCGATCGGCAACGGCGCGATGGAGGACCGCACCTTCGTCGAATGGGACAAGGATGATCTCGATGCGCTCGGCATCCTCAAGGTCGATGTGCTCGGCCTCGGCATGCTCACCTGCCTGCGCAAGGCATTCGAGCTCACCGAGACGCATTATGGCCTGTCGTTTCGTTTGCCCCCGCAAGGGGAGGAGGACGAAAAAGGCTTCTTCGCGCTCTCGACGATCCCGAAGGAAGAAAAGGCCGTCTACCGCATGCTGCAACGCGCCGACTCGCTCGGCGTGTTCCAGGTCGAGAGCCGCGCGCAGATGTCGATGCTGCCGCGGCTCAAGCCGCAGGAATTCTACGATCTCGTCATCGAGGTCGCGATCGTGCGGCCGGGTCCGATCCAGGGCGACATGGTGCATCCTTATCTACGCCGCCGGCAGGGGATCGAGAAAGTCGACTATGTCCGGCCGGAATTGAAGGCCGTTCTGGAGAAAACGCTTGGTGTGCCCTTGTTCCAGGAACAGGCGATGAGGATCGCGATCGTCGCCGGCGGCTTCACGCCGGGCGAAGCCGACAAGCTGCGCCGCGCCATGGCGACCTTCAAGCGCACCGGCACCATCGGCACTTTCAAGACCAAGATGATCGAGGGAATGGTCGCGCGAGATTATCCGCGCGAGTTCGCCGAGCGCTGCTTCAGCCAGATCGAGGGCTTCGGCGAATACGGCTTTCCGGAAAGCCACGCCGCGAGCTTCGCGCTCTTGGTCTACGCCTCGGCCTGGCTGAAGTGCCGTTATCCGGACGTTTTTGCCGCCGCGCTGCTCAACGCGCAGCCCATGGGGTTCTATGCGCCGGCGCAGATCGTGCGCGACCTGCGCGAGCACGGGGTCGAGGTGCGCCCGGTCGATGTCAACCACTCCAACTGGGACGCGACGCTGGAGCCGGGCCCGCGCGCCGCGCTGGCGAGCGAAGCGAGCGGCCAGCGCGGCCACTCTATAAGTGCGCGCGCCGGACATTCGCCTGAACCGGGCTCGTCGGCGCGCGCGACCGATCGCCTGCACGCCATCCACCGCGACATGGCGGGCGACATCCACGCGACGCACGCGCTCCGCCTCGGCTTTCGCAAGATCAAGGGGCTCAGTGAGGAGGATGCCAAGTTGATTGTCGATGGACGCGTGCATAAAAGTGCTGAGCAAGGATCTACCCCCCTCCCCACCCCTCCCCCAACGCAAGTCGGGCCTGCCCGACTTGCGCAATATATTGCGGAACCCGGGCAAGCCCGGGTTCCGTGGGCGAGGGAGCAGACCGAGTCTGCCGCTCAAATTGTGCCCTACAAGTCCGTGCGTGATGTATGGCTGCGCACTGGCCTCTCTTCCCGCATCATCGAGCGGCTCGCCGACGCCGATGCTTTCGGCTCGCTCGGCCTCACGCGGCGGCAGGCCTTGTGGGCGGCGAAGGCGCTCGGCCGCGTCGGCGACAAGGACGATGACCTGCCGCTGTTTCGCATGGATACGACGCAAGCGCCGGTGCCGGCTGCCGCGCCTTATTCAGAACCCACGGTTACGCTTCCGCCCATGCCGCTGGGCGAGGAGGTGGTCAACGACTACCGCTTCCTCGAACTGTCGCTGCGCGCGCATCCGGCCGCGTTCCTGCGCGCCGACCTGACCCGGCGCGGCATCGCCCGCAACGAGGACTTGCGGGCATGCCGCTCCGGCGAGCGCGTCGCCGTCTCCGGCCTCGTCACCATCCGCCAGCGGCCGGGCTCGGCCAACGGCGTCATCTTCATGACCATCGAGGACGAAACGGCGACCGCCAACATCATCGTCTGGCCGAAGACCTTCGAACGCTTCCGGCCGATCATTCTGGGCGCGCGCTATGTCGCCGTGAGCGGCGAGCTGCAGCAGGAATCCGGCGTCATTCACGTCGTCGCCCAGCGGATCGAGGATTTGACGCCGCTGCTGGCGCGCTTGACCGAGGACGCGCCGCCGATCGAGTCGCTCGCGCGCGCCGACGAGCCCGGTTCAGGCGAGTGTCCGGCGCGCGCACTCATAGAGTGGCCGCGCTGGCCGCTCGCTTCGCTCGCCAGCGCGGCGCGCGCCGACGAGCCCGGTTCAGGCGAGTGTCCGGCGCGCGCACTCATAGAGTGGCCGCGCTGGCCGCTCGCTTCGCTCGCCAGCGCGGCGCGCGCCGACGCGGTCAAGCGCCCGCACGACGAGGACATCGACAGCCGCGCGCGCGGCCGCCGCAAGGAGCCGCGCATCGCCGCGCCCACCGAGCTTCCGGATCTGTTGGCCAGCGACCTCGACGTGCCGGCGCGCGGCTCGGCGCACGCGCCCTCGCGCCGCGGCGGCACGAAAGTCAGGAGTCAGTAATCAGTAGTCAGTAATCAGTGCTCAGAAACGAAAGGCTGCTCCGACTGCCTCTGACTACTGATCACTGACTTCTGATTCCTGACTACGGCACGATGCCGTCACGGCCGACGTTCACTCGATCGGCCCCGAAGGTGCCGTCCGGGTTCTTCGCCGCCCTGACGATCAAGATATTGGCGCCCGGCTTGAGCTCGTCCTTGCTGCCGACCATATAGGCGCGGATCACGGCCTCGGGCGGCACGATGACTTTCTTCTCGCCGTCCTTGTACTTGACCGTGATCACTTGGCCGTCGACGCCGGCGACCGTCGTGTCGACGGTCGCGTTGGTCATGGTGGTGTTCGGCCGATCCCACGGCCGGTGCCCCTCGCCGGTGCCGCGCTGCACCTCGGCGAAGATCATGATCTGGATGGCGCGCTGGCTGCCGTCGGCCTGCGGGGTGGCGCCGACGCCGATGAAGACGCCGGGCTTGATGTCGGCGAGGCTCGCCTTGACCACCCCGAACACCACCACGTTGTCGGCCAGCTTGACCTTGAGGTCACCCGCCTCGCCCGCCTTGACGGTGAGCGTCGCGCCGTCGACCGCCTGGATCGGCCCGCGGATGCGCACGGTCTGCTGCTGCGCGAAGGCGGACGAAGCCGCCAGCGCCGCCATGAGGGCCGCGCCCGCGAGCGCGCATTGCATGATCTTTTTCATGTCCTTCCTCCCGAAAATGGCGACGCGCCGGCACGAAAGACGGCGCGCACCAAGCAAGCCCGGCGTGGGCGAAGCCACCGCCTCACATCGGCGGCGTCAGTCCGTCGCGGCCGACCGAGATGGCGGCGGCCTCGAGCGTGCCGTCCTCTTTCTTGGCGGCGCCCGCGATGAAGATCTTGGCGCCGGGCTTCAACTCGCTCTTGTCGCCCGGAACGTAGGTTACGATCACCGTCTGCGGCGTCACGACGATCTTCTTCTCCCCGTCCTTGTACTTGAGCGTGATCACGTCGCCATCGACGCCTTTGACCATCTGCGCCACCGTGGCGTTGGTCATGGTGCTGCCGGGCTGCAGATCCCACTGCCGGAAGCCCTCACCGGTGCCGCGCATCGCCTCCGGGAAGATGTGGACTTCCACCGCCTTCTGGCTGCCGTCGGCCTGCGGCATGCCGGTGACGCCGATGAAGGAGTTGTCCTTGATGTCGGAGAGCGACGCCTTGACGATGCCGCGGATCGCGACTTTGTCCGCCATCTTCACCTTCAGCGTGGCGTTGTCGCGCGCCTTGACGGTGAGCATCGGCCCGTCGACGGCCTCGACCGTGCCGCGCACGCGCACCGTCTGCGCCTGCTGGGCAAAGCTGGTGGAAGCGGCGAAAACCAGTGCCAAAGCGCCGGCGCCGAGCACGCACCGTGTCATCTTGTCCATGTTGATCCTCCCGAATTGTGCCGGCGGAGAGCAACCGGCAATCGAATGAAAACCCCATCCGGTCGCGGTTATTCCACGGCTGTTATGGCCCCATGAGACCAGCCCCGACGTTTGCGCGCAAGCGCCCCGGCGCCGCCTCTCGCAAAGGTGAAGTTCCTCAATAGAGGCCCGGCGTCGCGCCGCCGTCGACCGCGATCGCCGTGCCGTGAATCTGCCGCGCGCGCTCCGAGCATAGGAACAGGGTGAGCGCCGCGATGTCCTCGGGCGTGGACATGCGCCGGGTTCCGCTCTTGGCAATCGTTTCGGTGCGTACCTGCTCCACCGACTTGCCCTGCGCCGCCGCGCGCTGTTGGAGCAATTGCTCGGTGCGCTCGGTCGCGGTCTGACCGGGATGGATGGCGTTGACATGGACGCCGTCGCGCATGCCGAGCCGCGACAGCCCTTTGGTGAAATTCGCGGCCGCGGCATTGACCGAGCCGCCGATCAGGAACTCGGCCTCGACGGTGCGCGCCGCCCCGCCGATGATGTTGACGACGTGCCCCTCCGCCGCCTTGAGCAGCGGCCAAAACAAGCGCGTCAGCCGCACCCCGCCGAAGAATTTCAGCGCGAAGCCGTCGAGCCAAGCCTCGTCCGGCAGCTCGACGAAGTTGCCGGCGCGAGTTGCACCCGCATTGTTGACCAGCACGTCGCAGCGTTGGAAGCGCTCGCTGACGCGCTTGAACAGTTGCTGGCAGGCGTCGAGCCGGCGCAGATCGCCGGCGACCGTCATCGGCTCCGGCCCCTCCGCCGCGATCGCCTTGGCGGCGGCGGCGAGATTTGGCTCGGATGAGGAGGCCAGCACGGTCTGCGCGCCCTCGCGCGCGAAGGCGAGCGCGATGCCGCGGCCGATGCCCCTGCTGCCGCCCGTGATGACGACGATCTTGCCCTTGAACTCTGCCGACATTCCTGCCCTCCATTCCTGTCAGACCATAGGTTATGACTTGCGCTTGGTCACTCGGGGCAACGGCCCCGCCGATTGGATACGCCATGAAATCCATCTTCGTCGACTGCAATAAACAGTTCGAGCCGGTTTTTGCGGCCGTGCACCGAGCCGACGACCCGCCGATCGCGGTCTATACCAGGCCATTCACGAGCCGCGAGCTGCCGCAACTCCTGGCGGAATACGATATCTGCGTCGACGACCACTCCTACATGCCGACCGAATTCATCGCGCAATGCAAGGGCCTCAAGCACATCGTATTTCTCGGCACCGGCGCATCGAGCTACATGGACGTGCCGGCGTTGAACGGGCTCGGCGTCGAGGTGCACACCATCAAGGGCTACGGCGACACTGCCGTGGCCGAGCACACGATCGCCTTGATGTTCGCCTGCGGCCGCGACCTTGCGCGCATGGACCGCGCGGTGCGTGGCGGCATCTGGGAGCCGCTCGAAGGCATGCAGCTCACCGGCAAGACTCTCGGCGTGATCGGGCTCGGCGGCGTCGGCCGCGAGGTGGTGCGGATCGCGCGCGGCATCGGCATGGAGGTGATCGCCTGGAACCGGGCGCCGCGTCCCGACGCCGGCGTGCCGCTGCTCGATCTCGACACCCTGCTGGCGCGGGCCGACGTGGTCTCGCTGCATCTCGCCCTCAACGACGAGACCCGCGGCATCATCGACGCCAGCCGTATCGCACGGATGAAACCGGGCGCGATCCTCGTCAATACCGCGCGCGGCGCCCTGGTCGACGAGACGGCGCTCATGCAAGCGCTCGGCAGCGGCCGCCTCCGCCATGCCGGGCTCGATGTGTTCCACGCCGAGCCGCTCAAGCCCGATCACCCGCTCGCCCGCATGGACAACGTCACGCTGACCTCGCATGCGGCGTTCCGCACGCTCGAAGCCTCGATGACGCTGATGCGGCGGGCGATCGACATCGTGGGCGCGATCGCGGCCGAGAATGCCGCGCCCGGCCACGCATCATGAAACTTTCCGGTCATTTCCCGGTTGTCACAGGTCAATCTGCCGGCGCAACTGCGCGATGCGATTCCGAAGATCGGCGACCACGAAACCGCATTTCTGATGCATAATGACGCGGTGGTGCAGGGATTGAGCGAGGTACCATTCATGCAGGACGTCGAGCACTGGGGCGTGCTCACGATCGGGACCGGCCTGGGCAACGCCCGCTTCACCAACCGCAAGCAGACCGCAGACTAGTTCCGTTGCCCAGTGGCAGGGCTACGGCGCGCTGCGCGGCCGCGTCGCTCAAAGCCAATTCTCCGCGAGGACTCCAGACATGCGGGCAAACTCGCGCAGGTTGTTCGTCACGACGATGAGGCCTTCGCTTCGGGCATGGCCTCCGATCTGCATGTCGTGAGGACCGCATGGCGTGCCGGCTCGTTCCAGCTCGGCGCGGATTTGCCCATAATGCGCTGCGGCCTTGGCCGCGAACGCGAGCACCTCCAGGCGCGCCGTGAAATGCTCGATCGCCTCGAGGTTTTGCAGACGCCGCGCCGATTTCTCGGCGCCGTAGTGCAATTCTCCGACGGTGATGCTCGAGATGCAGAGTTGTTCGGCGAGGCGATTGAACCGTTCGCGCAGCTCGGCCGGATAGTTCTTGATCACATGGATACAGATATTGGTGTCGAGCATGTATTGCAGCATCAAAACCTCTCACGGTCCTCGACCGCGGGCTGCTCACGCTCGCTCATGAAGTCCCCCGACGCCCGAGGGCCAGTCTCGAACAAATCGTCCCAGCGCTGTCCCTGCGGGGTGATGACTCGGCTCCTGCCGACTTTGGCGATTTCCACTTGATGCACGTCCGCCGGGAAGGCTACCGCCTTCGGCAAACGGACAGCTTGGCTGCGATTGCTGGTAAAAACCGTGGACCGGGTCATGATGGCCTCTATGTATATCCGAACGGGATATACATAGATTAATGAGCCTGCGACGCAAGATCAAGAGGTAGTGGAGGTTAGCTCGAGCCCTTCGCGAAGCCTCAACACGTCGGAACCGCGTGCCTGCAATGCCGGCGTGCGCCAGCTTCACCGGGCGCCACATGTTTCTCACGCTCGTCTTAAGTGGTGCCTCGCCGGCCGTTCTCGGCCACAATAGAACAAAGCAAAGAGGACAGGGGGGCGCGCGTGAAGCCGGCGCCATTTACCTATGCGAAGGCTCGCTCGGTCGCGCACGCGATCGAGCTCTTGGCCCATGACGAGGCCCGCTTGCTGGCCGGCGGCCAGAGCCTGATCGCCACCCTCAACATGCGGCTCAGCGCGCCGCGCCTGCTCGTCGACCTCAACGGCATCGGCGGGCTCGACGGTATCGCGCGCAACGACGGGTGGATCGAGATCGGGGCGCTGGTGCGCCACGCCCAGGCCGAGCGCTCGGCCGAGATCGCCCGCCACGCCCCGCTGATCGCCAGGGCGCTGCCGCATATCGGCCATCCGGCGATCCGCAATCGCGGCACCATCGGGGGCTCAATCGCCTTCGCCGACCCGGCCGCCGAGTTGCCCGCATGCCTGCTCGCGCTCGGCGGCGAGGTCGCGATCGCCGGCCCGCAGGGCTCGCGCAACGTCAGGGCCGACGATTTCTTCAAGGATCTGTTCGAGACCGCGCTGGCGCCGCGCGACGTGCTGACCGCGATCCGCGTCCCGGCGGCGGACGCCGCCATCCGCACCGGCTTCGCCGAATTCGCGCGCCGCCATGGCGACTATGCGATGGCCGGCCTCGCCGCCGGCGCGCGCGCCGACGGCAAAGGCTTGCGGGATGTTCGCCTCGCCTTTTTCGGCGTCGGCGCGACGCCGGTGCGGGCGCGCCATGCCGAGATTGCGCTGGCCAGCGGCGACGTCGAGGCGGCCGTGCAGGCGCTGGATCAGGATTTGAGCCCGCCCGACGACGTGCAGGCGACCGGCGCCGTGAAAAAGCATCTCGCCGGCGTGCTGCTCCGGCGCGTCGCACGGCAATTGATGGAGCCGCGGTCATGACCGAGCGCATCCACGACATCACCGTCACGGTGAACGGCGAGGACGTGCGCGAAACCGTCGACGCGCGCACGACGCTGGTCGACTTCCTGCGCGAAGACCTCGCGCTCACCGGGAGCCATGTCGGCTGCGAGCACGGCGTGTGCGGCGCCTGCACGGTGCGCGTCGACGGCGTGATCGTGCGCGGCTGCCTGATGCTCGCCGTGCAATGCGACGGGGCGCGCGTCGACACCATCGAGGGCGTGTCCGATTCCGGCGAGATCGCCGATCTGCAGCAGGCATTCGAGCAGCGCAACGCGCTGCAATGCGGCTATTGCACGCCCGGCATGCTGCTCACGGCGCAAGAGCTGCTCAAAGCCGGCGGCGTGCCGAGCCGCGAGGTGATCCGCACGCACCTCTCCGGCAACTACTGCCGCTGTACCGGCTACCAGGCCATCGTGGACGCGGTCGAATCCGTGGCGCGGGCGCGGGCGGAACATACCTGATGAGCGCCATGCCGGTTCCACCGGGCGCGACTTGGGTGTAAATCATCTGCCACCGGAACGGCCACGCGGCCCAAAGTGACGAAAGCAAAGAGATCAGCCATGCTACACCATGCCACGCCGATGACCTTGTCGGAGCGCGCCGACGAGCTCGAAGAGCAGATGATGAACGAGCTCAATGAGCGCATTGCCACCAAATCGGTCCTGTTCAACATGGGCGACGGCAAGGTGGAGATCGAGGCCGGCGCCGCGCTGATGGCCAAGAATCCCGGCAAGTACTTCTTGATGGGCGCCGATCCGCGCCTGCCGAAGATGCCGGACAAGCCGACCCTGATCGACTTCTTCAAGCTGCGGTTCGCCTCGACGGCGCATCTGCTGCAGAGCGCGACGCACGCGCTCAAGGCGGGGCTCGACGAGAAGACGATTCTGGCCTGCCTGCTGCACGACATCGGCGTGGTGAGCTTCATCCGCTGCGACCACGGCTATTGGGGCGCGCAGCTGATCGAGCCTTACGTGGACGAGGAGGTGAGCTGGGCGGTCCGCGTGCACCAGGCGCTGCGCTTCTTCCCGGACGAATCCGTCGGCTACAAGTACCCGGACATGTACGTCAAATATTTCGGAGCGGACTACAAGCCGGAGCCCTACATCGTCGCCGAATACGAGCGCGCCCGGAACCACAAGTGGTACATGACGGCGCGGCAGATCTGCGTGAACGACATCTATTCGTTCGACCCTAACGCCAAGGTCGACCTGGACGATTTCGTCGACATCATCGGCCGCAACTTCAAGCAGCCGAAGGAAGGTCTGGGCTTCGACAGCAGCTCATCGGCCCACATGTGGCGCACGATGATGTGGCCGACGCGATTCCTCTGATTGCAGGGCGCGAGCGCGCGCGACGCTCAAGGAGGGGCCATGAAAATCGTCGATGATTCCCCTCCGGTCCTGTCGGCGCTCGACCGGCCGAACTCCTATATCGGCCGCTCGGTGCCGCGGCCGAACTTGGCGCGTCTCACGCAAGGCCGCGCCCAGTTCGTGAGCGACGTCACGCTGCCGCGGATGGCGCATGTCGCATACGTACGCTCGCCGCATGCCCATGCGCGCATCAAGGCGATCGACAGCGCCGCGGCGAAGAAGGCGCCCGGCGTGATCGCGGTCGTGACCGGCGCCGATCTGGCCAAGGTGATCACCCCCTGGGTCGGCGTGCTCACCCACCTCAAGGGCATCAAGTCGGCGCCGCAGCACGCACTCGCGGTCGAGCGCGCCTGCTGGCAGGGCGAGGCGGTGTGCGCGGTGATCGCGCGCACGCGCGCCGAGGCCGAGGACGCCTGCGAGCTGATCGAAATCACTTACGAAGAGCTGCCCGCGGTCACCGACGCCGAGACCGCGCTCGATCCCGCCACGCCGGTCATCCATCCCGAGCTCGGCGACAACCTCACCTTCGAGCGCGTGCATGTCGCGGGCGATCCGGACAAGGGCTTCAAGGAAGCCGACGCCGTCGTCGAGACCACCTTCATGTTCGGCCGCCACACTGGCGTGACCAACGAGCCGCGCGCCATCGTCGCCGACTGGAACCCGGGCGAGCAGCGGCTGACCGTCTATCAGGGCACGCAAGCGCCGCACATGATGCAGAACCTGTTCGCCAAGCACCTCGCGCTCGAGGAGCACCAGGTGCGCGTCGTCACCAAGGACGTGGGCGGCTCGTTCGGCATCAAGGTGCATACTTACGCCGACGAGATGGCGACCGCCGCGCTCTCGAAGCTGCTCAAGCGGCCGATCAAGTTCGTCGCCGACCGCATCGAGAGCTTCGTCACCGATATCCACGCCCGCGACCACCGCGTGACGGCCAAGATCGGCGTCAAGAATGACGGCACCATCACCGCCTGGGAGATCGACGACCTCACCGGCATCGGGCCCTATTCGGTCTATCCGCGCACCTCCGGCATCGAGGCGAACCAGATCGTCAATCTCGCCGGCGGGCCCTACACCTGCCCGAACTATCGCGCCCGCGCCCGCGTGGTGCTGCAGAACAAGAACGTGATGTGCCAGTACCGCGCGGTCGGCCATCCGATCGCGACCGCGGTGACCGAGGGGCTAGTCGAGCTCGCCGCCGCCAAGATCGGGATGGACCCGCTGGAGATCCGGCGGCGCAACCTCATCCCCGACGACGCCCATCCGTCCGCCGGCCCATCCGGGATCAAGTTCGAGGCGCTGTCGCACCACGAGGCGCTCGCCCATCTCGACGCGATGATGAATTATGCCGGGCTGCGCGCCGAGCAGAAGCGGCTGCGCGAGCAGGGTATCTATCGCGGCATCGGCTTCGCGAGCTTCATCGAGGTGACCAATCCGAGCGCCGCCTTCTACGGCGTCGGCGGGGCGAAAATCTCCGCGCAGGACGGCGTTACGATCAAGCTCGACGCCCAAGGCGCGATCATCTGTCAGACCGGCGTGACCGAGCAGGGCCAGGGCGCCGAGGCGGTCATCGCGCAGGTCGCGGCGACTGCGTTCGGCGTGCCGATCGAGCGCGTGCGCGTCATCACCGGCGACACCGATAACACGCCCTATGGCGGCGGCACCTGGGCGTCGCGCGCGGCCGGCATCGGCGGCGAAGCCGCCTGGCAGGCCGGCAAGGCGCTACGCGCCAACGTGCTGGCCTGCGCCGCCAGCATTTTGCAAGCGACACCAAACGATCTGGACATCCGCAATGGTGTCGTTGTCGACAGCGCGACTGGAACCGAGCGCCTTCCCCTCAGCGAGCTCGCCCGCATCGCCTATTTCCGCCCCGATACGCTGCCGCCCGGCTTCCAGGCGGAGCTCATGGCGACCCGCCACTACGTGCCGCGCGCCTGGCCGTTCGCCTTCACCAACGGCATCCAGGCGAGCTACCTCGAAGTCGACATCGATTCAGGCTTCGTCACGCTGCTCAAGCATTGGTGCGTGGAGGACTGCGGCACCGTGATCAACCCACAGCTGGTCGACGAGCAGGTCAGGGGCGGCGTGGTGCAAGGCCTCGGCGGCGCCTTGTTCGAGCACTGCCTCTACGACGAGCGCGGCCAGCTCTTGAACGGCAACATGGCCGACTACCTGGTGCCGATGGCCGCCGAGATGCCGGACATCGAGGTCGGCCACGTGGTCACGCCGACCGCCGATTCCGAGCTCGGCGCCAAGGGCGCGGGCGAAGCCGGCACCGCCGGCGCACCGGGCGCGGTGATGAATGCCATCAACGACGCGCTGCGGCCGTTGGGCGCCAAGCCGCTCGTCGAGATGCCGTTCACGCCCGGGCGGATTCTGCAGGCGCTCGGGCGGGTCTAGTACAGCTGAGCGAAAGAGAGGGACTCATTTCAGCCTGGCCGCCGATCCGAGTAGTCTTTCGAAAGGCGTCCAGGGGCGATGGAGTCAAAACTTTCGCTGGCCTGTACTAGGCATTCCAGGGATCAACGACCGGCACGCTGAGATCGTCGAAATGCCGCACGTTGCGAGTTGCGAGCGTAGCGCGTTGCGCCAGGGCAATGCCGGCGATCATGGTATCGCGGAGATCGCCCGGCCGGCCAGCGCGACGACGCGCATCCATAAGGAGTGCCGCCTCTTCTGCGGCAGCGTGGTCGAAGGAAAGGACGCGGCGCTCGAGCTTTTCCTCAACAACGCGCTCGAACAGCGCGTGTCGCTCTGTTTGCCGGCGTCCGGCCGGCATCGCGGCCAAACCGTAACGGATTTCAAGGATCGTCACAGCTGTCGTCCACACCGACGTCCGTGCCTGACGATCAAGCCATGCAGCGACGACTACTTCGTGTTCGCTAAGCATCAACGCAGAAAGTACATTGGTATCGAGAATGATCATTCATCAAATTTTGCAGGCTTAACCGGGTAACCACGCAATTCCCGAATCGGTTCTTCGAGGCCAATGCCCTTGAACAGTTCGGCGATCTCCGTGCCAAGTCCCTTGCGGGCGCTCCCCTCGTCCTTGACCGCGTCACGCAGGATGTCGCGGATTTCCTCTTCCATCGAACGGCCGTGACGGGCCGCGCGGCGCTTAAGTTTGCGCTTCACCGTCTCTTCCAGGTTGCGAACGACGACTTGAGCCATGAGTGATCTCCGCCTGCTATCATGATAGCATTTCGGCTCTGTACGCTCAAGTCTTGCTCGATCCTGGACCCCCAACACATCAAGACATTTGGGGAATGGACGAACCGGGCCCGGCGGGCCACAATCGATCGCTGCTGGTCGCAGTCTCTCGTAGTAAGCGGACGGCAGTCGGTGCGATCGGCGTTCGGGGCGGGTCGCGGAAAGAACACGGAGGAAACAGCCGATGGACATCAGGGTAGGCAGACAGGCGATCGCCGAGGCCACGGAGAAGCTCAAGAACTGGGGCCGCTGGGGCAAGGACGACCAGATCGGCACGCTCAACCACGTCACCCCCGAGGACATCGTCAAGGCGGCGAGCCTCATTCGCACCGGCAAGGTGTTCGCGCTCGGTATCCCGCTCGACAGCAATGGCCCGCAGACCGGCCTGTTCGGCGGGCGCTTCAATCCGATCCACCAGATGCTCGCCACCGGCACCGACGCCATCGCCGGCCGGCAGGACTGGAACAAGATCCGCTACGCCGACGACACCCTCAACCTGTGTGTGCAGGGCGCCACCCACTGGGACGCGCTCGGGCACATTTTCTACGAGGACAAGGCCTACAACGGCTATGACGCCAAGCTCATCGACTCCAAGGGGCTGAACGTCCTCGGCATCGAGCATTCCAAGAGCAAGATGGTCGGGCGCGGCGTGCTGCTGGACATCGCCCGCTTCCGCGGCGTCGACTGGCTCAAGGACGGCGAAGCCATCTCCAACGACGAGCTCGACAAATGCGCCAAGGATCAGAACGTCGAGATCCGGCGCGGCGATTTCGTCATCATTCGCACCGGGCAGATGGAGCGCTGCCAGCAGGAGAAGAAATGGGGCGGCTACGCCGGCGGCGACGCGCCCGGCGTCAAGTTCGAGAACTGCTACTGGTGCCAGAACAAGCAGATCGCCGCGATCTGCACCGACACCTGGGGCGTCGAGGTGCGGCCGAACGAGACCACCGAGGCGAACCAGCCCTGGCACTGGGTGGTGATCCCGGCCATGGGCCTCTGCATGGGCGAAATCTTCTATCTCAAGGAGCTGGCCGAGGATTGCGAGGCCGACGGCATCTACGAGTTCTTCTTCTGCGGCCCGCCGCTGGTGATCACCGGCGGCACCGGCTCGCCGATCAATCCGCAGGCGATTAAGTAAGAACGTCCGAGGTCTCGAGCCCGACCAGTCATCAAGTTACTAAGGAGAGAACGAAATAAAGCCGCAAATAAAGCCGCCGATCACAAAAACGAGACAGGAGACCACAAGGACCATCCGCACGACGAACAAGGTCACATCAAGTTTGGGCGATTATCCCGGACTTGACTTCCCTATTCATCTGTGATTACATCCTTCCACAGTCGGGAGGGTCCCATGGCCAGACGACCGAAAGCAGTCCACCAGCTCACAGCCGCCCAATTCGAGGCGATGTTTCCCCACGAAGAGGCTTGCGCGGCCTACCTTGTTGCCCGCCGCTGGCCGGAAGGCGTCCGTTGCCCGCGCTGCGACAACCGGAAAGTGGTCCCGGTTTCTACTCGAGCTTTCCATTGGCAGTGCAAAGAGTGTGCCCCAGACACCACATACCGTTTTTCTCATATCGCCGGGACCGTTTTTGAGAACACGAATAAGCCCCTCCGTGATTGGTTTCGCGTCACCCATCTCATGCTGACCAGCAAAAAAGGCATGAGCGCGCTTCAAATCTATCGCTTCATGGGCTTCGGTTCGTACAAGACCGCTTGGGGCATGTGCCATAAGGTTCGCGTGGCACTCATGCAGGACATCGATCAACTTGGCGGTATCGTTGAGGTGGATGAAACTTTCGTCGGCGGGCTCGCGAAGAACAAACACAAGGACAAACGCGGGAAAGGCGGCGGAACCGGCGGCATTGGTTCGGGCAAAACGGAGTTTGTCCGCGAAGCCGTTTCGCACAAAGTCAGCTTGCTCTGCACCGATCAATGGAAGGGATACAAAAAACTCGACAAGGAATATCCGCACGCGACCATTGACCACTCCAAGGGCCAATACGTCATCGGCGCAGTTCACACTCAAACAATCGAGGGCTTTTGGTCGATCTTCAAGCGCGGCGTTGTCGGCACGTTCCACAAAATGAGCGCCAAATACATGCCGCTCTACGTCGCCGAATTCCAGTTCCGCTATAATAACCGCGAAAACGCTGACGTTTTCGGAACGGCGATTGCGGGATGCTAGAACAACTGCAAAAAGCGGCATGGCTTGCGCTGTTTGCATGCTTGGTGATTGGATTCGGGTTTGAAATCTGGCGCGCATCAAATCACCAAAAAGATCACCAGCCACCAAGGAAATACTGGAGTCAGAAGGCCAACCACGACAAGGGCGCCACCGAAAATCGCACCCATCTTTCCGCGGCTGTTCAAATTGATTGCGATCCCAATTGCACCGCAAAGAACCCCGAAGAAAACCGAAATCAGAACTACATAACGCGGATATTTTATAAGACTGTCGACGATCCTCTCGCCATACTTACGGGTATCCTCGCGGTCGCCACTGTATTCCTCGTTCTTACCGTACTTTGTCAGGTACGCGATTTTAGAAGGCTCTCCAAATTGGAGGCGCGCGCCTACGTGTGGCCCGGATTCGCTCATTCCGAATTTTTGAAATCCGAAACTAGGGGGGTGAGGTGGTATATCACCTTGCTGAATACCGGACGGACGGTGGGCGTAATTCAGACCGTCTATCACGCCATCGTCCCAGAGAAAGACTACTGGGCCGGAAACTACACGTATGAGAAATTTACGGAGAGGGAGAACGTCGTCCCCCCGATGCGCCCGGGAGGTGAAATCAGAACCGGAGTGCACTATGACGTTGTTGGCGAACCCAAAATTTGTTGCGGATACATAGTCTATCGGGACGTCTTTGAAGATTGGCATACCCAAGCGTGGAAACACCGACTCCATCCTGACAAGCGGAAATCCGACTCGCTCCCCGGGTGCTACACCGACCCCCCCCGACAAAAATCATTAGAACCGCCCCTAGGACGGCCGGGCCGGCCTGTCGCAGCCAGCGGAAGCGTCGGCCTGTCGGGGCCAGTTTAGAAGGGCCATCCCCGGAAGTCAAGTCCGGGATAATCGCCCAAGTTTGAAATAGGGAGCATTCTTCGCCGCCTGAAACCACGATGATTCCCCGAAACGCAATATCCAGGACGGATAGAAGAGCCAAAGAACGGGGTATTTTAATCCTTCGTTCTGGCAGACATGCCGAATGACGCGATCATGCGTTACAAGCATGGCCACAAAGAGAGCTAGGGCGACAGGCAATACGACGAAGGCGAGTGTTTCGACCGGAATCTGCATTCTGGTACAATAGCTATTGAGCGATAGCCGTGAAAGGTGAATGGCATCAGTCTGTTGAAGGAGCTCCCGATGGCCCGCTACCTCAAGCGCGGAATGGATGCGAGCGCGATCAAGGCTGCCGACGCCAAGGTGCGCGCGACGGTGGAAGACATTCTCGGCCAGGTCGAGGCGCGGCGCGACGCGGCGGTGCGCGAGCTGTCGCAGAAATTCGACAACTGGTCGCCGCCGTCGTTCAAGCTGACGCCGCCGGAGATCGAGCGCGCCATCGGCCAGGTCGGCAAGCGCGACCTCGACGACATCAAGTTCGCGCAGGCGCAGGTGCGCAATTTCGCGCAGAAGCAGAAGGAGACGATGCGCGATCTCGAGGTCGAGACCCTGCCGGGCGTGATCCTCGGCCACCAGCACATCCCGGTAAATTCGATCGGCTGCTACGTGCCGGGCGGGCGTTATCCGATGGTCGCCTCGGCACATATGTCGATCGTGACCGCGCGGGTGGCCGGCGTGAAGCGCATCATCGCCTGCGCGCCGCCGTTCAAGGGCGGGCCGCATCCGGCCATCGTCGCCGCCATGCATTTCGGCGGCGCCGACGAGATCTACGTGCTCGGCGGCGTGCAGGCGGTCGCCGCCATGGCGCTCGGCACCGACACGATCGCGCCGGTCGACATGATCGTCGGACCCGGCAACGCCTATGTGGCGGAGGCCAAGCGCCAACTGTTCGGCCGCGTCGGCATCGACCTGCTCGCCGGCCCGACCGAGACGCTGATCATCGCCGACGAGACCGTCGACGGCGAGATGTGCGCGACCGATCTGCTCGGTCAGGCCGAGCACGGCCCCACTTCGCCGGCGATCCTGATCACCAATTCTGAGAAGCTCGCGCGCGCCACCATGGCGGAGGTCGAGCGCATTCTGAAAATCCTGCCGAGCGCCGATCTCGCCGGCAAGGCCTGGGAGGATTTCGGCGAGGTCATCGTCTGCGACGACGAGGACGAGATGGTGCGCGAGGCCGACCGCGTCGCCTCCGAGCACGTGCAGGTGATGACCCGCGATCCCGACTATTTCCTCCACAACATGAAGAACTACGGCTCGCTGTTCCTCGGCCCGCGCACCAACGTCGCCTATGGCGACAAGGTGATCGGCACCAATCACACGCTGCCGACCAGGAAGGCGGCGCGTTACACCGGCGGCTTGTGGGTGGGAAAATTCCTCAAGACTTGCACCTACCAGAAGGTGCTCACCGACGAAGCCTCCACGCTGGTCGGCGAATATTGCTCGCGGCTGTGCATCCTCGAGGGCTTCTACGCCCACGCCGAGCAGGCCAATGTGCGGGTGCGTCGTTATGGCGGCCGCAACGTCGCCTATGCGCAGGCGGCGGTGCACGGCCGGCCATGAGTGCGCCAACACCCGTTGAGCTCACCAGGACTGCATCCTTCCGTCTCGACGGCAAGCGCGCGCTCGTCACCGGCGGGGGGCGCGGCATCGGGCTCACGGCGGCGTCCGCGCTCGCCGAGGCCGGCGCGCATGTGACGCTTGCGGCGCGCACGGCGACCGAGATCGAAGCTGCAGCCGCGGCGATCCGCGCGCGCGGCCACAAGGCCGAGGCGCTCGCGCTCGACGTGACCGACATCGTGGCCGTGCGCGCGGCGGTCGAGAACGCCGAGCCGTTCAACGTCCTCGTCAACAATGCCGGCACCAACCGGCCGGCCTTTCTGATGGACGTGAAGGTCGAGGACTTCGACCTGGTCATGGGCCTCAACGTGCGCGCCGCGTTCTTCACGGCGCAGGCGGTGGCGCGGCGGCTGATCGAGGCGAAAGCGCCCGGCTCGATCATCAACATCTCCTCGCAGATGGGCCATGTCGGCGCCGCCCGCCGCACCGTCTACTGCGCCAGCAAGCACGCCATGGAGGGCTTCACCAAGGCGATGGCGATCGAGCTCGCGCCGCACAACATCCGCGTCAACAGCCTCGGGCCGACGTTCCTGGAGACGCCGATGACGCGCCCGTTTTTCGAGAACAAGGCGTTTCGCGACGAGGTGCTCGGGAAGATCAAGCTCGGCCGCCTCGGCCAGCTCGAGGAGTTGACCGGGGCGATCATCTTCCTCGCCTCGGATGCGTCGTCGCTGATGACCGGCTCGGCGCTCGTGCTCGACGGCGGCTGGACCGCGGAGTGACCCGACAATGCAACATCGATTCAATTCAAGCATAACGCGTCGTTCCGGGAGGAAAGCCATGCGGGCCTTGTTGCTTTGTCTGTTGTCGCTTGTCGTCGTTCCGGCCCACGCCGACGACAAGGACCTCCGGGAAAAGATCGTCGGCGTTTGGACGCTCGTTTCGGTCGTCTACGAGGACCAGGAGACCAACCAGCGCACCCCGGTGCTCGGCCAACACCCGAGGGGCCGGCAGATCGCGACCGCCGACGGCCGCTGGCTGGCGCTCGTCACCGCCGAAGGCCGGCCGATCCCCAAGACCGACGAGGAGCGCGCACAGGCGCTGCGCAGCATGATCGCCTATACCGGCCGCTACCGGGTCGAGGACGGCAAGGTGATCACCAAGGTCGAGGCCGCCTGGAACGAGGCCTGGGTCGGCGGCGAGCAGGTGCGCTTCATCCGCTTCGAGGGCGACCGGCTGTTCATCGAAAGCCCGCCGATGCCGCACCCGAACCAGAACAACCGGGTCGTGCGCGTGATCGTGATCTGGGACCGGGAGAAGTGAGCTTCACTATCGCAGATTGAGCTGCAGCCTCGGGTCCGCAACGATCCGGCGATAGAGCGCGAACTGATCGCGGTTGAATGCGTCGAGCTGTTGCGGCGTCGAGCCGACCGCCTCGGTTCCGGCCTCCTTCAGGCGACCCACGACCCCGGGATCCTGCATGGTCTTGGCGATCTCGGCCGCGAGCCTGTCGATGATCGGCTTCGGCGTCGCGGCCGGCGCGTAGATCGCGGTCCAGTACGGCACCTCGTAGTCGAGCCCCTGCTCCATCATGGTCGGCACGTTCGGCAGCGCCGGCGTTCGCGTCTTCGTCGTCACCGCGAGTGCCCGCACCGCGCCGGATTCGATATTCTTCACCTGCGGGGGGACGCCGTCGATCAGCATGGCGATCCGTCCGGCGAGAAGATCGGGCATGACGCCGGCATTTCCCCGATAGGGAACGTGCACGATGTCGACGCCGGCGGCCGCTTTGAACAGCTCGCTGGCGAGGTGGATCGCGGTGCCTGGGCCCGACGATCCGTAGCTGAATTTGCCCGGATTGGCCTTGGCCAGCGCGATGAATTCCTTCAGGTCCTTCGCCGGGAGCGAGGGATTGATGATCAGCACCGGGGCAAAGCGCGTGACCAGGGAAACCGGCGCGAGGTCCTTGAGCCAGTCATACGGCAGGTCCTTGCCGACCGCCGCGCTCACGACCCCCGTGACGGAGTGATAGAGCAGCGTATAGCCGTCGGGCGCGGCGCGCACGACCGCATTGACGCCGATGGTGCCGCCGGCGCCGCCCTGGTTTTCGACCACCACCTGCTGACCGAGCACCTCGGAGAGCTTCTGCACGGTCGTGCGCGCAGTGAAGTCGATGCCGCCACCGGCCGCCAGCGGAACCACGAGCTTGATCGGTTTCGACGGATAGGCGTCCTGCGCCACCGCCGAAAAGGCACACGACAGTCCTGCGGCCGCGCAACCGAGCGCGAACAAAATGACTCCGGCAGTTCGGTCCGCGATCATGGCGTCCTCCCGAGGGCGGCGATCGTCAAGGGCTCAGCCCATCTTGACCGGATAGACCGGCGGCTCGCCGCTGAGCACCCGCGCCACGTCGGTCGCGCATTTGGTCTGCAGCTCGTTGAGCGCCTCGACCGAATAGAACGCAGTATGCGGCGTGAGAATGACGTTGTCGCGGCCGAGCAGCTTCGAGTCCTTGGCGAGCGGCTCGGTCGTCACCACGTCGAGCGCGGCGCCGCCGAGGTGGCCGGAATCGAGCGCGGCGATCAGCGCGTCTTCGTCGACCAGCGGCCCGCGCGCGGTATTGATGAGCAGCGCCCCCTTTTTCATCTTGCGGAAGACCTCCGCGTTGAACAGCCCGCGGGTCGCCGGCAGCAATGGGGCATGAACCGAAACAAAATCGGACATGCCCAGAAGCTCGTCGAAGCCGACGCCTTCCACTCCCGCCTTGGCCAGCACCTCCGCCGGCGCATAAGGATCGTGCGTCACCACGCGCAGGCCGAACGCCTTCGCCTTCGGGGTGAGCGTGCGCGGGATGTTGCCGAAGCCAACCAGCCCGAGCACCCGCCCGCTCAGGCGGTGGATCGGCACCACCGGCGGCACTTCCCAGCGGCCCGACTGCACGAGTTTGTTGGAGAGCGGCACCTTGCGCACCAGCGACAGCAGCAGCGCCATCGCGTGGTCGGACACTTCCTGCATGCAATAGTCCGGCACATAGGTGACGGTGATGCCGAGCGCGGCCGCCGCCGGAATGTCGATATTGTCGACGCCGAGGCCGAAGCGGCCGATCACCTTGCAGCGCTTGAGCTCACGCAGCAGCTCGCCGGGCAGCTTGGCGTAGGTGACGAGGACGGCGTCGGCGTCGCGCGCCACCGCCAGGATGTCGGCGGCCGACGCGCTGTTGGCCATGCGCAGCTCCGGATCGACGCGCTTGAGCGCCGCCTTCGCTGGATCAAGCGAGGGAAACGGGCTGTCGGTGACGGCGATCAAGGGACGGGGCATGAGTCTACTCCGGACGCACGTATGGTCTTCGTGTCCCGGATGCGGTGCAGCGCGAGCGCAAAGCGCGAGTGATGCACCGCTGATCCGGGACCGCCACGGACTGGAACGGTCCCGGGTCTGCAGCGCACCACTCCGTTACGCTTCGCGCTACGCTGCGCCCGGGACACGCTCTAAATAGTACCCAACGCGCCAATCCCCTGCATCAACGTCCCAACACCTCCGGGTTGACGCAATTCGGCGGCGTCTTGCCGTCGAGCAGCGCGAGGATGTTGTCCACCACGATATTGGCCATCTGCTCGCGCACCTCCACCACGGCGCTGCCGAGGTGCGGGGTGGCGACCACGTTCGGCATCGCGAGCAACGCCGGGGAGACGTTCGGCTCGTGCTCGAACACGTCGAGGCCGGCGCCGGCGATCTGCCGCTTCTTGAGCGCGCGCGCAAGCGCCGCCTCGTCGATGATCGGCCCACGGGCGGTGTTGATCAGGAAGGCGGTCGGCTTCATCAGCGCGAGCTCGCGCGCCCCGATCTGGTGGCGCGTCTCGGCCTTGAGCGGCGAATGCAGCGAGACGAAATCGGATTCGCGAAGCAGCTGGTCGAGCAGCACGTAGTTGAGATGAAATTCGCGCTCGAGGCTCTCCGGCTTGCGCCGCGGCGTCCAGTAGAGGATGCGCATGCCGAAGCCGTGGGCGCGGCGTGCCACCGCGGTGCCGATGCGCCCGCCGCCGCCGACCAGGCCGATGGTCTTGCCGTAGACCGCGGATCCCGCCAGATGGCCCGACTGCGAGCCGGGAAACTTGCCCTTGTGCACGAGGCGGTCGCCTTCGACCATGCGCCGCGCCGCCATCAGCATCAGGCCGAAATTGATGTCGGCGGTCGCCTCCGCGACGATCGGCGGCACCACCGTGACCGGGATCTTCCGCCTGGTCGCCTCGGCGACGTCGATATTGTCGGGCGTGATCGATTGCGACGTGATCGCGCGCAGTTTCGGGTTGGCGCCGATCACGTCGCGATCGATCTTGTCGTGCAGCAGCGAAAACAAAATGTCGCAGCGGCGCACGGCGGCGATCAGCGCCTTCTTGGCGATGATGCGGCTCGAATCCGGATTGACCTTGACGGCGGCGACCTTGCGCAAACGGTCGAGCGCGCTCTTGGCGACCGGCTGGGTGACGAAGATTCTCGGTCGAGAAAGATTTGGGCGCATCAGCTGATCCACCGCACGACGCCGGCGACGCCGTCGACCGCGACCTGCGAGCCGTCCGGGATGCGGCTGGTGGCGTCGAGCACGCCCAGCACCATCGGGATGCCGCGCTCGCGCGCCAGCGAGGCGAGATGCGAGGTCGAGCCGCCGAGCTCGGCGACCACGCCGGCGACGCGCGGCAGCACCTGGCTCAGCGCCGGCCCGGCGACGCGGGTGACGAGCACGTCGCCCGGCGCAACACGCGCCAGCTCGCATTCGCAGTTCACCACCACGGCGCGGCCGGCGCCCCAGCCGATGCCGGCGGGATGGCCATTGAGACCGGGATGCTGGAGCCAGATCGCGTCCGGCACCTTGATCGGCTCGACGTGCAGCGGCCGTGCCTGCAAGAGCTTGAAGCCTTGCTGGTCGAGCGCCCATTCGATCTCGACCGGGGAGCCCACCACCGCTTCCGCCTTGCGCAGCATGCGCCCGAGCGTGACCGCCTGTCCGACGTCGAGACACGGCGCGCCGACGAGCTCGCCCGGCACCGCCTGCGGCATGGCGCCGGCGCCGTGGCCGCAGGTCGCGCGGTGATCCTTGCGGCCGGCCTCGATCTTGCGCAGGAAGCCTTGGCGCGAGAGCACGATGCGGTCCGGCACCACCTCGCCCTGCGCGATCGCCGAGCCGAGCCCCCAGGTCGCGCTGATCAGCATCTGGCCCTCGGCGGTTTCGCTCAGGCCCCCGCCCGCGGCGCGCGCGTCGACCAGCGGCTGAATCAGCACCGCCATGGCGGTGTCGGCGGGCGAGAGCCCGTGGTTCTCCATGTAGCGGCGCGCGTTGGTGGTCCACAAAGCGGCCCAGCAGGCGCGCACCGCGGTCAGGAACGCCGCTTCGTCGTCGATGCCCAAGAAGCTCTCGAACTGGCCGGCGAAATTGGCACCCTTGCGGTCCTCGATCAGGGCCGAGGAGCGCACCGCGCTCGGCGTCGCGCTCTCGGCGCGCTGCGCCCGCCACGCCAGCAGCAGCGGATCGAGGATTCCGGACGCAATCTGTTGCTCGTAGAGGCCGAGCCGGATCTCGACCGAAACCCGGCGCTGCTCGACCATGTCGGCGACCGCGAAGCGGCGCACCATATCGTCGAGCCCGAGCGCCGCGATCTGCGCCCGGTAGGCATGCGCGCTCAGGCAAAAGCCGCCCGGCGTCGGCAGCCCGGCACGCCCGAGCGCCGCGAGGTTCGCCGCCTTCGGCCCGATGCGGTCGGCATCGGCCGCCGTCGCGGCGCTCAGCGGGATGACGAAATCGGTCATGGCCTGGCGACTGCTCACTCCACTCGCTCAGTTCGTCATGGCCGGGCTTGTCCCGGCCATCCACTCTGATAGAGCCAAGGCGTGGATCCCCGGGTCTCGCCGCTGCGCGGCGGCCCGGGGATGACGTTGACCTTCGGTCAACGTCACTTCACGTGATCGGCGTAACCCGGGATCGGATCGACCACGGTGATCTGCTTGACCGGGAAGTTGGAGATGATCTCGATCTCCTTCTTGTGCACGATCAGCATTTCCTCGATGCGCACGCCGTAGCGGAAGCGCTTGCCGTGCTGGGTCTCGAGCGCGAAGGTCATGCCTTCCTTGATCTCGACCGGATGGTCGAGCGACCAGATGCGCGAGATCACCGGCGGGTCGTATTGCGCCAAGCCGAGCCCGTGGCCCCAGAGGTTCGCCGCCGCCTGGTCCTCTTCCTTGTAGCCCCACGCCTCCTTGGCCGACGGCCACTTCTTGGCGATCTCGCGCGTGGTGGTGCCGACCTTCACCGCGTTGATCGAGTCGTAGAGCCACTCCAGCGCGGTCGCGTAGGTGTCCTTCTGCTCCTTGCTCGGCTCCTTGCCGACGCAATAGGTGCGGTAATAGCAGGACTTGTAGCCGTTCCAGGTCAGCGCAGCGAGATCCATGAACACGATGTCGCCGGGCTGGATGATGCGGTCGGAGAAATTGCGCCAGTTCGGCCAGGTGTTCGGGCCCGACGACACGATCACGTCCTCCACGTCCTCCATGCCGGGGATGGAGTAGAGGTATTTCATCAGGTGGGCGGTCACCTGGTTCTCGGTGATGCCGGGGCGCAGGAACTTCATGCACTCCCAGTGCGTGGCGTCGCCGATGGCGCCGACGATGCGCATGCATTCCTGCTCGTCCTGGCTCTTGACCGCGCGCGCCTCCATCATCGGCGTCATGCCGTCGACCCAATTGATCTTCTTCTCCTTGAAGATGTTGATCATGTTGATGTCGATGAAGTCGACGCCGAGCTTTTGGCCGGCGACGCCGTGGCGCTTCATCTCGTAGAGGATGGCGTCGGTGAACTTCTTCACCTGCTGGGTCGAGGCCGGGCCGGCGGCGCCCTTGATCCAGGCGTAGGAGTAGCGGACGTTCTCCTTCGGGATCCAGGGCGAATGACGCTCGATCTGGAAGCCGAGGTCGCCCTGCTCGAACAGCACCGGGGCACCGTCGCCGCAGAGCAGCGCGTAGCGCAGGCCCGGCTTGAGCCGGTTCCAGCCCGGCGTCAGCGTGCCAGTGAGGTAGCGCACGTTCTCGTCGTACATGCAGAGCACAGCGCCGAGCCCGTGCTTCTTCATCATCTCGCGCGCGCGCTCGGTCCGGTATTTCTTCATCCGGTCCCAGTTGATGCGCTGCTGCCAGTCCAACCCGGCGATGCCGAAATTTGCCGTGCCCATGGAGTTCCTCCCGACCTGCAGCCGCGCGGTCTAGCCGCGGCGCGTGCTGTTGGCGAAAATCCTAGCCGGGTGGCCCTCGCTGCCGAAATAATATATTCTGCGTTCAGGCATTAGTTTTCCTGATAGGTCGGCCACATGACCAACATTGCGCTTCGGCAAGTCCGCGCCGTCATCGCCGTGTGCGAGGAGGGCTCGTTCACCCGCGCCGCCGAGCGCGAGAACGCGACCCAATCCGGCATCTCGCAACATGTCGCGACCGTCGAGCGCGCGCTCGGCGTCAAGCTGTTCGAGCGCTCGGCCCGCGGTATCGTGCCGACGCCGGCGGGGTTGCGCTACTACAAGAGCTGCGTCGAGGCGGTCGGCCGGCTGGAAGACGCCAACGAGGAAGCCCGCGGGCTTGCCGGCCTGGTCACCGGCGATCTGCGTATCGGGCTGATGCCGACCTTCACCCGCGCGGTGCTGGCGCCCACCCTCGACGACTTCGTGCCGCGCTATCCGGACGTGCGCCTGCACGTATTCGAGGGCTACAGCGGCGTGCTCACCGACATGGTGCTGGCCGACGAGCTCGATTTCGCCGTGGTGCCGGCCTTCGAGGGCCGCGTCGGGCTGAAATCGCGCCTCCTCGTGCGCGACCGCGAGATGCTGCTGTCCGGCGGCAAGCGTGGCCTTAGGCCGCTGGCACCGGTACGGCTCGCCGATTGCGCGCCGCTCAAGATCGTGGTGCCCGGGCCGGACAATGTCCGCCGCCGCAACCTCGAAACCTACTTCCAGACCCACGGCGTCGAGATCGCCGCCATGCTGGAAATGGACGCCATGATCGGCACGCTCGAATTCGTCGCACGCTCCGACTGGGTCACCGTGCTGCCGAGCCTCATTTCGGTGAACGATATCGGCACGGGCGATCTCGTGGTCAATCCGATCATCGACCCGTCGCTGCACGCTGAATTCGTCCTGATCCAGCCGACGCGGCGCACCTTGAGCATGCCGGCGCGGCTGTTCCTCGAGCGGTTCGAAGCCGAGGTCGCCCACATCCACGCGATCTGGGACAAGGCATTGATGGCGCCGGCCGCGTCCAATGGGCGCAAGCGCCGCACCTTGTAGGGTGGGTCCATAAGCGCGGTTACGCCCGTCTTCGACACGCTATGGCGCCTGACGGGCATGAGGGATCGGACGCGATCTCTCGCGCCGCGACCCACCGATCGCTCCGCATCGTCGCCGGTGGGTCTCGGCGCTCACCGCCCCGGCACATCACTGACAGCGTGCCATGCGCCTTGACCCACCCTACTTGCCGGGATCGGCTTTCAGCCCCGCCGCCGCGATGCCGGCGATTGCGCAGGCTTCGTCCTTGTCGGAGGTGTCCCCGGAAATTCCGACCGCGCCGATGATATCGCCGCCGCCGTCCCTGATAAGGACCCCGCCCGGATTGGTCACGATCCGCCCGCCGCTCGCCGCCGCCAGCATGGTGAAGAATTGCGGCGTGTTGGCCGCCCGCTCGGCCAGCGTGCGCGAGCCGAAGCCCATGCCGAGCGCGCCCCAAGCCTTGCCGAAGGCGATGTCGAAGCGCAGCAGCCCCGATTTGTCCTCGCGCTTGAACGCGACCAGATGCCCGCCGGCATCGAGGACGGCGACGGTCAGCGGCGCGCAATTGGTCTCGCGGCCTTTCTTGAGCGCGGTGTCGACGATGGTCGAGGCTTGCGCAAGCGTGACGACGGACATGTTGGCTCCCACCTGGTTACGGTCGGTTACAGATCACGGCCTGGCGCGGTTCGCCCAGTAGACAGAGACGGCCGAGACTTCGGCTGCGCCCGAGACCTCGCGTTGCGCCTCCTCGTAGCAGGCGAGCGTCTTTTCGACGAGCGGCAGCTCGACGCCGCGGACCTTTCCCTCGGCCAGCATCGCGCGCAGATCCTTGATCGCGCCGGCGACGTCGAAGGTGACGGGCCCGCCGTCGCCGCCCTTGAGCATGGCGGCGATCCCGGGCCCGCGCACCTTGAGCACGTTGGGACCGCCCGAGGTCTCGCTCAGCATGTCCATCAGCCGCGCCGGATCGAGCTCGAGCGAACGGCAGAGCGCGAGCGCCTCGCCGAGCGCCTGCCAATAGATCATCAACGGCATATTGACGGTGAACTTGAGGATCGCGCCGGCGCCGACCGGCCCGCCATGCTCGAGCCGCCGGCAGAGCTGGTCGAGAATGGGCTTGGCGCGCGCCGC
>WNFV01003913.1_pt1 | contig 32877 bp, 33 predicted proteins | sample 5400101 | NCBI WGS metagenome assembly WNFV01 (sample SAMN13153361, study PRJNA577476) | soil metagenome | isolation source: 115 cm soil or saprolite under grassland replicate 1 | place: USA:California | collected 2016-06-15 | reverse complement strand
ACAGGTAGCCGCGGTTGGCCAGCCACTGCGCCTCGGGGTCGAAGCCCCAGGCGTCGCGCCACCACGGGCCGCCGTGGACCTTCAGCACCGCCGGCAGCCCGGCGCGGGCCGCGCCGGGCGGGAAGCTCACGTACCCGTGGACCTCGAGGCCGTCGCGGGCGGCGTAGGAGAACGGCTCCATCGTGGCGAGCTGGTAGCGCTCCAGCTCGGGCCGGTGGGAGAACAGGAAGGTCGCTTTGCGGCTGGCGCGGTCCCAGGCGTAGTAGGAGACCGGGCCGTCGTCGGCGGTGAAGGCCAGCAGCCAGGTCCGGTCGGCATGGTCGCGGCCGAGGAAGGCCACGTCGCCCGGGTGCACCCCACGGATCTCGGCCACCTCCCCGGCGAGGGCCGGGTCCAACGCCACCAGCTCCGCCCGCTCCCGCTGCACGCTGACCAGCTCCGGCTCGTGCGTGTCCGGGTTCAGCACCACCGCTTCGGCGTCGAAAAGGTCGTAGACAGGGTCCTCGTGGAGGACTTGGCGGCTACCATCGGAGAGGTCGAGGCGGACCAGGCGGGCCGCGTTGGCCCCCTGGGAGCTGACCAGCAGCAGCGAGGAGCCGTCGCGGCTGAACCCGACCGGCATGGTGCCCAGCGCGTCCTGCTGGCCGACCCGTAAGGCCTGCCGCCACCCGCCCCCCTCCTCCCCGCGGACCATCACCCGAAGGCCACCGTCGGGGGTGGCCGCCACGCCGCAGCGCACCCGCAGCTCGGCGTCGGCCAGCCAGCCGACGAAGCCGGGGTTGGACGCCACCAGCTCCAGCTCCCCGCTGCCCAGCTCGACCCGGTAGACGTCGTGGAGCTGCGGGTTGTCCTTGTTCAGCCCGACCAGGACCCGGTCGGGGAAGCGCTTGCCGTCGGCGACCAGCTGCGCCTGCACGCCGTCGAACGGGGTCAGGTCGCGGGTCTCGCCGTTGTCGAGGTCGACCGCGTACAGGTGCCAGTCCTCGTCGCCGCCCCTGTCCTGCACGTACAGCAGGTGCCGGTCGTCGTGCGCCCAGCGGTAGTCGCGGACGCCACGCTCGCGGTCGCCGGTGACCGGGGCCGCGTCGCCGGCGCCGAGGTGGCCGACCCAGACGTTGAGCACCCCGTCCACCGGCGCCAGCCAGGCGACGCGCCGACCGTCCGGCGAGATCGCCGGGCTCGCCTTCTCCGGGTTGCCGAACAGGACCTCACGCGGAATCAGTCGCGTCGTCATCGCCTAGCCCCGTATGTCGGATCCGAGATGGCCGCGAGGACGGCGTCCACCACCGCCCCGGTGTCGGTGAGGTCGGCCAGGACCAGCTCCGCGCCGGCGTCCCGCAGCGCACCCTCATGGCTGGGTCCGGTGGCGACCGCCACGACCCGCGCACCGCCGAGGTGGCCGGCAAGGACGTCGCTGGGCGTGTCGCCCACCAGGACCGTGTTCGCCGCGGTGAACGCCTGGCCGTACTTGCGGGCGGCGCGCGTCTGCGCCAGCCGCACCAGGGGCGGACGCTCGTGGTGGTCCATCCCGTAGGCGCCCACCTCGAAGTCCACCAGCCGATGCAGGCCGAACGCGGCCAGCTTGGCGACGGCGATCGGCTCCATGTTCCCGGTGAGGACGGACTGGACCAGGTCGTCTCGCACGGACAAGGCCGTCAGCGCTTCCCGCGCGCCAGGGAGGACCTGGCCCCGCTGCCTGACCACCGCCTCGTGCGCGCCGAACGTGTCCGCCAGGGCGGCGCCGAATGCGTCGATCAGCGCCTCCGACACCGCGACGCCGTGCATCCGCAGCGTCTCGACGGTGATCGCACGGTCGGTCCGCCCGTGCAGGTCGGCGAGCCGTTCCAGGGGTCGCCCGACGGCCGTGCGGAACGCGTCCGCGTAGACTTCCTCGCTGACGCCACCCACGTCGACCAGCGTCCGGTCGATGTCCCACAGCACCAGGCTCCGTGCAAGGTTCGGCGCTGGGCCGTCCGTCGCGGCGTGGCGCAGGCGCACGTCAGTCGACGATCTTGGCAATGGGGATCTCCAGGATGTGGTTCGCACCGGCAGCTTTCAGCTCAGGGATCAGGACGTTGACGCTTCGCTTCGGCACCACCGTCTCGATCGCGTACACGTCCCCGGACCCGCACGGCAGCGCGGTGACGCACGCGTCCTCGGGGAGCGTCCGGTTGACCGCCTGCAGGCGCGCGCAGGCGACGCTCAGCTTGAGCAGCACGTGGTCGCGTGCCCTGCTGGCGCTCTGCAGCAGCGCGGCGACCTCCTCCATCGCCCGGTGCTTCTCGGCGTCCTCGTAGGCCTCCCGGTTCGCGACCAGTTCCGTGTAGCTGGTGAGCAGCGTGCTCAGGATGCGGAGCCCGTTCTCGCGCAGCGACGAGCCGGTCTCGGTGAGGTCGACGATCGCGTCAGCGATGTCAGGGATCTTCGCCTCGGTGGCGCCGTACGACTCCACGACTTCGGCCTTGACGCCGTGGTCGTCGAGGAACCGGTAGGTCAGGGCGGGGAACTCGGTGGAGATCCGCACGCCCTCCGGAAGGTCGTCCAGCGTCTCCCAGGGCGCGTGCTCGGGCACGGCGAGCACCACCCGGACCGGGTCGGAGGTCGCCTTCGAGTAGCACAGCTCGCCGAGCGACACCACCTGGGAATCGGTCTCGGTGATCCAGTCGCGTCCGGTGATGCCCAGGTCGAACATCCCGCGTTCGACGTAGCTCCCGATCTCCTGCGGGCGCAGGAACCGCACGCACTCGATCCTGGGGTCGTCGATCAACGCGCGGTAGTTGCGCCGGGACGGGCGCCGGACGGTCAGGTCGGCGGCGTCGAACATCTCCAGGGTCGCGCGCTCCAGTGACCCGTTGGGCAGGACGATCGACAGCACGGCTCAGCGCCCTCCGGTTCGACGAGCTTCTTCGCACAGGTCCGCCAGGAGCTCCTGCACGAGCGCGAACCCCCGCAGCAGTTGGATCTTGTCGCTCTTGTCGGCCACGACGAGGGCTTGGTCCTCGACCAGGAAGTTGCCCTCGTACCCCTGCTCGAGGAGCGCCTCCAGGAACGTGCGCAGCTCCTCCTCGTCGAGGCCGCAGTCGATGCGGTAGTGGATGGACCGGGTCCTGTCGGCGAACTCGGTGAAGGCTTTCAGGGGCGCGATCCCGTTGTTGCAGAAGTGCCGCATGTCGTGCGCGAGCATCAGGCCCGGGTTCGGCCGGAGAAGCCGCTGGACGTCATCCAGCGTGTGGGGGTAGACGTTCTCCGCCGAGAGGTTCTCCACGCACACGGTGACCCCGCACTCGGCGGCGTACCCGAGCAGGGGGGCCACGTTGTCGGCGAACAGGCTGGCGGGGTCGGTCCCGTTGAGGCCCGTGTAGAACGGGTACTCGCCGACGTGGATGGTCATCATCGTGGCGCCGAGCCTTCGGGTGGCGTCCACGGCGTCGACCAGCTCACGCTGCGTCGCCTCGACCACCCGCCGGTTCATGGACGCCAGCGACAGGTTGATGGTCGGCGCATGGACGGTGAGCGGCGCCCCACCGACGAGCCTCCTGAGCGTGTCGGCGCGCTCCTGGGTGAGGTCGGCGGTCGCGCCGGGATGTTCGAGCAGGATCTCGACGACGTCGGGCCGGAACTGCCGGTTGAACGCCGCTTCCGCCGTCCAGTCCGAGACCTCGGCCGAGTAGAGGTCGAAGTACACCCCGAGCCCGAACCGGCGGCGCAGCCCACCGGGCTGGTGCCGTTGGCGGTTCGAGGTCGTGGCCCGCTCGTCCACGGCCGCGGGGGGAGCGGCCCGCAGCCGCACCCGCAAGGACTCCGCGTGCGCCGCGAGGCCCTCCGCCTCGGCCAGCGGCAGCATGATCGTGCGTGCCTGGTCCCGCAGCGCCGCTTCGGAGATGCGCTCGTACTGCACCACGTGCTGGAACGTCCGCACCGAGACGGGCGAGAAGCCGCGGGCATAGCCTGACGTCGGCAGGATGTGGTTCGAGACGCCGAGGTAGTCGCCCACCGCGACCGGGGTGTGGTGCCCGAGGAAGACGCTGCCCGCGTGCGTGATCCGGGGCAGGTAGTCCTCGGCGTCGTCCGCCATGATTTCGAGGTGCTCCGGTGCGTACTGGTTCGCGAACGCGATGGCGTCGTCCCTGTCGCGCGTGATGACGACGGCGGAGAAGCTGCAGAGCGACTTCTCGATGATGTCCTTGCGCTCGAACCTCGGTGCAAGGTCTTGCGTCGCCAGGCGCACGGCGTCGGCGAACTCCTCGGACCAGGTCACCACCACGCCGGCGGCCCGCGGGTCGTGCTCGGCGCGGGCCAGGACGTCGACCGCGACCCATTCCGGATCGGCCGACGGATCGCAGATGATCACGGCCTCGCTCGGCCCGGCCGGCATGTCGATCGCGACGGTCCCGTACACCTCCATCTTGGCGGCGGTGACGTAGAGGTTCCCCGGGCCGGCTACCAGGTGCACCGGGGCGATGGTGCTGGTGCCGTAGGCCAGTGCGGCGATCGCCGCCACGCCGCCGACCCGGTAGACCTCGGTCACGCCACTCAGGCACGCGGCCGCAAGGACCTCGTCGGTGACGCCGGTGGGTGGAACGCAGGCGACGATCCGGGGGACGCCGGCGATCGACGCGACCATCCCGAGGGTCTGCATCACCGTGGGGAAGGGCGCCGTCCCTCCGGGGACGTACAGCCCGGTGCTCTCGACCGGGCGCACCAGCTCGCCGGCCGTGATGCCGTCCCGCTCGACCCTGGCCGGCGTGATCCCTTGGTCACAGTGCAGCAGACGAAGGTTCTCGGCACGTGCCCGAAGGGCGCCGAGCAGGGGCTCCGGGAGGGACTGCAGCGACTCTCTCAATGACCGCACGGGAATGCGCAGGTCCTCGGTCGACAACTCCACCTCGTCGTAGCGACGGTGGTAGTCCACGATCGCCGCGTCGCCGCGCCTGCGGACGTCGTCGAGGATCTCGCGGACGTCCTGCCGCACCGTGGCGATGTCGGCGGCGGTTCTGGTGGAGATCCGCCGGATCTCCTCCGCCTGCTCGGGGTATCGAATGACGCGCACCTCGATGCGTCTCCTCTCGTCAACGCCGACTCCCGGGCGACCGGCCCGGGGGATCGACGACCGAACAGGGTGAGGTCATGAGAGCAATCCCGTGAGCGCGGCACGGAGCTCCCCTCGGGAGACCGTGTCGAGAACCGTGTAGCGATGGGTCTTGCGCACCGACAGGGCTCCGTGCAGCGCCTGGTCGAGCAGGCCCATCTCGACGCGCCGGGTCCAGAGGGCACCGGCCGCCCACGCCCGGATGCGTTGCCAGACGGGCTCGGGCATGTCCACGAAGCCGCAGCTCCGCAGCTCCGTGCGGAGTACAGCCCTAGCGGACTGCAGGACCCTTCCGAGGGCGATGCCGAGGCCGACCTGGAGGCCGTGCGGTAGGCAGCAGCCTCGGACCTGCAACGAGTGCGCGATGAGGTGTTCGACACCGGAGACGTAGCGGGTCGTGCGCTCGTTGTTGGTGATGTCCGCGAGCAGGCGCTGGACGCCCATGAACCGTTCGAGGACGACCGGATCCCGCAGGTCGACCGGCCTGAGGCCGGCAAGGGAGCGGGTGGCGGTGTTGAACAGCGGCAGGAACTCCGCATTCCATTCCCTGCCGTTCGTCATGGCGTCGAGCACCACGTCCGCGACGGCGGTCTGGAAGCTCCAGGTGTCGAGCAGTTCGGCGCTCAGCAGGTCGAGTGGCGTGCCGCAGATGATTTCCGGCAACAGCAGGACGTAGCGGGGTGGGCTCACCACCCTCGTCGAGACGCGGCCCTGCTCCTTGACGCTGGCGGTGGCGGAGAACGCCGCGCTGGTGGGCTTCGTCGGCACGGCGATCCAGTCGAGCCCGGCTTCGGCTGCGCGCAGCTTGGCCGCGTCGAGCACGGTCCCGCCCCCGAAGGCCAGGACGGCTCCCGCGGCCGGGCACCGCCGTGAGGCGTTCGGGGGTTCGACCGTGGACACGTACGGGCGGACCAGGGGCAGCAGCGCGGACGCGAACGTCTCTTGCAGTTCCGGATCGACCAGTGCCAGCGCACGGTCGTAGCCGCCGAGCACCGTGCGGATCGCGTGGCGACTGGACGCGTCGACCGTGACGATCGAGGTTCCGGGTCGCAGTATCGAGGTCCCCATGGACGACCCAATCCGAAGGCAGCTGGATGTGCGGACACAGCGCCCGGCGGCCGTTGGAGAATTGCCCGGGGCTCTCCGGTCCGGAACGCCCCGAAACCGGGGGAAGGCCGTCCCTGCGAATCCTCCGTCATTGGGGACGCGAGCGCTGGTCGACAATGGCATCCTCGTGGTGGCCGAACCAGGCCAAGGTTCCCCGGTCAGCGAGAGGGCCGTCCAAGATTCCCCTGACAGGAACCGACCAGTAGGGTCCTCTTCGGACAGGTGGTCTGGCTGTGGGGTGTGGCCGGCGCTGAGGTCACGACGGGGACGCGGTTGCCACCTCGGCGGGGCTCGCTCCCGACGCGTCCCGCGCCGCACCCGGCACGGCCGTGTCGCCGTCCCGGGTGCGGATCGTCACCGTGTCCACCGCGGCCAGGCAGCGCTGTTCTGCCTGGTCGGTGTCGGCGCCGACGGCGATCACGTAGCCGACGCGGTCGAAGGAGGACCGCAGCGGGCGCACCCGCTCCCCGATGCCGACACCCACGTCCAGGTCGACGACGCCGGGCAGGTACCGGGCGGCGTCCAGGCCGCCGATCTCCTCGACGACGCCCGGCGCCGGCGTGAAGTAGCGGATCGCGGCGCCACCGGTCGGCTCGGGCGACGCGGGCGCGCCGTGCAGCAGGCCGCAGCGGGATCGTAGCGCCAGGTCGCGGAGGTCGAGGCCGGTGCTGAGCAGCACGAGGTCGGCGATGTGGTCACCGCCGTTGCGGGTGTGCGTCTCCACGATCACCGGGCCCTGGGGGCTGAGGATCACCTCGGTGTGGCTGAGGCCCTCGCGAAGGCCCAGGCGGTCGAGGAAGTCGCGGACGAACGCACGCAGCGCCGTGTCGGTGTCTCGGGCTAGACGGGCTGGAAGGTTGTGGCCGACCTCGACCAGGCCGTTCTCTCCAGCGCAGCGGGCGAGCACCTTCTCGGTGACGGCGGCGATCAGGTGCTGACCATCGACCGAGAACGCTTCGACGGAGTACTCGGTGCCGTGCACGTACTGCTCCGCCAGGAGCGTGGCTCCGTTCCGCGAGGGCGTCCAGGCTGCCACCTCGGCCATGTCGCGCAGGACGCGAACGCCGGCGCTGCCGGCGCCGTCGCTGGGCTTGACGACCACGGGCGTGCCGAACTCGCGTGCGAACTCCTGCAGCGAGCGGGCCGACTCGACTACTCGGGCCGGGAGCGTGAACGCCTGGTCCCCCGAGAGCCATGCCCGCATGAGGCGCTTGTCCATGACCCGCTCGACCACGTCAACGGGGTTGTCCTTGGCCCCGAGGATGGCGTTCATGCGGGCGGCTGGCAGGAGGCCGTTCTCGGTCAGCGCCAGGACGCCGCGCACGTCCAGCCCGCCGCAGAGGACCTGGATGAGCTGGGCGACACGCTCGGCGTCGGTGTAGTCGGTGGCGAGGACGTGGTCGGCCCGGCCGGCGTAGCGGCCGGTCTCAGCGGCCAGGTTCTCCACGGTGTCGAGCAGCACGACGCCCACATCGAGGCGCGTGGCGTGGTCGAAGTGCACGGGATGGGGGCCGAGCAGGACGGCGTGCGGCCGCGAGCTACCAGTCACGAGGCGTCCATCACCCGATTCCGATGGGGAGCCGGACGCCGGACGGCTCCGCGGCCGCCGCCGAACTCGTGCCGTCGCGTATGCGAACGGTCAGCCTGCCGCTGGCGGAGATCGCGTTCTGCAGGGCGATCTCGGCCGTCTCGCCGGACGCCAGCAGGAACGCCACGCAGCCACGCTGGTCGGTCACGCTGGGGACCTGGGTGCCCGGCGCCAGGACGGGGTACAGGCGAGGGTCGCCGGGATGCTCGGCGAGTCGTTCCGTCCCGTCGATGGTCTCGAGGATCCCGGTGCTGTGCGGGTACACCAGGATCTGACCGAGCCCCTTGCGCGGGCGAAGCTCCTCGTCCAGCAGGGCTGGCCGCCGCCCCAGGGCCATGTCGATGAACGCGTCGTAGACGTTGATGCCGAACGCCTGCGAGACCGCCTCGCCGACGACCGCGCCGGCGAGGCGGGGGTTGACCTCCACGACCTCGGGGCCGTCGCGCGTCATGATGAACTCGGTGTGGGAGAAGCCATCCGTGTAGCCGATGGCGTCGAGCACGCCAACGACCCAGGCATCCAGTCTCGACCTCGCCGCCGGCGGCAGCGCCATCGGAAAGGAGAGCGCCTCCTCACGGAAATAGGGCTCGCTCGACAGGATCCGGCTGTTCACCCCGAGCACTCGGGTCTCGTTCCGCCACGAGATCGTCTCGATGCTGAACAGCGGTCCGCAGAAGTAGGACTCGGCCGTCAGGCGGTCACCGAGCAACGAGGCCTCCTGCGCAGCCCGGAGGGCGGCGTCGAGCTCCTCCGCGTTCCTGACCAGCCACACGTTCCGGCTCGACGTGCCCGCCGCATCCTTGACGACCACGGGGAACTGCAGCCTGGCCGCGAGCTCCTCCCGTGGCGCGTCGCGCGGGTCGATGACCTCGGCGTTGCTGCGGCTCAGCCCGCGCTCGTGGAGGAAGTTGCGCAGCCGCGGCTTGTTCCGCACCAGCCGCACGGATTCGGGGTTCTGACCGGGAACCCCCAGTGCTTGCGCCACGCTGACGCTCTTCAGGCTCCAGGCGTCCGTCGGGTTGATCAGGCCGGCAAGGTCAGGAATCCTGGAAAGGCATTCGAGAACCTTCCCGGTATCGAACGTCTCGACGTCGATCACGCGGACGTCGCGGCAGGCGTCCTGTGACAGCTCGTACCAGTACATGGCCCGGTCCCTGGTGAGCAGGCAGAGCTGGTGACCTCGCTCCCTGCTCGCGGTGGCCAGGCGGCTCAGGCCGAATTGGAGCGCCTCAAGCGCGACTATAGTCATCGAGGGCTCGCTCTCCCCTTGCCGGGTCGTCGCGCCGGCCCCAGTCCATGACCGACCAGGGCAGCGCCAGGTCGTCGACGTCGTCGATCCGTGTCGGCACGAGCCGCTCGAGCGTGAGCGCCTCCGCGTAGCGCGCGAACACGGGGTCGGCGTACCTGTGGCCCGTGTCAGCGGCGATGAGGAGGTAGCGCCGTTCAGGGTTGGCGCGCGCCTCCCAGCGGGTCGCAAGGTACGAGGCACCGGTCGACAGGCCGGCGAAGACGGCGTGCCGTCGCAACAACTCGACGCAGCCCGAAAGGCCGTAGTCGAAGCTCACCCAGTGGACCGTGTCGTAGAGCTCGTGGTGGATGTTGTCGAAGGGAAGCGAAGCCCCGATGCCCGCCATGACCGCCGCGGCGTCCTCGACCTCTCCCCCACCGAAGGTGACACTGCCGAATGGCTGGATGCCGCAGAGCTGCACCGTCGGGTCCGACTTGCGAAGGTAGGTGACCACGCCTCCGGTGGCGGCCCCGGTGCCCACCCCCCCGACCACCGTCAACCGACTGGCACCGATCTCCCTGCTCACGAGGTCGGCGAACGCTTCGTACCCCAGGTAGTGGATGGGATCGTGGTACTGCCGCATCCAGTAGCACCTCGGAGTCCCGCGGATGATCTCCTGGACCCGCTCGATGCGTGCGCCCTGGTCGAACTTCAGCCTGCCCGACGCCGCCACCTGCTCGATGGTCACACCGAGAATCTCGAGCTGCAGGCGGAGGGCCTGGTCGATGGCCTTGGAACCGACGATGTGGCACTTCAGGCCGTAACGGTGGCACGCGAGCGCCAGGGCGTAGGCGTAGATCCCGCTCGAGCTGTCGACGAGCGTGTCGCCCTTTTTCACCGCGCCGATCTCCAGCAGCCTCTCCACGGCGCCCAAGGCGGAATAGATCTTCACGGCCTCGAAGCGCGCGACGAAGATATTGCTTTCGAGCCGGATCAGCGCGGGCTCCTTGAGCGCGTCCGCGACGTGATCGAACACTGTCTCAGCCCATCATTTGGGGGTACCGTCCTGACGAGCGCTCTCTCGACACCTGTCACACTGCGCCGTCCGACCCTACGATAACCCCCTGTGCTGCGGAAACTCCGGGGAACACCTTACAGGGATCGGTGCAGCCCAACGCGCTCCCGGCTCGGATCGCGATGGCCAGGCGGGTAGACTCACCGAATAGCTCCCTGGGAAAGGAGCCGGTGCGGTGTTTGACCGTGTGCTCAACCACCACCTCAAGCCATTTGAGAAAACAATTTTCTCAGAAATGTCCAGGCTCGCGCAGCGCACCGGTGCTGTCAACCTCGGGCAAGGTTTCCCCGACACCGATGGTCCGAGCGAGATCATCGAGGCGGCGGTCGGCGCGCTGCGCGGGGGGTACAACCAGTACCCTCCCACGCGGGGGCTGCCGGAGCTGCGCCGGGCGGTCGCCGAGCACCAGCGCCGGTTCTACGGCATCGAGCTGGACCCGGAGACCGAGGTCGTGGCCACCACCGGTGCCACCGAGGGAGTCGCAGCCTCGCTGCTGGCGCTGTGCGAGCCTGGCGACGAGGTGGTCGTCCTCGAACCCTTCTACGACTCCTACGCCGCGATCGTCGCGCTGGCCGGGGCCACGCTGGTGCCGGTGACCCTACAGCCGCCCTGCTTCCGCCTCGACCTGCGCGCGCTGGCGGCGGCGATCACGCCGCGGACCCGCTTGATCCTGGTGAACAGCCCGCACAACCCCACCGGTGCCGTGCTGTCGCGGGTGGAGCTGGAAGGGATCGCGGACCTGGCACGAAGGCACGGGTTGCTGGTCGTCACCGACGAGGTGCACGAGCACCTCGTCTACGACCCGGACGTCGAGCACCTGCCGATCTCGACCCTGCCGGGGATGCGCGAGCGCACCGTCTCGGCCAGCTCCGCCGCAAAGACGTTCTCCCTGACCGGTTGGAAGGTGGGCTGGGTGACCGGCCCGGAGGAGCTGGTCTCCGCCGTGCACACCGCCAAGCAGTACCTGACGTTCGCCAGCGGCGGCCCCTTCCAGCCGGCCGTGGCGGCGGCGCTCGGCCTGCCCGACGCCTACTTCGAGAAGTTCCGGACGGAGTTGCGGCGCAAGCGCGACCTGCTCGCCGGCGCGCTGGCCCGCCTCGGGTTCGCGGTGTTCCCGCCGCGGGGCACCTACTTCATCACCACCGACATCGAGCCGCTGGGCGAGCGCGACGGCATGGAGTTCTGCCTGACGCTGCCGCAACGCTGCGGCGTGGTGGCGGTACCCAACGCCGTCTTCTACCAGGACGCCGCCAAGGGCGGCGGCAGGTCGCAGGTGCGCTTCGCCTTCTGCAAGCGCGACGAGGTCCTACGAGAGGCGATCGCACGGCTGCAGGGGCTGGTCGCCCGGTCGTAGCGCTCGATCAGTGACGGACCCCACACAGCAGTGCCTGGCGGCAGTGCTTCCAGATGCAGTCGACCTCGCCGAAGCCGCCCTCGCGGAGCCAGCGCAGGTGCTCCTCCAGCGTCGGCGGCGCGCCCTCGTCCTCGTCCTGGTGGTGCGAGAACCCCGTCGAGTCCGCTGCCCGGTAGATGCCGGCGACGACGCCTGACTCCGGTGGCTGCAGCACCAGGTCGAGGTTGAAGAAACTGCCCCCGGGGCGGAGCAGGCCGAAGAGGTCGGCGTACAGGCGCCGAACCGTCACCTGGTCGAGGTTGTGGATCACCAGCGCGGAGACCACCGCGTCGAACGGTCCGCGCAGGTTGGTCGCCCAGCCCGGGTCGCGCAGGTCCGACCGGTGGAAGTCGAACCTGCCGCGGAAGCGGTCGAGCCGGCTGGCGGCCTCGCCGGCCATCGCCTCGGAGAAATCCTGCAGGCACACGGTGCTGTTGGCGTAGGCGTCGAGGATCTGGCTGGCGAAGGGTCCGTGGCCTGCGCCGAGGTCGAGGACACGGATCGGTGCGTCGGCAGGGAAGGGCAGCAGCGAACCTGCCCGTCGGAGCAACGCTTCGCGCTCGCCGTCGAATTTCGTCCAGTGCTCGACGCTGTCGTGGGATTGCCACGCGTCGAAGCAGTCGTTACGGGTCGTAGCCATGTCTCCGCGAACATTTCGGCACGCTTCCGTGGGAGGCAAGCTGTGAATGCCCCTCACAGGAGCTGAACGGTGGGTGGTTCACCTGACCCCAATGGTCCGTCCAGCGGCGATAGCATGTCGGCCCAGCTCGGCGAAAGCCACGTTGCATGCGAAAGATCATGGCGATGTCAGAGGACCCGCGCAGGGCCGTCCCGAAGGTGGACGTCCTGCTGGCCTGCCCGAGCGTGGCCGCTCGGCAGGCGGAATGGGGACGGTCCCAGGTGGTGGGGGCGGTGCGGCGCGTCCTCGACGAGGCGCGGGCCGTGGGCGCGGACGGCGCCAAGGTCCCGTCACTGGACGAGCTCGCCGCCTGGGTCGTCGGGACCCTCGAGGCGCGCACCCGCCGAAGGATGCGCGCGGTCGTGAACGCCACCGGGGTGGTGCTGCACACCAACCTGGGGCGCGCCCCGCTCTCCGCGGCGGCCCGCACGGCCCTGCTCGAGGCGTGCGGCGCCTGCACCGTCGAGTACGACCTCGTTGCCGGTGCACGCGGCCGCCGGGGCTCCTGGGCCGCGGAGCTGTTGCGGCAGGCGACCGGGGCGCCCGCAGCGCTGGTGGTCAACAACGCGGCAGGCGCGCTCCTTCTGGCGCTGGCCGCGCTGGCGCGCGGCTGCGAGGTGGTGGTCTCCCGGGGCGAGCTGATCGAGATCGGCGGCGAGTTCCGCCTGCCGGAGGTGATGGCGGCGGCCGGGGTGACCCTGGTGGAGGTCGGCACCACCAACCGCACCCACCTGCGCGACTACGCCGCCGCCCTGGGCGAGCGGAGCGCCTGCGTGCTCGCGGTGCATCCCTCCAACTACCGCATCGAGGGCTTCTCCACCAGGCCGGACATCGCCGACCTCGCCAAGCTCGCGCACGAACGGGGCCTGCCGCTCCTCCACGACGTCGGTTCCGGCCTCATCGAGGGGTCCTTCGGGCAGGAGCCGAGCGTGCGCGCCAGCCTGGACGCCGGTGCGGACCTGGTGATCTTCTCAGGCGACAAGCTCGTGGGCGGCCCGCAGGCTGGCCTGGTGGCCGGCACCGCGGAGCTGGTGCAGCGCCTGGCGCGCCACCCGATCGCCCGCGCCGTGCGCGCCGACAAGCTCACCCTGGCGGCGATGGAGGCGACGCTGGCAGTGCACGTGGCCGGGCGTCGCGACGAGCTGCCGGTGTGGCGGGCGCTGCTGGCTGCCCCAGAGGAGCTGCGGCCGCGGGCTGCGGCGGTGGCCGCGGCGGTGGGCCCCTCAGCGGTTCAAGTGGAGGGCGTGGGCGTGGCCGGCGGCGGCAGCCTCCCTGGGGAGGGCCTGCCGGGCGTGCTCGTGGCGGTCGACCCCGGCCCGGCGGGCGCGGAGGCGGTGCTGGCGCGCCTGCGCGCCCACGATCCCCCGGTGATCGCCCGTGCCGAGCGTGGCCGCGTGCTCATGGACCTGCGAACCGTGCCGCCCGAGCACGACGGGACCGTGGTCGCGGCAGTCCAGCAGGTCCTGGGAGTGGTCGGGTAGCCGCAGCCCCGGGTGGACTGGTGGAGCGGCGGGCTACTGGCGCACCGTGCTGGTGCGGGCCTCGTAGCCGCGCAGCCCGCCGCCGAGCAGCCATTTCGCCACCATGGCGGCGCGGCTGTGCACGCCGTACCGCTGGTACAGGCGCTGGAGGTGGGAGTCGACGGTCCGGGCCGACATGCCGAGCCGGCGCGCGATCTGCTTGTCGGAGTAACCATCGGCAATGAGTGACAGGATCTCCGACTGCCGCGGGCTGACATGCATGCTGGCCTCGCCTTCTGGTGCTGGAAACCCTCAGAGCACCGTCGCCGTTCTCCTCGTCGGCCACCCTTCCGTACCGTCGTCGTAAGCAGTATGGGATCGTAATGAGTATACGAACTCAAAGCCATTACAGTCAAGCTGGAGGAGGAGCCGCGAAGGAGGGAATCCGCCCGATCGCGCTGACCCTCCCGGGCGTAGTACTCCTGCCCGGACAATCCACCACTAAACCGCGCGCCCGCACGCGTGGAGGCGCCTGCATTGGCCCTGGCGTCGGCATCCGGCCGGACGCCGTAGGGGGTTTCACGGACAGACGAACGTGCGAATTGATCGAGCCTGGGGCCGCGTAGTACTCCTGGCCGTGTTCCGGAAGCGGACAGGGCGGTGGTCGACCGATGCCACGTGGTGATGCCGTCGCCCTCGTGGTGGTCGTGTTCGTCGCCAAACTGGCCGGCGGGACCATCGCGGTGCGGCGACCCCGCAGCGTCCCGGTGCTGTCCGTCCTGACCGGAGGCGTGCTGCTGGCCGCCGTCTTCCTGCAGCTGCTGCCCGAAGCGGTCCAGCGCGCCGGCCAGGCGCACCTTCCGGCATCGGCGCCGGTCGCCGCGGCGGTGCTCGGAGTCACGCTGTTCACCTCCGTCGACGGCGTGCTCGGCCTCCCGCGCCGGAACTCCCAGCCCGGTCGGCAGCGAGCGCTCGGCATCGCCGGCGCCAGCGGGTTCGTCGGCCACGGCTGGCTCGAGGGCGCCACCATCGGTGTTGGCCTCCAGGTGGGGACCACGGCGGGCCTGCTGGCCGCGCTCGCGGTGGCAGCGCACCACCTCTGTGAGGGCCTGGCGCTCGTCTGCTACCTCTTCCAGAGAGGCCGTTCCCGGCGCCGGGTGGTCACTTGGCTGGCCCTGGCCGCGCTCGCTCCGGTGGCGGGTGCGCTCGCCGGTTCGGCGGTGGTCCTCCCAGACCGGCTCGTCCCGCTGGCGCTCGGGCTGTTCTCGGGAGTGTTCGCCTTTGCGGCGGTGAGCGTGCTGCGGCACCGCGACCGGCCACGCCGCGCCTGGTCGCGCTGAGAAGGAAAACCGCCGCTCCAGGCATGCAGCAGACCAGCCGGACGGATCCGGCTGGTCCGGTCGCCTACAGCGACAGCTAGCAGAGCACGGTCATGGTGGCCTGCACGAAGCGGTCGTCACCGAAGCTCGCGAGCATCGGTCCGAAGGCTTCGCTGGCAGACTTGGGCGCCGCGTACGGGCCCTCCACGCTGAACTCCCGGTCGGCCTCGAGGGTCGCCTTCACCTGCTCGCCAGGGCAGTGGACGCCCTGGTTGGTGAGCAGGACCTCGGTGAGCTCGGTCACCAGGTCGCCGAGGCTCTCGTCCTGCCACGAGGACACGGTGCCCTCGGCGTCCTCCAGGCTGAAACGCTCGAAGACGCGCACCTCTGCGCGTCCCTCACCCTGGATCGCCAGCATGTACACCCGCCGCTGGATCAGCTCATCGGGCAGCTCGGCCAGGTTGGCGCTGACGGTCTCCGGCGAACCGAAGAAGCTGTGGGACTGGCAGTCCCATGCAGCCAGCGTTCACCTGAGGCCGCTGGCCTTCTGCTCCTTGACGAGATCGGGGGCCAGCATTGGCGTAGTCGCCGATGCCATGGCGCACCTCCTTCTGGGGTGTTGGATCCCGTTCCCTTCCTCCTGTCGGCCGACAGTGCCTCCAGGCTAGCCCAGATACCCCAAAGCGCCCCAATCCGGTATTCCCCCGTCCGTGAAAGACCGGATAGCATAATTGGTATACTGAGTTATGATACTTATCATGACCCGGGTAGCTGCACGTGCCGCAAGCCTGCTCAGGCCCTACCGGACCTTCTTCGCCTCGCCCGGGGTCCTGCCCGTGGCGCTGCCCGCGTACCTCGGGCGGCTCACACCCAGCATCACCAGCCTGGCACTCGTGCTGGTCGTGAAGCGCCAGACCGGCTCCTTCGCCGTGGCCGGCGCCGCCACGGCCGCCTACTACCTCGCCGTGGCGGTGATGGCGCCGGTCGCGGGCCGGCTGATGGACCGCGTCGGCGCCAGGCCGGTGTTGCTGGCATCGGGCGTGCTCTACCCCGCCGCCCTCCTCGGCATCGTCCTGGGTCCGCGCCTGGGCCTCGGTCGGACGGGCACCCAGGCGCTCTGCGCCGTCGCCGGCCTCACCGTCCCGCAGCTCACCACGGTCACGATGAGCCTGTGGGCGCGCCTGCTCCCCGAGGAAGAGGCCAGGCAGGCGGCGTACTCGACCGAGTCCGTCGTCACCGAAGTGGTCTTCATCCTCGGTCCCCTGCTCGTCAGCCTCTTCGTGCTGCTCGGCGATCCCGCCTACGCCCTCCTGGCGGCGGGCGCCTGCTCGGCGGTGGGCGCCTTCGGCGTGGCTTCCTCGGCGCTGCTCAGGAATCCTCCGCGGGAACGGAGCGAGGCGGCTGGCTGGACCGGGCCGCTCAGGGCCGCCGGCGTACGGGTCGTGCTGGTCACGCTCGGGATCGTCGCGGTGATCTACGGCGCCGTGCCGCTCGTCGTCGCCGCCTTCGCCCAGGAGCGGGCCGAGCCGGCCGCGGTCGGCGTCCTGCTGGCGCTGTGGAGCGCAGGCGGCATCATCGGGGCCCTCTGGTACGGGGGGCGTCGCTGGAGCATCCCCGCCAGGCAGCAGTTCCCGTGGGCACTCGCCGCCCTCGCCACCAGCCTGGTGCCGATCGCCCTGGCACGGGGCCTCCCGGACATGGCGCTGTGCATGCTGCTGGCCGGCCTGGCCGTCGCTCCCGTCGGCGTCCTGGCGATGCAACTGATCGCCGTCGTCGCACCGCCGGAGACCAGGACCGAGGCGTTCGGCTGGCAGAACACGGCCAGCTACGCCGGGTTCGCCCTCGGCTCCAGCCTCGGCGGCCTGGCGATCGACTCGCTCGGCTACCGGCTCGCCGCGCTCGTGCCGAGCGTCGCGGTCCTGCTCGCCCTCGCGGTCATGGGACTGTGGTGGCACTCCCTGGCCGCCCCAGCGGCCGCCACGGCCACGCAGGAGCGGTGACGCCAGATCGGCCTAAGCGGCTACACTGCGGCCGGTAGCGGATGCCGCCCGGAAAGGGCAGGCCACGGCCCACCGGGGTCGAGGCAAGGTTCGGGAGAGGAATGGAATTCTTAGGGTATGCCGACTGGGCGATCGCGGTCGCAAACTCGGACCGGGAGCCTGACCTTCCCGACCCGCTCGAAAGCGTCGACGGGCTCAAGGCATTCCTCCAGCAGGTCACCTACGGCGGCGAACGCGCGACGCAGTCGGACCTCGCTCCGCTTCGCGAACTCCGCGATCAACTGCGTTCGGTGTTCGACACCGACAACCCCCGCGTGGCCGCCAGCCGACTGAACCGGATCTTTCGCGTCTGCGAGTTCACGCCCCACATGGCCTACAGCTCCGAACAAGGCTGGCACCTGCACCCCGCGTCGGACCGGACGGCCACGTGGCGCTGGCTGGCGACCGCGTGCGCGCTGGGGCTGACGTACCTGCTGATGGACTACGGCACCGGGCGCCTTGGGGTCTGCGCGGCGCCCGACTGCGGCAAGGTGTTCCTCGACCGTTCCCGGCCGGGCAACAAGCGGTTCTGCTCGCTGCGCTGCGCCAACCGCATCCACGCCAGCGCCTTCCGTCACCGGGAGCGCCTGGCGCAGCGGTCAGGGGTCAGGTAACGAGGGCGCCTGGCTGCCCGTCAGCACCAGCGCGTGGTGCTCGTCGCCGCGCCGGACGGTCTCGCCGCGGCCGTCGAGCCAATCGAGCAGGAAGAGCACGGCACGACGGTTGCCCTGGAAGAGCTGCCGTGCCTGGGCCGCGGTGATCCGGCCCTCCTGCCGCAGGTGGCCACGGACCTTTTGGAGGGCCTCGGCCCAGGCCTCGGCCAGCATCAGGGTGTCCTTGCCCAGCCGCACCACCAGTTGCCTGGTCACCAGGTACTCGACCACGTCGGCGGTGAGCGGGAGGCGAAGCGCGAGCTCGGGCAGGGACGGCGGCGCGAAGGGCTGCCGCCCCAGTTCCTCCACGACCGCGTCGATGACGCGCTGCTGCTCGGCCGTGGGGCGGGGCTCGTGGCCGGGGAGCGCGATCGCGCCGCCCGACTCGGTGACGACCCCGCGGGCGACCAGCCCGCCCACGACCGCGGCGAGCAGCGGGCGGGGCAGGCGCAGGCGGCTGCGGAACTCCTCTCGTGGCATGCCGGGCCGCAGCGGGTGCTGCCGGTCATGGGCCTCCAAGGCGCTGCGGGCGTCCCGCTCGAGCCCGTCCCACGCCTCCCGGGCCATCAGCACCCCGCCCACCACACGGACCTGATCCGCCTGTACGGCGCGGTCGAGAACGTCCTCGGCGACCCCCGCCGATGCGAGCAGCTGCTTCCTGGTGAAGCCGAGCTCGGCCTCACGCAGCGCCGTGAGCAGCACGGCCTCTGGGTCATCCGATTCCCGACCGGCCAGCCGCGACAAGGCCTCGCGCCGGCGCAACGGCCCGTAGTCCAGGTCCAGGACGACGCCGCCGGCCACGAGCAGCGGGGGTGCGAGCAGCCTGAGGACGAACCGGTCCTGCGGCGCCGCCGCCACGGGCGCGTCCAGCCGAAGCTGCGCCAGCCCGCTGCCACCAGGCTCGAGGGTCTCGCCCTCCAGGAGCAGGACCTGCGCGCTCACCTCGGCGGTCCCGTGGTAGACGAGCAGCCGGGCTCGGTGCCGCACCGGCGCCTCCGCGGCGGGCAGCACCTGGATCCTCGCGCCCACAGCCCGCGGACCCGGACGCGCCGGCCCTCGGGGAGGAGGACCGGCTGGTCGCCCAGCTGCAGGCTCCCCCCCGCCAGGGTCCCGGTGACGACCGTCCCGAACCCGCGAAGGGAGAAGGACCGGTCGACTGGAAGCCTGGCGTCGCCACCGTCCTGGTGCGTCGGCGCTGCGGCCAGCACCCGTTCCAGCTCCTCCCTGACCCGCTGGACTCCCTGCCCGGTGCGGCTGGACACCTCCACCACCGGGGCGTCGGCCAGGCTGCTCGCCTCCAAGCAGGCGGCCAGCTCCTCGGTCACGAGCTCGAGCCAGTCCGCCTCGACCAGGTCGCACTTGCTGAGCGCGACCACGCCACGGTCGACGCCGAACAGGGTCAGCACGCCGACGTGCTCGAGGGTCTGCGGCATCGGTCCTTCGGTCGCAGCGACCACGAGCAGCGCGGCGTCGACGCCGTGCACCCCGGCGAGCATGTTGCGCATGAACCGTTGGTGACCTGGCACGTCGACCAGCCCGACCCGGCCACAGGGAAGGTCGAAGTGGGCGAAGCCGAGGTCGATGGTCATCTGCCGCCGCTTCTCGTCCTCGAGACGGTCGGGGTCGGTCCCGGTCAGGGCCTGGACGAGGGCGGACTTGCCGTGGTCGATGTGGCCGGCGGTCGCCACGACGAAGGTGCGCCGCGCCGACCCCGTCACGCCGCCACCACCGGTAGCCTCAGATCGCCAGGACGCAGGCGCGCACGACACCGGCCTCGTCGAGCTCGACCAGGGGGAGGCCGAAGGCGGCGCGGGGGGTGACCGGCGCCAGCGTCGGGCCGGCGGACTGGGACGACAGCGAGCAGTTGCCGTGCAGGACCGAGAGCACCTCCTCGGCGGCACCGCCGGCTGGGGCCTTCGACAGCGCATCGACCAGCATCCGGGGAAGGGCGCCGACGTCGCCGGCCGCGGCGGCCATCACCGACGCCATCTTCGGGTCCGCGTCCTGCCGCCGGTAGACGTACACCGCCCCACGGGTGGCTCCCTGCAGCAGCAGCACGTACAGGCGCCTGGCGACGACCTGGGCGGGCAGGGCGTACAGCCGCTGGGCGGTCCTGCGTAGCGGCCCGGAAACGCCGTACAGCTCCCAGTCTGGCACCGGGCTCGCCGCTGGTGGGGTCAAAGCGCCACGACCGTCGCGCGGATGGTGCTCGCCTGGTCGTAGAGGCGGAGCGCGTGGCCGAATGCGGCGCGAGGCGTCGCCGGGCACAGCACCTGGCCGAGCGGTTTCAACGTCCGGCCCGAGCCGACGGCCGAGAGGATCTCGCCGCGCGGTGGAGCACCCGCCTGGGCACCCATCACCAGCTCGAGGACCGCACCCGGAAGCCCTTCCAGGCTGGTGCCCTGCCAGGTGGTCACCGTGCCCGTGCGGCTGCCGCCGCCGTCCCGCTCGAAGATGTGGACCTCCGCCTGCGACGCGCCCTCGACGAGCAGCATGTACAGCGGCCGCTTGACCAGGTCCGCCGGCAGCTTGTAGAGCCGCACCGCCACCTCAGCCAGTGATCCCGAGAAGGCGTACAGCTCGCAGCCGTCGTGGTCGGGCGCGACCTGGTCGTCCTTGACCCGCTCCGCAGCCTGCGCGTCCATCAGCGTTGGCACGCTCCTTCCCGACGCGTCGTGCACTGCCGCCGTTCCGCAGTCCCAGCCACGCTACCGACGGCGACCACCACCGGTTCAGTCCGGAATCGCGCTGTCAGCGATAGCGCCCACCCCCGGTCTTGCCTGACAGGGAAACCCGCGACTAGGAGCGTTACGGCCGTTTGACCACGATTGGGGCCTCACGATCCTCGTTGTCGTGCATCGTCCACATGGAGGGGTCTGGGCACCTGGTGGGCTCCCTGGTCTTCAAAACCAGCGTGCCGGCGAGAGCTGGCGAGCGGGTTCGATTCCCGTCCCCCTCCGCGAGAGAGGACCACCAGGCATGAGCACACCGACCATGCGCGCTGAGGTCAGGCTCGCCAAGTTCAGCCAGGGCGCTGGTTGAGCGTGCAAGCTCGGTCCTCGTGACCTGGCCCAGGTCCTGGGCCAACTGAACACCCCGGCCATGCCGGAGCAGGTCCTGGTCGGGCTGGAAACCGGCGACGACGCCGCCGTGTACGCCCTCCCGGACGGGCGGGCGCTGGTGCAGACGGTGGACTTCTTCACACCCATCGTCGACGACCCCTACGACTGGGGCCGGATCGGCGCGGCGAACTCCCTCAGCGACGTGTACGCCACGGGCGGGCGGCCGGCCCTGGCCCTGAACCTCGTCGGGTGGCCGGTGGACGAGCTGCCCCTCGAGATCCTCGGCCGGGTCCTCGAGGGTGGCGCGGCGGTGGCCGCGCAGGCCGGCGCCGTCGTCGTCGGGGGCCACACCATCTCCGATCCCCTGCCCAAGTACGGCATGGCCGTCACCGGGTTCGTCGATCCCGACAGGATCCTGCGCAACTCGACCGCGCCGCCAGGGGCACGGCTGTTCCTGACCAAGCCACTGGGGATCGGCATCATCGCCACCGCCATCAAGCGGGAATCCGCCACGGCGCGACAGACGGAGCTCGCCGTCGCGGAGATGGCCACCCTCAACGAGGCCGCAGCCCTCGCCGCCGTGGAAGCCGGCGCCGAGGCCGCCACCGACGTGACCGGGTACGGCCTCCTCGGCCACCTCCACTCGATGCTCGCCGCCTCCGGGGTGGCGGCGCGCCTGGACGCATCCGCCGTCGAGCTGCTCCCCGGGACGCTGCGCCTGGCCCGCGACGGGGTGGTGCCCGGTGGGAGCCGCAGGAACCATGCCTTCGTGAGCCCCTTCGTCGACTTCGGCGACCTGGCCGAGCCAGAGCAACTGGTCCTTGCCGACGCCCAGACCTCCGGAGGCCTGCTGCTGGCGGCCCGCGATGGCGACGCGCTGACCCGTGCCCTCGACGATCACGGGGCGCGATGGTTCGAGATCGGGGTCACCACCTCGGGCACTCCGGGGCACGTCGCGGTCAGCGGCCGCGTGCGGGAAGACCCCCACGACGGCGCGGGTGCGCGACCGTGACCGAGCGCGCGCCCCTGTGGGCCTACGCGCTGCTGCTGGCGCTGTTCGTGGTGCTCCTCGCCGCCGTCGCGGTGGCTGCGGGAGCGCGGCTCGACGGCTTCCCCCCAGCCTTCGACCTCGCGCTGCTCGCCCTCGCCAGCTACCGCGTCACCCGGGTGATCAGCCAGTCACGGATCGGGCTGGTGCTGCGGGCACCACTCACCACCGACCCGGCCGGGGAGGAGCCGAGAGGCGGCGGCATGACCCGCGCCGTCGCTGAGCTCGTGCTCTGCGTGTCCTGCCTCAGCGTGTGGGTCGCCGCCGCGTTCGCCGCCGCCCTGGTGGCGTTCCCGCGGGAGACCCGCCTGGTCGCGTTCGTGTTCGCCGTCGCCGCCGTCACCGAGTTCCTGCTGGTCGCCTTCTTGAGGATGCAAGGAGACTGACACATGGCGGTAGTGGACGAGCTCGCCGCCGCCGCGGCACGTCCTGGGCAGGAGGACGTCACGCGGCGCCTGCGCCGGATCGAAGGACAGGTGGCCGGGATCCGCAAGATGTACCAGGACGGTCGCTACTGCATCGAGGTGCTGGACCAGGTGGCGGCTGCCCGCCGGGGCCTGGAGGCCACCGCGCTCAGGATCCTCGACGACCACGTCAACGGGTGCGTCCAGGCGGCCGTCCAGGGCGGCGAAGGCGAGGCGAAGGTCAGCGAGCTGCTCGAGGCCATCCGCCGCTACGTCCGGAGCATCTGAGTTGCCTGCTCGAGGTCAAGGTCCATGCGAGGTCGGGCGGTCGGGCGTTGAGGCCCTCCGCCGCAAGCCCGTGAGGAGGTACGCGATGAGGAGACGTCTGACGGGCTGGCTGGTCGTTGCCGCCGTGGTGTTGGCGGGCTGCCAGGCAAGCACTGGGGAGCGCTCCGAGGCCGCTGGGCACCTGCCCGCGAAGCTCCGCGTGGGCGTGATCCCCAACATCTCCCCGGAACGCCAGCGTGCGCAGTACGAGCCGTTCCGGGCGTACCTGGCCCGGACCTTGGGCACCAAGGTGGACCTGTTCGTGGCCACCGACTACGCCGGCGTGGTCAGCGCCCTGGCCTCCGACAAGCTCGACGTGGCCTACCTCGGCGGGCTGACCTACGTGCAGGCCGAGGAGCAGGTGAAGCTCACCCCGCTGGTGACCGAGATCGACCGGGAGACCGGCACCAGGGAGTACCTGTCGGCCGTCGTGGTGCGCGCCGACTCCCCCTACCGCTCGGTCAAGGACCTGCTCGACGCCAAGGCGTCGTTCGCGTTCGGGGACGTCAGCTCCACCTCGGGCAGCCTCTACCCGCACGTCATGCTGACCGAGGCCGGCGCACGCTGCTCGCCCCAGGACCCGAGCTCGTGCCCGCCGCTGTCGAAGACGACCTTCACCGGCGGCCACGACGCCACCGCGCAGGCGGTCCTGAGCCGCAGCGTCGACGCCGGCGGCCTGGAGCTGCGCATCCTGCACCGCCTGGAACGGGACGGCTCGGTGCCGAAGGGAGCGCTGCGGGTGATCGCCTCCCGTCAGGTCATGGGCTATCCCTGGGTGGCCCGCCAAGCCCTGGGCGACGACGCCAGCGCCGCACTCACCCGCGCCTTCACCTCGATCACCGATCCCAGCCTGCTCGACCTGATGCGCGCCAAGCGCTACGTGCCGGTGACCGCCGACGACTACCAGGAGGTCCGGCAGCAGGCAGAAAAGCTCGGCCTGGTCACCGTCGGCTAGGCGCTGGGAGGCCTGATGCGTCTCGAACTCGCCGGCGTGACCGTCGACTTCCCCGCGCAGGGAGTCCGTGCGCTGGCGGACGTCGACCTGGTCGTCGAGGAGGGCGAGCAGGTCGCGCTGCTGGGACCATCAGGGTCCGGCAAGACCACCTTGCTGCGACTGCTCGTCGGAGCGGTGCGGCCAAACGCCGGCCGGGTGCGGGTGGAAAGCCTAGATCCGTTCGGCACCCCCGAGGAGCTGCGCCGGCTGCGGCGGGCCACCGGGATCGTGTGGCAACGCGACGACCTCGTGCCCGGCCTGTCGGCGCGGATCAACGCGCTGATGGCGACCGCCCCAACCTGGCGGGCGCGGGACTGGCTCACGGTGCTGCGCGGCGGCGTGCCCGCCCGGCACGCCGGGCGGCTGGCCGCGCTCTGCCGGCGCCACGGCGTCGATGCCTGCCTGCCGGCGCGCGTCGAGCAGCTCTCGGGCGGGCAGCGGGAGCGCATCGCCCTGGTCCGCGCGCTGCTGCCCCACCCGAGGCTGCTGCTGGCGGACGAGCCCACCACCGGGCTGGACCCCCCGACCGCGGCGGCCGCGGTCGAGGCGCTGCGGAGCGCGGACGCGGCCACGCTGATCCTGTCCACCCACGACCTGAGCATCGCCCGCCGGTTCAACCGGATCGTCGCGCTGCGACAGGGCCGCGTCAGCTTCGACGGGCCGGGGTTGCGCCGCGGCGACGTCGAGCGCATCTACGGGGCGGCGGGGGTGGCGTCGTGAGCAGGGTCGACCTCCCCCCCGAGGCGATCGACGCCCCTGGTGGGCTCGACGGTCGGCGCTCCCCTGCCCTGCCGCCACCCCCACCGGTTGGCGCCAGACGCCAGCGCGCCGGCTGGCTGGTGTGGCTCGGCGGGCTGGCGGTGATGGTCTGGTCGCTGGCCGGCACCGGCGTCGGCCTGCGCTCGCTGGTGGAGGGCCGCGCCGGCGCGGCGCGGCTGCTGGGCGGCCTGTTCCCCCCGGAGGTCACCGGGGAGCTGCTGGCCAGGGTCGCGACCGCGATGCTGGAGACCGTGCAGATCTCCTTCGCCGCGCTGCTGCTCGGCGCCCTGCTCGGACTGCCGATGGCGGTGCTGATCGCGGGGAATGTCGGCGCGCCGGGCTGGCTCGCCTCGGCCGCGCGCGTGACCGCCGCCGGCCTGCGAGGCGTCCCGGAACTGCTCTGGGCACTGCTGTTCGTGGCGACCGTGGGGCTGGGACCGGCGGCCGGCGCCTACGCCATCGGGGTGCACGCGGCCGGCATGATCGCCAAGCTCTGCTCCGAGCAGCTCGAGGCCGTGGACCCCGCCCCGGTCGAGGCGCTGCAGGTCACCGGCGCCTCCCACCTGGCCACCACCGCGCTCGCGATCGTCCCGCAGGCCCGCAACGGCCTGGCATCGCTGCTCCTGTACCAGTGGGAGTGCAACATCCGCAGCTCCGCGGTGGTCGGCTTCGTCGGCGCCGGCGGCATCGGGCAGGCCCTCGGGATCGCCCTGCGGCTGTTCCGCTACCGCGAGCTGGCCACGTTGCTGGCCGCCGTGCTCGTGCTGGTCCTGAGCGTTGACCGCCTTTCGCGGCTGCTGCGCCGCCGGATGGGAGCGGCCGCCCGTTGACCCCCACCAGGAACAGGGAGACGAGATGCCAGTGGACGAGGACGTCGGGGACCGCGGTTCGGGCCCTCGGCACGATGGGAGCGTGGTCAGCGAATGGCACAGGACGTAGCCCCGGCCGAGCACGATCCGGACGTGGCGGCACCGGCCTCCACCGGCCTCATCCCGTCGCTGCCCAGAGATGCCTGGCTGGTCCTCGGCGGTGACGCGCTCTCGGCGGTCGGCAGCGGGCTGACACTGCCGTTCTTGTTCGTGTACCTGACCCGCATCCGGGACATCGACGGCGGCATCGCCGGCCTCGCCGTGTCGGCCATCGCCGTCGCGGCCCTGGTCGGAAACCCGCTCTCCGGGTGGCTCAGCGACCGGTTCGGCGCCCGGGACACGCTGGTCCTCGGGTTGCTGATCGCCGCGGCTGGAGCCGGCTTCATCATGTTCGTCCACGCGCCGTGGCAGGCGCTCGCCGCCGCCGGCGTCGCCGGGTTCGGCGGCGCGGTGATCTGGCCGTCGCAGGACGCCCTGCTCGCGCAGGTGGTCCGGCCCGAGCAGCGCTCGAGCGTGTTCTCGGTCCGCTTCGCCACGCTGAACGCCGGCTTCGGGATCGGAGCACTCCTGGCCGCCGCGATCGTCGACGTCCAGCGGCCGGGCAGCTTCGTGCTGATCTATCTCCTGGACGGCCTGTCGTTCCTTGCGTTCATCCCGATCCTGCTGTTGCTGCTCCGGCCGCCGCCGCGGCCGTCCGTCAGCGCCGAGAAGGGACCGGCACCGGGCTACCGGCAGGTGCTCCGCGACCGGGTCTTCCTACGGGTGTGGGTGTTGACCGCACTGCTGATGACGATCGGCTACGGCCAGCAGATCTCGGCCTTCCCCGGCTTCGCCACCCGCCCTGGCGGGATCGCGGCCAGCAACCTCAGCCTCGCGTTCGCCGCCAACACGATCAGCGTGGTGCTCGGCCAGCTCTTCGCCCTCAAGCTGCTGACCGGTCACAAGCGAACCACCGGCATCATGCTGGTGGCGGTGTTCTGGGCCTGCGCGTGGGCGGTCACGCTGGCGGCAGGGCGGCTGGGGGGCGGCCTGGACGCCACCCTGGCGTTCGCGGCGGCCATGGTCGTCTTCGCCGCGGGCGAGGTCTTCGTCTCGCCGACCGTCACGCCGATCGTGAACGACCTCGCGCCCGACGCCCTCCGTGGACGCTACAACGCCGCGTCGGCCCTGGCCTGGACGACCGGGTTCGTGCTCGGCCCGGCCATCGGCGGCCTGGCGGTCGGCGCGGGCCAAGCGCAAGTGCTGTTCGCCGGCCTCATCGCCGCGTGCGGGGTGGTCCTGGTCGGAGCCCGGGCGCTCGACCGGCACCTGCCGGCCGCCGCCAACGTCGTCGAGCCGCCCGGGGCTGAGTAGGCGCTGCCAGGCCGGCTGGGCGCTGGCAGCGAGCGGACCGTTCGAGCGGGAGAAAGGGATGAGCAATACTTGCGATGGCATATTTGTTGCAACTTAGTTGCAGTAGCGAAAGCCTCGCGATATCGTGCCTCCATGGACACGGCACGCCGCTCTGGCCGGCTCGTTGCCGGACTCGCGGTCCTGGGTGTTGCTGCGCTGGTCACCAGCATGGCTGGTTGCAGCTTCGACGGGAGCGCCGGCTCAAGCGGGAGGCTGCGGGTGGTCACGACCGTCTCGCCGGTCACCTCGATCGTCGCCAACGTGGTCGGCGACAAGGCCGAGATCACCGGGCTGGTGCCGGAGGGCGCCAACAGCCACACCTTCGAGCCGCCGCCGAGCGCCTCGGCGGTGCTGTCCAAGGCCGACGTCGTGTTCGTCAACGGGCTGAGGCTCGAGGACCCGACCAGGGAGCTGGCCGAGCAGAACAAGAAGGACGGCGCCGAGGTCGTCGAGCTCGGCACCCGGGTGCTGCCCCAGGGCGAGTGGATCTACGACTTCTCCTTCCCCAAGGAGGAGGGCAAGCCCAACCCGCACCTGTGGACCGACCCGCGGTACGCCATCAGGTACGCCGCCGTGGTGCGCGACGTCATGGTCAGGCGCGACCCCGCCAACACGGCCACCTACCAGGCCAACTACACCGCGTTCGAGCAGAACGCCAGCGCGCTCAGCGACGCGCTCGAGAAGGACCAGAAGACCATCCCCGGCGGCAAGCGGGAGCTGCTCACCTACCACGACGCCTACGCCTACCTCGCCAGGGACTACGGCTGGCGCGTGATCGGCGCGATCCAGCCGAGGAACTTCGAGGACCCGACCCCCAGGGAGGTCGCCGCCCTGATCGACCAGATCAGGCGGGAGAGGGTGCCGACCGTCTTCGGCTCGGAGGTGTTTCCTTCCAAGGTCCTCGCCGAGGTCGGCAGGGAGACCGGCGCCCGCTACGAGGACACCCTGCGCGACGACGACCTGCCGGGCAAGCCCGGCGACACCGAGCACTCCTGGCTGGGGCTGATGCGCTACGACTACCGGACCATGATCGGCGGCCTGGGCGGCACCGCCACCGCGCTCGACGCGCTCGAGGTCCGCGACGTCGCCCCGGACACGGCCACCTACCCGCAATGAGCGCGGCAAACGGTAGCCGACAGCTCCTCGTCAACTTGGAGCGGGTCAGCTTCGCCTACGAAGCCGAGCCGGTGCTGCAAGACGTCAGCCTCGCCATCCGTCCCGGTGCGTTCACCGGCATCGTCGGGCCGTCCGGATCGGGCAAGACCACGCTGCTGCGCCTGCTGCTCGGCACCGCGCGGCCGGGTCGCGGCAGGGTCGAACGGGCGGCCAGGGTGGCGGTCAGCTACGTGCCGCAGCTCGAGACGGTGAACTGGAACTTCCCGGTCACCGTCGCCGAGTGCGTGCTGATGGCCCGCACCGAGGGCCGCCTGGTTCCGTGGGCGAGCCGCGCCGAGCGCGCCGAGGTCGCCGCGCTGCTGGAGCGGCTCGGCATCGCCGGGCTCGGCCGCCGCCACATCCGCGAGCTCTCCGGCGGCCAGCAGCAGCGCATGTTCATCGCCCGCGCGCTGCTGCGCCGCCCGCGGCTGCTGCTGCTCGACGAGCCGACCTCCGGCGTCGACGTGCACACCCGCCACGAGCTGCTGGAGCTGCTCGCCGAGCTGAACCATGAGGGCCTGGCCGTCGTGCTGACCACCCACGACCTCAACGGCATCGCCGCGCGCCTGCCCCACCTGGTCGCCCTGCGCACCCAGGTGGTGGCCAGTGGCAGCCCCATCGAGGTGATCACCCCGGCCGTGCTGGAGCGGACCTTCGGCGCCCGCATGCACGTCTACCAGCACGACAGCCTTCCGGTCGTGATCGACCATTACCGGCCGCTGGCGGCCAGGCTGGTGGAGCGGGTCTCGTGAGCGCGCTGCTCGAGCCGTACCAGTACGAGTTCTTCGTCAAGGGCCTGCTGGTCGCGACCCTGGCCGGGGCGCTGTGCGGGCTGGTCGGCGTCTACATCACCCTGCGCGGCATGAGCTACATCGGCCACGGCCTGTCCCACGCGATCTTCGGCGGCTTCGCGGCGGCCTCGATCATCTCGGTCAACTACTTCCTCGGTGCCGGCGTCTGGGGGCTGGCCAGCGCCCTGGCGATCAACCGCGTCGCCCGCCGGCGCGCGATCGGCTCCGACGCCGCCATCGGCGTGATCACCACGGCCTCGTTCGCGCTCGGCGTCGCGCTGCTGACCAAGTTCGGCAACCGCGGCCCCAGCTTCGACGCCGCCCTGTTCGGCAGCATCATCGGGGTCGGCACCGGCGACGTCCTGGTGATCGCGGGCGTGGCCGCGTTCGCCGCCGCGGTGGTGTTCCTGCGCTACCGCGCCCTGTTGTTCACCACCTTCGACCCGGAGGTCGCCGACGTCTCCGGCGTGCGCGTCGCCCGCGTCGACGCGCTGCTGATGCTGGTGCTGTCGCTGGCGATCCTGGCCACCCTGACGGTCATCGGCGTCACTCTGGTCGCGGCGACCCTGGTCATCCCGCCGGTGGTGGCGCGCATGCTGACCAACTCGTTCAGCCGCATGCTGTGGCTGTCGACCGCGATCGGCAGCGCCTGCGGCTTCGTCGGCATGAACCTGAGCTACCACCTGGACGTGCCGTCCGGCACCACGATCGTGCTGACCGGCGCGGCGCTGTTCGGCGCCGTGCTCGCCGTCACCGGCGGCGGCCGCCTGCGCCGCACCACCGGCCTCGACGACCACCTCGACCTCCCTGCCGGCGCCGCCCTCACCCAACACCGGGCGACCTGAGCCGCGTCCACCCGGTCACGTGCAGCGGCTCGATGGCGGCCGTTCGGAGTGGCGTCTGGCCAAGCCCCCCGCTCGCGCCGATTGGGCTGCTTCGTCTATTTTCGTTCGCCCCAGACCGACTCACGGTCCAGGTCTGAGGCGGCCGTCGCCCAGCGGCTGGCACGGGCACGGCGCAAGATGGTCGCCGCCGCCATCCCCCTACAAGGCTTGCCCCTAGGAGGGACCGCATGCCCATCGATCTGGAGCGCGCCCGCGCCGAGACCCCCGGCTGTCGGCGTGTCCTGCACTTCAACAACGCGGGTGCGGGGCTGCCCCCACGACCGGTGCTGGACGCGGTCCTCGGCCACCTCGAGCTGGAGGCCACCGTCGGCGGCTACGAGGCCGAGGAGCGAAAGCACGCCGAGATCGAGCGCACCTACAAGGCGTTGGCAGCGCTGATCGGCTGCAAGCCGCGGGAGCTGGCCGTGGTCGAGAACGCGACCCGGGCCTGGGACATGGCCTTCTACGCGATGGGCTTCGCCCCAGGCGACCGCATCCTGGTCGCGCGCGCCGAGTACGCCAGCAACGTGATCGCGGCCTGGCAGGTGGCGCGCCGGACCGGGGCCAGCGTCGAGGTGATCCCCGACGACGAGCACGGGCAGCTCTCGGTCGAGGCGCTCACCGGGATGCTCGACGAGCGCGTGCGGCTGATCGCCATCACCCACGTGCCGACCCAGGGCGGCCTGGTCAACCCCGCCGCCGCCGTCGGCGCGGTTGCCCACGAGGCAGGCGTGCCGTACCTGCTCGACGCTTGCCAGTCGGTGGGCCAGCTCCCCATCGACGTCGGCGAGATCGGCTGCGACCTGCTCTCCGCTACCGGCCGCAAGTGGCTCCGCGGCCCGCGCGGCACCGGCTTCCTGTACGTGCGCGGAGAGCTGGTGGAGCGGCTCGAGCCGCCCTTCCTCGACCTGCACGCCGCCACCTGGGCCCCGGGCGACCGCATCGAGCTGCGTCCCGACGCGCGCCGCTTCGAGACCTGGGAGGGCAACGTCGCGGCCAAGATCGGCCTCGGCGTCGCCACCGACTACGCGCTCGGCTGGGGTCTTGAGGCGATCTGGGCGCGGGTCGGGTCGCTGGCCGAGGCGCTGCGCCACGGTCTCGCCGAGATCCCCGGGGTCGCGCTGCACGACACCGGCGTGACCCGCTGCGGGCTGGTCAGCTTCACGTTGGCCGGCGTCGCCGCCGACGAGGTCAAGCAGCGGCTCGCCGCCAAGGCGATCAACGTCTCGGTTTCAAGGGCGGCCTCGGCTCGTCTCGACTTCGAGGCGCGCGGGCTCGACGAGCTGGTCCGCGCCTCGGTCCACTACTACAACAGCGAGGACGAGGTCACCCGCTTCTGCAACGCGGTGCGCGCCCTGCGCTAGTGGCCGAGCTTCGGCCGAGAGCCCAGGATCCATCAGGAAGGCTGAGCAGCCTGCCACGGCCTTGACGGCGGCGCGGGCTGAGGGATCCGTGGGCCTCTATCGTGGCTTGCGGGCCTTGACGATCACTCCGGTGGCCACGTGGTCGTGGTGGTCGGGTGGGATCGTCCGCCGCATGACCTCGATGACCTCCGGCGTGAACAGCGGGTACATGGAGGCCTCGTCGATCCCGAACGGCCGGTGGCCGCCGACCCAGACGCCGGCGAACCCCGCCCGTTCGAGCTTGCCGGCGAAGGCACGCTCCGCCATCGCCCCCGACACTCACCCGGCCCAGGCGCTCTGGTCGTTGGCGACCTCCGGCGGCAGGTCGCCCTCGACGGTCAGGTCCGCCATGCAGATCCGCCCTCCTGGCCGCAGCACGCGGAAGATCTCGGCCAGGGCGCGGCTCTTGCGGGCGGACAGGTTCAGGACCCCGTTGGACAGCACCACGTCGACCGACCCGTCGGGCAGGGGGATCTCCTCCATCTCGCCGCGGACGAACTCGGTCCAGCCCGCGACCCCGGCCGCCGCGGCGTGGCGGCGGCCCCGCTCGCACATCTCCTCCAAGGTGTCCAGCCCGACGGCCTTCCCCCCAGGACCCACCCGCCTGGCGGCGAGGATAGTGTCGATCCCTCCCCCAGAGCCGACGTCCAGCGCCGTCTCGCCAGCCCGGAGCATCGCGTAGCGGACGGGATCGCCAACTCCCAGTGCCCAGTCGACGGCTCCGGAGGGGAGCGTGGCAAGCTCGTCGTCGGTGTAGACCCGGCGGGCCACCAGCTCGCCGCCGCCGCTGGTGATCGCGGCGTAGGCCTGCCGGACGGCCTGCTTGATCTCGCCTTGGAACATCAGGTCCCGGGCCATCGGTCCTCCTAGAGGTCGGCCACGAAGCGCTCGAACCGGGCCTTGACGTCCGGCGGGATCTCCTCCGCCGCCCGGGAGGCCAGGAACTCCCGCAGCTCCTTGGCGAACTCCAGCTCCCCGCAGCACTTGCGGCAGAACGACAGGTGCTGCTCCACCCTGCCCTGGTCCTCGGGCGAGATGGCCTCGTCGAGGTAGTCCCACAGCTGCCGGACCGCCTCGGCGCACGGGATCGGGCCTTGCTGCTGCACGGTCATCCGACTGTCCCCCTGAGGAGGAGTCCGTTCTCCTGCGCGTACACCCACATCTCCCGTTCGAACCGCTTGCGCCCCCGGTGGAGCCGGGCCAGGACCGTCCCAAGCGGCGCATCCAGCATGCGGGCGATCTCCTTGGTGGCGAACCCGCTCATGTACCGCAGCACCAGGGGCGCCCGGTAGATCTCCGGCAGGCGCAACAGCACCTCCCGCACGTCCTGGTTGCCGAACGCCCGGAGGTAGTCGTGGTGCAGGGTGTCGGAGTAGGGCAGCGGGTCCTGCTCCACCAGGGTCTGGTACAGCGAGAACTCCTCGACCTGCTCCACCGGCAGCACCTCGACCGACCGGGCCTGCCGGCGGAGCTGGTCCCGGAACACGTTGACCAGGATGCTCCTGAGCCACGGCCCGGCCGCGGTCTCCTGCCTGAGGGTCCCGAAGGACCGGTAGGCGCGCAGCAGCGCCTCCTGCACCAGGTCCTCCGCGCCGTCCCGGACCAGCCGCCGCGCCAGCGAGTACAGGCCCGCAAGCTCGGCGGTGGCCAGCCGCTGGAACGACTCCTTCGTCCGGTCCCGAACCTCGACCATCAACCCCCGCCGATCTCCGGCCGCGCTCCGCGGCACATGCCCATTGATGTGAGACGACGCCGGCGACGAACTTATTGCATCGCGCACGACTGCAATGCGGAAGCCCGGCCACGGCGTCTGGAGCGGGCGAAAGGGGGTGGGACCCGATGGCGACAGCAGCAGCGGGCCGGACGCGGGAGCAGGCAGCCGAGGGTGACCTGCGATGGGGTTCCTGGCTCATGGGGGTGGCCGCGGTGGGCTTCATCGGCTACGCGGCCATCTTCTTCGTCCGCAACTTCAGCGACAGCTTCCTCGAGCTGGGCATCGGACCCGGCGAGGTGAACGTGGGCAAGGACGCCCTGCAGCAGTTCAGCCCGTCGCTCTTCCACTACGTGAGCCACCTGCACATCGCGGTCTCGGGGTTCATCGCCGCGACCGGGCTGGCGGTGCTGTTCCTGGTAGCGTTCGGCGTCCGGCGCGGGGAGCT
>WNFV01001403.1_pt1 | contig 32879 bp, 33 predicted proteins | sample 5400101 | NCBI WGS metagenome assembly WNFV01 (sample SAMN13153361, study PRJNA577476) | soil metagenome | isolation source: 115 cm soil or saprolite under grassland replicate 1 | place: USA:California | collected 2016-06-15 | reverse complement strand
GCCGTGGCGCACCACGCGGTCGGGCGAGGCGCCGCGCACCCGGTGATAGAGGACGGGAAAGGGAAAGGTCGAGGCGTTGCCCATGTCGCCCGGGATCCTCGGAAACCGGGTGTCCAGCATGAGGATCCCGACCGAGAAGCCGAAGATGTTCTGGCCGCCCTTGACCCTCACCTTGGGACCCTCACCTTGGGACCCTCACCTTGGGACCCTCACCTTGGGACTCTCACGCCGATTCCCGCAAGCGGGTCTCCCTGGCTAGTTGAGCTGAGCGAGCTTTTGCCGCGTCTTCCGAAGCTGCCCCTTCACGGCCTCGTGGTCGGTGGCGTTGGGAAATTCCGTCAGGTAGCGCTCCAGGTCTCCGAGGCCGCGCCGGAGCTCGCCCATGTTGGTCCACGCGAGACCGCGATCGCGCCACTCGTGCCCCCCCTTGGGGTCCAGCACGAGCAGCCTGTCGATCACGCCGACGACGCGGTCCCACGCCTCCCGCTGCCAATAGATCCCCTTCAGGTTAGAGAGGATGCGCGTGAGGAATTGTCTCTGTGTCACGGCTGCAAAGTTCTCGGGCGTGAGTGTCACCTTGCGCCCGAGTGCGCGCCCGACCAGCTCCTCGCATGCCTCAGGCGTCAGCAGCGCTCCCGCGTTGAAGGGGTCGAGAAGGATCTGCGAGTCGCCGAAGCGCGCCCCCGCGACGAAGTGGCCCGGAAGTCCGATGCCTTCGACGGCGAGCCCGAGGCGCTTGCCGACTTCCATCAGCACGAGAGTGAGCGAGATCGGGATACCTTGCCGCCGGTCGAGGACATCGTTGAGAAAGCTGTTGCGCGGGTCGTAGTAGTCCTCGCGATTGCCGGAGAACCCCTGCGCCACGAAGAGGTACTCGCGCAGGCGGTGGAGGCGGCCGACAGGATCGGCCGACCGGCGCGCGCCGTCGACGCCGCGCGCGAGCGCGTCGAGCCGATCGAGATACGCTTCCACGTCGAGCCCGGCGTACTCCCATCGCGCGATGGCCAGCGCCGCTCTCGCCAGATCGATCCGGCCGTCGGGCCTCCCGGTGACCTCGGCGAACTCGCGAAGCTGCGAGTCGGCGATCATCAGCAGCCGGGAGCGTGGTGGATGCCGGCGGTCTTGAGCGCCGCCTGCTGGAGCTCCTCCGCCAGCGACAGCGTCCGCGCGGCCGCGCGGCTGGCCTGCTCCTGCGCCCCGCGCGTCGCGGCGAATCGGAGCAGGAGCGAGCGGCCCAGCTGGTGGTGGAAGTACTCGTCGGGTTCGATGACTTCTCGATAGAGTCTGGCAGTCTCCGCGTCCCCCGCCCGCTCGCAGAACTCGATGAACTGGCGGTTCTTCACCACGGCGATGGCCTCGCGCGTGAACTGGCCGGCCGCGACACGCTCGACGGTGGTGGCGAGTCCGTCGAGGTACTGGAAGAGGGGGCCGTAGCCCTTGGCGATGGGATTGAAGCTCCGCGCATCGAAGCCCAACTCGCGCAGACGGTCGGCGATCATGCGGTAGTGCTTCGCCTCGTCGCCGGCCTGGCGGGCGAAGGCCATTTTCACCTCCACGTCGTCGGTCGTCACGAGCCAGCGCGAGGCGATCTCTGTCGCCTCGATCTCGTTCTTGAGCGCGACCTTGAGGAGGTTGAGCACCGTCAGGTCGCCCGTAACTTCAGGCTTGAGCGTGGATTCCGGATCCAGCCGCTTCAGGATCGTCTGGTTGCGTCCATCCAGATCGTTCACGAATTCTTCAGCCGTCATGCCGCGACTCCGGACTTGAGAAGCTCCGGCAGCTCCTGGGTCAGCGTCTCCTTCGTGACGACGCGGGTGCAGCGGCCGTGGAGCGGCTGGGTGGCCTTGGCCAGCGCGTGGGTCGTGAATCCGAGCACCGGAGAGCGCGGCGTCACGCTCTCGAGCGCGGCGAAGAAAGCCTCGTAGTCCCAGCCATTCGTGGTGAGGTCCAGGATGACGAGATCTGGAGCTTCCGCGAGCGATGCCTTGAGCTCTTCCGGGGTCCGGGCAAAGGCGAGCGGCGTGCCGACCATGCGCGCCGTCTCCTTGATCCGCGCGACGAAAAAAAGATCTTTGACGACTGCAACCGCTCTAATCGACATTCATCCGCAACATGCCTGAGGCATATTGACCGTGGGCGAGATGGTTGGCGCTACCGGCCAGATCAGTCATCCTGTCCCTGATTCCCGAGCCAGTACTTGTTCCACTCCGCCAGATGGGTCAGCGTCGAGAAGTCGCGCATCCGGTCGAGGTAGACCATCCCGTGGAGGTGGTCGGTCTCGTGCTGGATGACGCGGGCGAAGAACTCCTTGGCCTCACCTTCGATCGGGCGCCCCTCGCGGTCATAGGCATCGAGCCGCACCGACGTGAACCGCGGCACCATCCCGCGCATGTCGGGCACCGAGAGGCAACCCTCCCAGCCGTCCTCCATCTCCTCCGTCATCGGCGTCAGCACCGGGTTGACGAGGACGGTCAGCGGGACGCTCGGGGCGTCCGGATAGCGCGGGTTCTCGTTGACCTCGATGACGCAGACCTGCTTCAGGACGTGCACCTGGGGGGCGGCGAGACCCGCGCCGTTGTACTCGCGCATGGTCTCGACCATGTCGTCGATGAGCCGCTGGGTGTCGGGCAACCGGATGTCACCGACGGGCACCGGCAGCGCCTTCTGCCTCAGCACGGGGTGTCCCAGGCGCGCGACCTTCAGGATGGCCATGACATGGATCCTCTGCCACAGAAGTGTAACACGGGCCCGTTAGCCACCCCGGAGGCCCAGGACATTGAAGGCGGAGACGGGCTTGGCGAAGCCCTTGAGCACGAGCTCGCCCACGGGCTCCGACGTCACGATCGCCTCGACGGCGGAGAGGAAGGTCCGGGAGACGAGGATCTGGCCCGGCTTGGCCTCCGAGCACAGGCGGGCCGCGAGGTTCGAGACCGGCCCGATGGCGCCGTAATCCCAGCGTCCCTCGAAGCCGATGGCGCCCAGCGTCGCGAACCCGTTGGCGATGCCCACGCCGAAGTGCAGATCGTAGCCGCGCTGGCGCCACCTGGGTACGAGCGCCTCGACGCGACCGCGCATCGCCACCGCCATGCGGACGGCCCGCTCGCGGGCGTCCGGCACCTCGACCGGGTCGTTGAAGAAGACCATCAGGCCGTCGCCGGCGAAGTGCTCGAGTGTGCCTTCGCATTCGAGGATCAACTGCCCCATCTCCCGGTGATACTCGTGGAGCACGTCCATGATCTCCGCCGGTGGAGCCGTCTCGGCGAAGGCCGTGAAGCCGCGGAGATCCACGAAGACGACGGTGATGTCGCGCCGGTGGCTCTTGAGCGGGTCCTCGGCGCCGCCCGTCACGATGAGCTCGGCGAGTTGCGGAGAGAAGAAGCGCTTGAGCCTGCCCAGGCGCTCAAGCTGGGCGACCTGTGCCTGGACCCGCTGCTCGAGGTTGGCGTTGAGGTCGGCGAGCTCCGCGGCCTGCGCCTGCACCGTGCCGTAGAGGTCCTTGATCCGCAGCAGCGAGCGCACCCGCGCGACCAGCTCGGCCATGTTCACCGGCTTCGTGAGGAAGTCGTCGGCCCCGGCCTCGAGGCCCTTGATGCGCTCGCGCGCCGGGTCCAGCGCCGTCACCATGACCACGGGCAGGATGCCGTAGTTGGGGTTGGCGCGGATCCGCCGGCAGACCTCGTAGCCGTCCACGCCGGGCATCATCACATCGAGCAGGACCAGGTCCGGGCGCTCCGCCTCCACCAGCTCGAGGCCTTCCTGGCCGGACGCGGCGGTCACGGTGGCGTACCCCTTCGCCGAGAGAAGATCCACCAGCATCTTCACGTTGTGGGGCGTGTCGTCCACGATCAGGATCTTCGGAGGCATTGCATCGACGCTAAGCCCCGGCCGCATCGCGTGTCAAGAGTCGCGCCTCGCGGCGCCGACCTTGACTCCCCCGCGCGCGGTTGCTAGCATTCCGGTGCGCTGCCCATGCCCCTTCACGAGGTCGGATCCGCCGGTGATAGACCCGCATCCGCCCCGGCGGCCGCTCCGGGGCCGAGCGAGCGCGCGGCACACCTCCTCCTCACCTACACCCCCCTGGGCCCGCTCGTGCGCGCGGTCGCGCGCCTGCGCCTGTCCGTCCATTTCAAGCTCCTGGCCGCCTTCCTGCTGGTCGCCCTCCTCGTCGCCGCCATGGGGGCGATGAGCCTCGAGATCATCAGCACCATGTCGAAGCAGAGCGAGGCGATGCACCACGCCCACGAGCGCGTCACCTCGGCCCGCCAGGGCCAGCATGCCCTCGCCTTGCAGATGAACTACACGGCGATGGCGCTCATCCTGCGGGACGAGGCGACTATCGGAAGCATCCTGCGGGAAAACAACCGGCTCAACAGCGCCCTGGCCCAGATCGACGACGCCGCGCCGGCGGCGGAGCGCGACGTCATCCAGCGTATCCGCACCGCCCAGGGTGACGTGATGGCCGCCGTCGCCGACGTCGCCAACCTCGTCCGAGACGGCAAGATCGACGAGGCCATGCAGCTCCAGCTCAACACCGGTTACCCGCTCTTCCAGCAGGTCGAGGGCCTCGTCGAGCAGGTCGTTCAGATCGAGGAGGAAGGCATGGCCCGTCAGCGCGTCGCCACGACCCGCGCGAACAGCCGCGCCTTCTACCTCATGGGCGGCTTCGTCCTCGCGTCCTTCTTGCTCGCGCTCCTCCTGGGCTTCCTCATCTCGTGGTCATTCATCCTGCCGGTGCGCGAGGCGCAAAGCGTCCTCGGTCGCATCGCCAAGGGCGACTTCAGCACGACCGTCACCGTTGACAATCGCGACGAGTTCGGCGGGCTCGCGGACCGGATGAACAACATGAGCGCCGAGCTTCGCCGACTCTACGAGGAAGAGCGCGAGGCCGCCCGCCAGCTCGAGGCGCTCAACAGCCAGCTCGCGCGGGCGAGCCAGGCCAAGTCGGAATTCCTCGCGAACATGAGCCACGAGCTCCGCACGCCGATGAACGCCATCCTCGGCTTCACCGAGATGATCCTTGACGACATCTACGGCGACGTGCCCCCGGAGGTGCGCGGTCCCATCCAGGACGTCCGCACCTGCGGGCAGCAGCTGCTCAGGCTGATCAACGACGTCCTCGACCTCTCCAAGATCGAGGCGGGCCGGATGGAGCTCTCCCTGACCGAGTACTCCGTCCAGGAGGTGGTGGAGACGGCGCGCACGTCGCTCCGCGCGCTCGCCGAGGAAAAGGGGCTCGAGTTCACGGCGGACGTACAGCCCGATATCCCGCTTGCCTACGGCGACGGCAAGCGCATCACCCAATGCCTGACCAACCTCGTGGGCAACGCGTTGAAGTTCACCAAGCGGGGCGGCGTGGTGATCGGCGCCCGTCTCGAAGGCGATCAGATCGTCTACAGCGTCGCGGATACCGGCATCGGCATCCCCAGCGACCAGCTCGACCACATCTTCGGCGAGTTCCTCCAGGTGGACTCGAGCATCAGCCGCGAGTTCGGCGGCACGGGCCTCGGGTTGAGCATCACCAAGACCTTCGTCGAGCTCCACGGAGGCCGCATCTGGGTCGAGAGCGAGCCGGGGCGCGGCTCGACGTTCCGCTTCGCGATACCCCTGCGGATCGCGCAAGCCACGGAGGCAGTATGAGCCAGAAGAAGATCCTGCTCGTCGAGGACAACGAGTTCAATCGGAAGATCGTCCACGACCTGCTCGCCCGCCATCCGTACGACCTCACGGAGGCTTATGACGGCGAGGCGGGCGTCGAGGCCGCGCGCCGGGAGAAGCCCAACCTGATCATCATGGACGTCCAGCTGCCCAAGCTGTCGGGCCTCGATGCGACCCGGCAGATCCGGGCCGAGCCCGAGACCGCCCAGATCCCCATCATCGTCGTCACCTCGTTCGCGCTCAGCGGCGACGACAAGAAGGCGATGGACGCTGGCGCCTCGGCCTACCTCGCCAAGCCGTACAGCCCGCGACAGCTGCTGGATACCATCAAGAAGTGGCTGGGCGACGCGTGAGCGCCGAGACAAGGAGGCAGGAGCCATGAGCACGACCATCCGATGGACAGCCGTGTGCGCCATCGCCGCCGCGGCCGCTGTCCTCGCCGTCCCGCCCGCCTGGGCGGGCCAGGAGGAGCAGTTCACCCCGGAGTACAAGGCGATGCGGAGCGTGCCCGATCCCAAGCACACGCCGAAGATCATGGCGCCGGCCACCGTCAAGCGGGGGCAGTGGTTCGACGTGACGATCAGCGTGGGCGCGACCAGCGATCATCCGTCGCTCGGGGAGCACTTCGTGCGCTACATCGCGCTCTACATCAACGGCACGGAGATCTCCCGAGCGTACCTGCACCCGGTCTTCTCCTTCCCCAAGGTCACTTTCACCATCGCCCTCGATGAGGGCGGCGTGCTCAAGGCCCTCGAGGAGCCGACCCACTCGGCCGCCTGGGAGGCCTCGAAACCCATCACCGTGACACCCTGAGGCGGGGTCACTCCCGGAGCCGGGCTACTTCTTGCCCATCTCCACGGTGACACCGGTGGTGTCCTTGTCGCCGACGGTGACCTCGCGGGTGACTGTGCCGAGCAGCTCCTGCCAGATCTTGAGCGTGTACTTGCCCACTGGCACATTGTCGAGCGCGAACTCGCCGGTGGGCCCTGTCACGGCATAGAAGGGGTGCTCCGTCACCACCACCCACGCCCGCATCCAGGTGTGGAGATCGCAATCCACCCGCACGGTCTCGGCCTTCCTGAACACCACCGGGATCGTCCGCCCCTTCGGCTGGGTCCGGTTGAACGTCGGGTTCTCCGTGCTGACGCTGTGGAGGTTGTGGAGGAGCGGATCGCTGTTGAGGAAGTCGACCGTGCCGCCCACCGGGACGGTCACGACCCTGGGAACGTACACGCACGCCTGCTGGTCCATCTGCACCGGTTTCGACGACGGCTCCCAGCGGGTACCGGGCGGCAGCGACTGGAGCGACACGACCGCCCAGCGGATGCCCCGATTGAGCCCAAGAACCAGCTCGTCGCCTTCCCTGCTCTTGCCGCACACGTACTGGTCGATGTTGATCGGAATCAGCTTCTTATCGGGCGCGGGGCCGGCATAGACAACGGCGCCCTTGATGGAGGCCGCCGGAGCGGGCCCGGCGAGAAGCAGGCAGCCGGCCACGGCGAGTGCGACGCTGCAGGCCAGGCGGCCAGCGGGACTTCTCATCAGCGATCTCCTCGGTGCCAAGCCTACGGGGTGCGGTTCATCCATGTGTGCCCGTAGCGGTGCGGTTCGTACCCTTCGAGGTACCGGGCCAGCGCGTCAATGTCGGGAGCAGGATACCAGAGGTCGAGAAGGTCCGGCTTGATGAAGCCCCCGTCGGCCCGCTCACCCCGAGGCGCGGCCCGCCCGCGCGGCATTCCCGCGAGCTATCGTGGCATTGCGCCGGAGTCCCGCGGGCCTGGCGCGCAGCAAAGCGGTGCCGGCGAAGCGCGCGCGGAGCTCCTCATCGCTCATGGCGCCGATAGCCTCGGCTCCCGGATGCGGCGCCGACGGCAGGAAGGCGCCCTCGCCCGTCACGGGCGATTTGCGATTCCACGGGCAGACGTCCTGGCAGATGTCGCAGCCGAACTGCCACGGGCCGAGCTCGCCCTCGAGCGCGGGATCAATCGCTCCGCGGTGCTCGATGGTCAGGTAGGAGATGCAGCGCCGCGCGTCGAGAACGTACGGCGCCGCGAACGCTCCCGTCGGGCAGGCGTCGAGACAGGCGCGGCAGGAGCCGCAGCGGTCCGGGAGCGGCTCGTCGAAGTCGAGCGCGGCCGAGGTCAGCAGCACCCCGATCAGGAACCAGGAGCCCAGGTCCGGGTGGAGCAGCATGGTGTTCTTGCCGACCCAGCCCAGTCCCGCCCGCGCGGCGAGGTCGCGCTCGAGGACGGGGCCCGTGTCGACGTAGCCCTTGCTGACGGCGCCGCAGCTCTCCGCGAGATGCCTGCCGAGGGCGTTCAGCCGGGGCGTCATCACGTCGTGGTAGTCGCGCCCCCATGCGTAGCGCGCCACGGGCGCCCAGGACCGATCGGGCACGGTCTCGCCCTGGTAGTAGTTGAGCGCCACGCAGACGACCGAGCGCGCGCCGTGGAGAACCCGCGCGGGCTCCAGGCGCTCGCCGAGGCGGCGCTCGAGGTAGCCCATGGTGCCGGCATAGCCGGCTTCGAGCCAGCGCCGGAACGCGTCGGCGTGCTCCGGGGCCGAAGACGGCCCTATGGCGACCCGATCGAAGCCCAGGTCGAGGGCGCGCGACTTGACCGACTCGGTCAGCGTCGCGGACGCGAGCGTCACGACCTGCGGGCCTTGACGATCAGGTGCGCGCGCGTCAGGGTGCGGCCGCCCTCTTCGAGGAAGGCGATGTAGCGGAACCAGCGCCCGTCCGCCCGCCACTTGTCCTCGAGCCCGACGGCGGCCGCGAGGCCTTCGGCGACCGACGCAAAGCGGGTCGTTTCGCGCTCGACCTCGAGCACCTCGGGGGCGAAGCGGTGGAAGCGGAGCGCGCGCGCCATGCGGGCCTCGTCATAGGCGAACCGGGACACCTTGCCGGTCTCTTTCCACTGCTCCACGTGGAAGGCGACCATGGCAAGGCACTGCCCCGGATCGAGCGCCCGCGCCGCGCGCTCGATGATCGCGTCCGAAGCGCACAGGTGCGCTGTCACCAGCGCAGGTCTCCAGCGCTCGTACTCCTCCCGCTCGACGTCCGCCTCGTGGAACTCCACGTTGGCGATGCCGGCGCCGTCGGCGAGCCGCCGCGCCTCATCGAGCGCGCGGGCGTCCCGGTCGAGCCCGACGGCGTGCTTCACGCGCGGCGCGAGCCACAACGTGACCCGTCCCGCGCCGCAGCCCACGTCGAGGGCGCGCTTGCCCTCGAGCCCCTCGGCGGCGAGCAGCGCAAGGAACCGCGGCGAGACGGACACGCTACTCCGCCTTGAAGTACTTGGCTTCCGGGTGGTGGAAGACGAGCGCGGAGACGGACGCCTCCGGGTCCATCATGAAGCCCTCGGTCAGGCCGAGTCCGATCTGCGCCGGATCCAGCAGGTCGAAGAGGATGCGCTGGTCCGCGAGGTTCGGGCAGGCCGGATAGCCGAAGGAGACGCGAAGACCGCGGTAGTGCGCCTTGAGCTTGTCCTCGAGCAGGAGGCCCGGCGGATCGGGGAAGCCCCACTGGGTGCGCAGGCGCGCGTGGAGCATCTCGGCCAGCGCCTCGGCGAGCTCGATGGCGAGGGCCTGGATGGCATGGGAGCGCAGGTACTCGCCCTCCTCCTTCCAGCGCTCGGAGAGCTGCCTCACCCCTGCGCCGCACGTCACCACGAAGAGCGCGACGTAGTCCGGCTCGCCCGAGGCGATGTCGCGCACGTAGTCGGCCAGGCACAACCGCTCGCCGCCGCGCTGGCGCGGGAAGTGGAAGCGCGCGGCCTCCCGCCCGTCGCGGTAGAGCATGAGGTCGTCGCCGGAAGAGCGCGCCTCGAAGAACCGGTAGAGCGCCTTGGCCTCGATCCATCCGCGCAGGGCGGCCTCGCGCTCGAGCCTCTCGATCACCGCGTGAAGCTCGGCGGTCTTCGGATCGCGCTCCGCCAGCAGGCGCGCCACCGAGCCTTTCACTCCCAGGTGCTTGCCGAGGAGCATCTGGAGGTTGAGGTAAGGGTAGATGTGAGCGAGCGGCACGCGCCGCAACACGTGGAGATCGAGGTCGGGCGGCGTCGGCACGGGGTTCGTCCGCGACACTGCCGAGCGCGCCGCCGCGGGCGCCGGCTGCGCGGGCCTCGCCTCCTCCACCGCCTGTCCGCCCGCGCGCAGCGCTTCCTGCTCGGCCCGCAGTCGCTCGAGGGCCGCCTCGCGCGTGGTCGCGCCGAAGAGCCGGTTGGCGAGATCGAGGCCGTCCATGGCGTCCTTGGCGTAGAGCGTCGGTCCGCCGTACTCGACCGCGATGCGCGTGGCCGTGAACCGGCGCGTCAGCGCCGCGCCGCCCACGAAGAGCGGGATCTCGATCCCCGCAGCGCGCAGGTCCTCGGCCGTCGTCACCATCTGCTGGGCCGACTTGACGAGGAGCCCCGACAGCCCGAAGGCGTCAGGCTTGTGCTGGTGGTACGCGGCGATCAGGTCCTCGGGCGGCACCTTGATGCCGAGATTGATGATCCGGTAGCCGTTGTTCTTGAGCACGATCTCGACCAGGTTCTTGCCGATGTCGTGGACGTCGCCCTTGACCGTCGCCAGCACCAGGGTCGCCCGCGTCGCGCTCTCGTCCTTCTCCATGAGGGGCTCCAGATGCGCGACCGCCGCCTTCATGGCCTCGGCCGACTGGAGCACCTCGGCCACGATGAGCTGGTTGTCGTTGAAGAGCCGGCCGACCTCCTCCATGCCCTTCATGAGCGGGCCGTTGATGATCTCGAGCGCTCCCGCCTCCTCGAGCTTGAGCGCGAGATCATCGAGCAGGCCGTCCTTGGAGCCCTCGACGATGTACCGCGCCAGCCGCTCGTCCAGCGGCAGCGCCACGGCTGTCTTGGCCTCGTTCTTCCTGCCGCGGAAGTGCGCGGCAAACGCCGCCACCGGGTCCGCCCCGCGCCAGTAGATCAGGTCTTCCGCCAGCCGCCGCTCGTCCTCGGGGATGGAGGGGTAGCGCTCGAGCCTCTCGGTGTTCACGATGGCGTAGTCGAGCCCGGCCTTGGTGCACTGGTAGAGAAAGACGGCGTTCAGGACCTCCCGCCCCGCCGGCGGCAGCCCGAAGGACACGTTCGAGATGCCCAGGATGGTCTTGCACTCGGGGAAGCGGGCCTTGATGGCACGGATGCCCTCGATGGTCTCGACCGCCGAGCCGATGTAGTTCGCGTCGCCTGTGCCGACCGGGAAGACGAGGGCGTCGAGGATGAGGTCGCGGGCGGGCAGGCCGTACTTCTCCGTGAGCAGCGCATGGGAGCGCTCGGCTATGGCGAGCTTCCGGGCCCGCGTCACGGCCATGCCCTGCTGCTTGTCCTCGTCGATGCACCCGACCACGACCGCACCGCCATACGTCTTCAGCAGCGGCACGACCTTCTCGAAACGTTCTTCGCCGTCCTCGAGGTTGATCGAGTTCACGATCGCCTTGCCCTGGCAGGCCTTGAGCGCGCTCTCGATGACGGCTGCGTCGGTCGAGTCGATCATGAGCGGGACCTTGACCATGCGGGTCACGTGGGCCATGAAGCGGTCCATGTCGCGGAGCTCGTCGCGGTCCGGATTGGCCAGGCAGACGTCGACCACCTGCGCCCCGCCCTTGACCTGCGCCCTGCCGACCTCGGCCGCCTCCTCGAACTTGTCCGCGACGATCAGGCCCTTGAACTTCCGGGAGCCGATGACATTGGTCCGCTCGCCCACGAGCAGAGGCCGGTTGTCGTCGGCCGGATAGAACGCCTCGATGCCGCTGACAGCGGCAGCTCGCGAAGTCGCGGGGCGGCGAGGGGCGTGGCCTTTGGCGATGAGTGCCAGCGCCGCGATATGCGCCGGCGTTGTCCCGCAGCAGCCGCCTATCGCGTTGACCCAGCCCTCCTCGACGAAGCGCCGCATCTTGAGCGCGAGGCTCTCGGGCGTCTCCTCGTAGTGCCCGCGCTCGTCCGGCAGTCCCGCATTGGGGTACGTGGTGACGAAGCAGGTCGCCATCTCGCTGAGCGAGCGCAGGTGATCCGTCATGAACTCCGGACCCGTCGCGCAGTTGAGGCCTATCGAGAAGAGGCCCAGGTGCTCGAGCGAGGTGTAGAGCGCGTCCACCCCTTGCCCAGCCAGCATGGTGCCCATGGGCTCGATGGTGCCGCTGACCATGAGCGGCAGGGTGCGTCCCGCCTCCGCCATCGCGCGCCTCACCCCGATGGCGGCGGCCTTGACGTTCAGCGTGTCCTGGCAGGTCTCGAGGACAAGCGCGTCCACACTGCCTTCGATCAGCGCGCGTGCCTGACGGTGGTAGGCGTCGAGCACCTGGTCGAAGGTCACGCCTCCGGTCACGGTGATCGTTCGCGTGCCGGGGCCCATGGCCCCCAGGACGAAGCGCGGGCGCTCCGGGGTGCTCCGGCTGTCAGCCGCCTCGCGGGCCAGCCGGGCGCCGGCCAGCGTGATGTCATGGCAACGCTCGGCCAGGCCATATTCGGCGAGCACATAGGGGGCACAGCCGAAGGAATTGGGCGAGATGAGATCGGCGCCCGCGTCGAGGTAGGCCTCGTGGATGGCCCGGATGACGTCGGGGCGCGTGAGGTTGAGGTGCTCGTTGCACCCTTCGAGGCTCGGCCCGCCGAAGTCGGCGGCTTCGAGCGCCCGCGCCTGGATCATGGTGCCCATGGCGCCGTCCATGATCAGGATGCGGCTCTCGAAGGCCTGGGCGAGCTCCGATTCGGCGCGGCTCATGGGCTCATTCTAGCGCAGTGACGCCGGAACCCGTAGGGAGCCGGGGACTCGCTTGACCTAACGACTGACAGCGCGCGGGCTCATGTGCGTAGCCCGCGCAGGCGATCCTCGGTATAAGCGCATGGACCGTACCCCTGGCTGGCCACGGCGGCCAGAATGGCGTCGGCGTGATCGGCCATGGCGGCGAATCGCGGCTGGGGATCCACCGCGCAGAGCCTTTTCGCCACACCCCGAAAGAGCGTCATGCACGAGACGAGCTTGAGCGCGTCGACGTCGGATCCCATCAGATCATCGAGGCGCACGGGGCCTGAGTTGGCGCTGGCCAGGTGTGTCCGCACGACCGCCGCCGCCGCGACGAGCCGCTCGCCCAGCACTGGATCGCGAAGGTAGTCGGCGGCTTCCTCGGGTCCGGCGAGGCCGTAGTAGACGGCAGTGGACGAGCGTCCGAGGCCCCCCAACTGAGGGAACACGTACCAGATCCAGTGGCTGGTCTTCCGACCGGCTTGGAGCTCACGAAGCGCTCCCGTGAAGCCGGCGTGCGGAGACTCCTGCGCATCCTGGAAGCGGGCCAGGCTGGACATGCCGGGACCCGACCTGAACCCTATCGATCCGCCTAGAACGTCACCGGCGTGGGCGGCATCTTGCCACTGGCATAGAGCTGCGGCAACTCCGGCGTCGCGTTCTCCCATACGAGCAGCATCGAGCGCTTCGGCGAGAACCCGCGATGCCGGATGTCGGCGGGCATGGCGGCCACGTCACCCGCCTTCATCGTGACGCGGGCACGGACGGCGCCCGTCTCGCGGTCCTCGACCTCCCACTGGATCTCGTCGCTCAGCTGCACGAACCATTCCACGCGGTCATTGCCGTGGATGACGGGCAGGATGTACTCCTCCGTCGTTGGGCAGTAGAGGCTCGCCTTGCAGACGGACACGATCGACGGGTTCCAGGTGACGTCGGAGCGGGAGAGATAGGCGAAGAGATTGAACGCGACCACCTCGTCTTCGACGCCGCCCTTCTCGTAGTTCCGGAGAGAACCGAATCGGGTGGTGGGATGCTCCATCTCCGTCTCCTTTCGCTGGGTCCTTGTAACCGCGCGTGGCAGCCTTGTCAAGCGACCCGAACTAGCGCATGCGTGCATACTTGCAGCCATGGAGCTGGTGTCAGCGCGTGGCGGGGGCCGTCGCCTGAAGCCGAGGGCCTTGCCGATCCTCGCGGGCCTGCTGGCCCTGGCGGCGATCGTCCCACCCGCGGCTGCCCAGAGTAGCCGCCGCTCGCCTGATCCCGCCGAAGTCACGCGGCTGATCGTCGACGGCACGAACGACTTTCGGGGCGGCGAGGGCCGGGGACCGACCGCGCCCGAGGCGAACCTCAGCGCCGCCGCCCGGGACTTCGCGATCTTCATGGCGCGCACCGACCGCTACGGCCACGAGGCCGATGGCAAGACGCCCGCGCAGCGCGCCCAGGACCATGGCTACGCCTACTGCCTCGTCCTCGAGAACATCGCCGTGCTGTACAGCTCCGAGGGCTTCGGCACGCGAGAGCTGGCCGGCCGCGTGATCCAAGGCTGGAAGCAATCGCCCGGGCATCGCAAGAACCTGCTCGACGCCGAGGTGACCGACATCGGCGTCGCGATCGTGCAGAGCGAGAAATCGCGGACCTACTACGCCGTCCAGCTGTTCGGCCGGCCGTTCAGCAAGCGGATCGAATTCCGCGTCGCCAATGCGTCGCCGGTCGCGGTCGAGTACGAGCTCAATGGCAAGCCGTTCCCGCTTCCGCCACGCGCGACGCGCGTTCATCAGGAGTGTCGAGCCGCACGATTGACGGTGCGCCTGCCGGGCGAGCGCCAGCCCACGACGGTGCAACCCGCGGACGGCGATCGCTTCGACATCGAGCGTCTCGGAGCGCGATACCGACTGACGAAGGGATAGCCTTCAGCGTAGCGTCATAACCACGAGTACGCCGCGGATGACAGCATGACGGGGTGACCTCCGGTCCCGGATGCAGTGCGCTCTCGCCTACTCGGTGACCCGATCCGCCCGCCCGAGCAGCGAAGGCGGGATTGTCAGCCCGAGCGCCATGGCGGTCTTGAGATTGATGCCACGCTCGAACTGCGTGGACGACGTGATCACGGTGACAACGCCCAGGATGAGCGAATCGCCGAGCGACCGCAGGGAGACGTGATCGGTGAAGAACTCGCGGAAGTTGCCGAGGATCCACTGCCCAGCTTCATTGTTGACTTTGCCGCGGCTCGTCACATGGGGCTTGCTGAAGCGCCGCCGAAGGTCGAGCATGAAATCGCGCCGTGGAGGGGTCGCGGCGCGCGCGATGAATGGCCGGCAGGGAAGAGGAGGTGCACCATGGCAATCGTGGCGATGTCACCCACCTTGGGAAGCCTGGGGGAGGAGATCGGACGAACGCTGGCGCAGGAGCGCGACTGGGGGTTCGCCGATCAGGAGATCATCATGGAGGCGGCCGGCCGCTTCGGCGAGCCGGCGACCGAACTGGCCCACGTCACCGAGGAGAAGCCGAGCCTCTGGGAGCGCTGGACCGACTCCCAGCGACGGTACCTCACGTTCATCGAGGCCATCCTGTGGGAGATGGCCGAGCGGGACAACATGGTGCTCTGCGGGCGGGGCGCGGCCTTCGCGCTCGGCAAGGTGCGGCACGCGCTCCGGGTCCGTGTGACCGCGTCCGAGCGCACGAGGGCCCGGCGGGTCGAGCACCAGCAGGGCCTCACCGCGGAGGCCGCCCAACAGATCGTGCACCAGAGCGATCGGGAGCGCAGCGCGCGGCTTCGCTTCCTCTATCAGATCGACTGGAACGACCCGATCCACTACGAGCTGGTGCTCAACACCGAGCGGATGGATGCCGCCGAGGGCTCGCGGCTGGTCAGCGATGCGCTCACGCTCCAGCGTCTGCAGCCCACGGCCGAATCCCTGGCCGAGGTGCGGGACTGGAGCCTCGCCGCACGGGCGCAGGCGACCCTCCTCTGCGACCCCTCGACCAAGGAGGTGCACGTGTTGGTGAACGCGCGGCAAGGCTACCTGACGGTGAGCGGGATGGTGGACCAAGAGGCCCAGCGCAAGGCGGTGGAAGCGGTCGTCGCCCAGATCCCCGGCGTCATCCGGGTGCTCAACGAGACGGTCGTGATATCGAGATCGCGAGCAGGGTTGTAGTAGCGAGCCGCGCGCTCCTGCACGGTCTGCTGGGCAGTGGAGCCAGCGCGCCGCTCGATGCTCCGGGGAGGCTGGCGACCTCCCGCTCGGGCGCGAGCGCCCCGAGGCTAGCCGCGCGACATCGCCCTCGCGCCCGACTTGACGTCGGGAGCACCGAGGGTGTTCTCGCTCCGCAGCACGAACTCGGCGTCGAGGGCCGCCATCGCGTCGACGATGCCCGTGTAGGCCAGCTCGGCGTGAGAGGCCATGGTGGCGCCGATGAACCCCTGGCGCCGCCATTCCTCGGCCTTCTGCTGGACCTTCAAGCGCGTCGCGTCCCAGACCGCGTTGCCGAACACGTCCACGTACTCGCTCGTGAACCGGCCGCCCGCGTCCATCGAGAAGGCCAGGCACGAGACGAGCGGCAAGCAGAAGGCCCCGGCCACCGCCATGTTGATGGGCGCCGGCATCAGCGGCATCACGTGGGAGCCGCGGCAGTCGCCGGTGACGAAGTGGCCGAGCATGTAGGGCTCCACCAGCTCCTCGGGGGCGGGGAAGATCCCCTGCGTGCGGACGACGGCGACGGGGTCGTCCTTGCCCGTGTACTTGCCCGCAATGTTGTGGAGCCGCGTCGCTGACAGCGAGACGATCTGCTCGTCGGGCTTGTAGCGGGAATGGATCGCCTCGATGGCGAAGCGGTCGGAATCCCGGAGGAGGCACGCCACGTCCCAGATCCGCTCCGGCACGTCCAGGGTGATGACGCGGTCGCCCTCGCCGGGGGCGGCCTTGTGCTCCATGTCGATGACCGTGATCGTGAATCCCTTGCGCAGCCTGGGACTCAAGAGCAGGCCCCCGTTGTGCATCGGGTCACAGAACACGGAGAAGAGCGGGTAGTTGTAGGCGCCCGGCCCGCACTTGTCGGCGGCGAACACCAGGAATGCCTCGGCGGGCCGGTCCTTGCTCTGCGGGTCGAGCTCGAACTCGATCTCGGCCACCGCCGGGCCGGCCCCGCGGAGGTTGCCCGACGGCGCATCGACGAGCAGGTCTTGCCCGGCCGCATAGAGACCCTCTACCCTGGCGTTGGCGGTGGCCGCCATGAAGCTGTCCCATGCGAACCGGTGGATGTCCGGCGAGCCCACTCCGTCGGTGTGGCTCATGATGATGGCGATGTCATCGCCGGTATAGGTTACGAGGCCATCCACCAGCAGGCGGCGCCCGATCGCCTCGCGTAGGCCCGCCTGCACGCCGCCAAGCATTCGCTCGGAGGGCTTGGTATGGCCACCAATCGAGCCGACATCAGCCTTGATCACCGACACTGTCATCTTCATGCTAGGCCTCCTCTCGCGGCGATGTGATGTGCGCGTCCCGTCCAGCGTGCACCCGCAGATCGGAGGTGATCGTCCTCGCCACGCCGGAACACGCTGATTACGCTGGAGCATCGTGCGCGAGCGCGGGTTCAGGTGATCGGCGCCGAGAGGCTCGCCATTCGAGGGTGCACCATCCTCACGAAGTCCGCGTACCGGAGCTTCGCCGTGAGGGTATGGGTTCCCGCGTTGAAGACGATCTCGCCGTTCTCGGCGAGCGGCTCGTCGACGAGCACCGGCAGTCCGAAGAGGTTGCCGAACGGCGGCATGGAGCCGACGTCACATGCGGGAAAGGCGTCCCGGAACTCCGCCTCCTGGGCCAGCCGCAGCTCCTCAGTGCCGAGCACCGCCGCCACCTTCCTGAAGTCGACGCGGCGGTCGGCAGGCAGCACGAGCATGACGAGGGCGCCGGCGCCGGTCTTCGCGATCACGACCTTGGCCAGCATGCGACCCTTGACATGCTCGAGGGCTGCGATCTCGAGGGCCGTGTAGGCCTCGGGGTGGGAGTGAATCGAGTACGGGACCTTTTCCTGCTCGAGGAATTCCCGGAGCTTCGCGAGGATGGGCATCGGGGCCTCCCTTCTCCTCCGCTGGGAGGAATCCACACCATTCCAGCATGAAACTGTGACGCCGGCACGAGCGCGTGCCAGGCCGCCAGATCCACACTCTACCCCGGAGCGGATCCGACGTCAGCCTGCCGTCAAGATGTCCACGCCGCATCGCGGCATGCCGAGGCTCACGGGCCGTAGGCGAAGGCCGGCCCTCGGGCATCGGTGGATCACCCGGAGAGGCGGTACAATCCGGATCACCGGGGTAGACACGGACATGCCCGCCAACCTCACGCCCGAGTACAGGGCCGCCGAGGCCGCGTTCCGCAAGGCGCGCGACCCCGGAGAGCGGCTGGAATCGCTGCGTGAGATGCTCCGAGTCATCCCGAGGCACAAGGGGACGGATCATCTCCAGGGCGACATCAAGCGGCGCATCAAGGAGCTGTCCGAAGAGATCGAGCGGCCCCGGAAGGGCGCTGCTCGCGGCGGGCCCGTGCTGGTCGTCCGGCCAGAAGGCGCCGCCCAGCTCGCCCTGATCGGTCCCCCGAACACGGGCAAGTCTTCGCTCCATGCGCGGCTCACGGGCTCCGGGGCCCAGGTGGCGGCGTATCCGTTCACGACCCAGCATCCGGAGCCCGGGATGATGCCCCACGAGGACATTCACTTCCAGCTCGTCGATCTGCCCGCCGTTTCCCCGGAGCACTCCGTGCCCTGGCTCGCCAGCTCTTTGCAGACGGCGGACGCGTGTTTGCTCGTCGTGGCCCTCGACGATCCCGCCTGCATGGAGCAGGTCGAGGCCCTGCACAGCGTGCTGCGCGAGAGGCGCGTGGACCTGAGCCACCGGTGGGAGGTGGCCGCCGGATCTGCGGGAGAAGCCGAGCAGGATACCGGGGACCCCTTCGCGCTCCGGCTTCCCACGGTGCTCCTCGCCAACAAGGCGGACCGGCTCGCCGACCCGGCGGCCGAGCTGCGAGCGTTCCTCGACGTCACGGGGCTTCGGTATCCGGCCCTCGCCGTGTCGGCGAGCTCCGGATTCGGGGTCGGGGAGATCGGCGCCTGGCTGTTCGGCCACCTCGGAATCACGCGCGTGTACACGAGGGCGCCGGGTCGCCCACCCGCGCGGGATCGGCCGTTCATCCTGCACCGCGGTCAGACGGTGGAGGACGTCGCCCGACTCGTGCACAAGGAACTCGCGCGCACGCTCAAGTATGCGCGCGTGTGGAGCCGCTCGGGGTTCGACGGGCAGCACGTCGGTCGGGACCACCCGCTGGCGGACGGCGACGTGGTTGAGCTCCACGCCTGACGCCGGCCACTCGACAAAAGGGAGAACACACCATGAGCGTCGCATCCATCCTCAAAACCAAGGGCGCACACGTCGAGACGACGCGGTCCGACACGACCCTCTACACGGTCGTGTGGGCTCTGAGGGTCAAGGGAATCGGGGCGCTCGTGGTGAGCGACGACGGGACGACCGTGCTCGGGCTGATCTCCGAACGCGACATCGTGCGCGGGCTCATCGAGCACGGCACGCTGCTCCTCTCGTCGCTGGTCTCCCAGCTCATGACCGCGCCGGTCCTCACCTGCGCGCCCGGGGAGAGCATCGCAGAGGTCATGGCTCGCATGACCCGCCACCGTGTTCGGCACCTTCCCGTGGTCGAAGGCGGCAAGCTCTGCGGGATCGTGAGCATCGGTGACGTCGTCAAGCACCGCCTGGACGAGCTCAAGCTGGAGGCGAACGTCCTCCGCGAGAACTTGATGGTGAGCCACTAATGTGAACTATTCATGAACGCCGCTCCCGCGTCATCCGCTCCCCTCACCCTGATCCTCTCCCGGCGTGCTGCAGAAAGCTGAACGGGAGCTGGCGATGGCAGCGGACGCGCCGCATACTGCGGTGGAGCAGCTTCTACGCTCCGCTCTCAGCGGCCCTTGAGGCGCGGATCGAGCAGGTCCCGAAGTGCGTCGCCGAGCATGTTGAAGCCGAATACGGCCAGCGAGAGCGCAACCGCGGGCCAGATCGCGAGCCACGGTGCCCGGTACATGTGATCGAGACCGGCAAGCGAGAGCATCCCGCCCCAGGTCGGGTAGGGTGGCGGCACGCCCAAGCCGAGGAACGACAGGCTCGCCTCCGTCAGGATGACCGTCGAGAGCCCCGTGGTCGCCACCACGATGATGGTCGGGAGCACGTTCGGCAGGATGTGCACGAGGGCGATGCGGAGATGCCCCGAGCCGAGCGCCCGCGTGCCCTCGATGTAGGTGTTCTCCTTGATGGAGAGCGCCACGCCGCGGATGATCCGCGACTCGCGGATGCCCGCCGCGATGCCGAGCACGAGGGTGATATTCAGCACGCTCGGACCGAGCAACGACATGATCGACATCAAGATGAGGAGCGGCGGGAACGCCATCCACGCGTCCACCAGCCGCTGCAGGAAGAGATCGGCGCGGCCGCCTCCGTATGCGGAGAAGATCCCGAGCGCCGTCGCCAGGAGGCTGCCGAGCCCGACGGCGCCAAAGCCGACGTAGAGGGAAATCCGGGCGCCGTACAGGATGCGCGTGAGGACGTCCCGGCCGAGCTGATCGGTGCCCAGCCAGTGCTCCGCGCTCATGCCGATGAAGCGCTCGCGCAGGCTCGTCTGCGAGAACCCGTATGGCGTGAGGACGTCGGCGAAGACGGCGGTGACCAGCATCGCCAGCACGATGAAGCCGCCGATCGTGCCGAGCGGCTTTCGCCGCAGCATCCGGATCCAGACGTCTATGTACCAAGGCCGCGCAGGCGGCAGCGCGTAGACGTCGACGGCCACAGCCGGCGCGGCGACTGGTGCGACGGCCATCTCAGAACTTCCCATAACGGATCCGCGGGTCGAGGAATGCATAGGTGAGGTCGATGGCGAGGTTCAGCCCGACAACCACGGCGGCGACGATGAGGTTGACCGACTGCACCACAGGATAGTCGAGGCGCGTCAGCGCCTCGAAGAAGAAGAGACCAACGCCGGGCAGCCGGAAGATCGCCTCGATGATCACCGAGCCGCCGATGTACAGCGGCATCTGGAGGCCGATCAGCGTCACCACCGGGATCATCGCGTTCTTGAGCGCGTGGCGGAGCACGATCACCCGCTCCGGCAGTCCCTTCGACCAGGCGGTTCGGATGTAGTCCTGCCGCATGACCTCGAGCAGCGCCGACCGCATGATGCGCATGATCGGCCCGGCACGGGTGATGCCAAAGACGAAGGCGGGCACGATCATGATCTTGAGGTTCTGGAGCGGGTCCGTGGTGAACGGCACATACGTCCACACCGGCGTCCACTTGAAGTAGATGGACGGGAGGACCACGACCAGTACGGCGAGCCCGAAATAGGGCACCGAGAGCGCAAGGATGGCGAGGATGCGACCGACGTAGTCGGAAACCGTGTCCTGGCGGACGGCGGACACGATGCCGACGAGGACGCCGATCACCACGGACACGAGGATCGTGAGCACCGCCAGCTCGACCGTGACCGGGAAGCGCCCGACGAACTCGTCGAGGATCGGCTGGCGCGTCCAGTACGAGTTGCCGAAGTCGCCGCGGAGGAGGATCCCGCCGATCCACTCGACGTACTGGACGTGCGCGGGCCGGTCGAGCCCCAGCTCCTTGCGCAGCGCCTCGATGGTCGGCGCATAGGCGTGGCCCTCGACCATACGGATCACCACGTCGCCGGGCATGAGACGCATCATCGAGAAGACGATGACGCTCACGAGGACGAGCGTCGGAACCGCGAGGACGAGCCGGCGGAGGACGTACGGTCTCACGTCGCGGCCGCCCGCCCCGGTCTACCGCTCGAGCCAGGTGAACATGAGCCGGTAGCCGAGCGAGAACCCGTCGTGGTGCTTGAAACCCTTCACCTGCGGCGCGTGCGTGATGTACTGCGGCGGGTTGGGCAGGTACACGTAGTACGCCTTGTCGGCGAGGTACCGCTGGATGTCATGGACGATGGCCAGGCGCTTCTTCGGGTCCAGCTCACGCCGCTGAGCCACGAGGAGCTTGTTGAGCTCGGCGTCGGCGACGTGGCTCCGGTTGTGAGGTTGCTCCGGGTAGAAGCCGCTGAAGAGCCAGTCGTCGATCTCGTAGCCGGGCGCCTGGGGGCCCATCGCCATCTTCTCGAACTTGCCGAGGTAGGTCGTGGAGATGTACTTGCCGTATTCCTCGGGCTTGAACTCGACCTTGACGCCGATCTTTCCGAGGTCGTCGGCGGCGAGGTCGAAGTACGTCCGCCAGGGCGGCGCGTACCCAGGCCAGTGGAACATGGGTGTGGTGAAGCCTTTCGGGAAGCCCGCCTCCGCGAGGAGGCGTTTGGCCTCCTGGGGGTCGTAGCCGACGAGGTACTTGGCCTTCGCGGGATCCATCTTCGACGCGGGGAGCTGCCAGTCCGTCAGAGCGCAGGGCACCGGCCCCGAGTCGATGCACCCCTCGCCGAAATGGAGCGAGTCGTTCCAGGACTTCCGGTCGATCGCGAGGGAGATGGCGCGCCGCACGCGCACGTCGTTGAACGGCGGCTGATCGGTCCGGAAATAGAGGATCCCGCTCCCGAGGATCATCGTGGGCGTCTGGACCATCTCGGGGTTCGTCTGCTTGAGAGACTTGGCCTCCTCCGGCACCATGAAGCCCCACATGTGTCCCAGGTCCACCTTGCCTGCGCGGAGGAGCGAGAGCCTGGTCGAGGATTCGGGGGTGATCTCGATCACGACGCCGTCCAGGTAGGGCTGCCCCTTCACGTGATAGTCGGGATTGCGCTCGAAGGCGATCTGGACGCCCTTCTGGTAGGACTTCAGCATGAACGGGCCGGAGCCTATCATCGCCTCCGGCCGGTTGAAGTCCTTGAACTTCTCCTCGACCTCGCGAGGCAGAATCGCCACGAAGGTCGAGGCGGCCAGGTGGTTCAGGAACGGCGCAGAGGGCTCCTTCAGCGTGACGCGCAAGGTGTAGCGGTCGACGACGTTGATCGACTGGACGACCTCGAAGCGCGCCCGGAACCCCGACTTGGCCATGAATCGCTCGATGGAGTACTTCACGTCCTCGGCCGTGACCTCGCGCCCGTTGACGGGCGGCTTGTTGTGGAACTTGACGCCCTTCCGGAGCGTGAATTCGATGACCGTGGGGCTCTTGTACTCCCACTTTTCCGCGAGATCGGGGACGATCGAGAAGTCGGCCGGGTGCTTCTGCTCGGGGCCGTGCGGGTAGCGCACGAGCTGGCTGTAGATCATGTTGGCCCACGAGTGCGTCAGGAAGCTGATGCTGAGGTGCGGGTCGAGGTTCGGCGCCTCCCGGTCGGCGATCCGGACGACACCGCCGCGCTTCGGCTGCTGGGCGAGGGCAGGCTGGCCGACGAGCACGACTGCGACGAGCGCGACACAGGTGAGGATGAGGCGTCGAGCCATGACCGATCCTCCTCTTCTCGTGGGAGTCATGCGTCCAGAGCGACCGAGAAGGAGCGCAACGGGCCCGAAAGGTTGCCCCATTATGCGCAGCCCGCCCGCCTTGTCAATGGACAGCACGCGGACCGGGCGCGCTCAGCCCGTGATCGCGCCCTCGGAGGCGTTCGAGACGGTCTTGGCGTACTTGTGGAAGACGCCCGACGTGTAGCGCGGCTTGGGCGCCTTCCACTTGGCCAGGCGCTTCTTTATCTCCGATGCCGGGACTTCCACGTCGAGCCGTCGCTTCTTCACGTCGATGTTGATGATGTCGCCGCTCTTGAGAGCGGCGATGGGACCGCGGTCGAAAGCCTCGGGCACGATGTGGGCGATCATGAAGCCGTAGGTGGCGCCGGAGAAGCGCCCGTCGGTCATGAGGGCCACCGTGTCCCCGAGCCCCGCGCCCTGGAGCGCGCCCGTCACGTGCAGCATCTCGCGCATGCCGGGGCCGCCCCTGGGGCCCTCGTAGCGGATGACGATGACGTCGTTGGGCTTGATCCTGCCCTTCTTGACGGCCTCGAAAGCATCCTCCTCGCGCTCGAAGACACGCGCGGGGCCGCGGTGGGAATAGCGTGCGTGGCCGGAGAGCTTGATGACGCAGCCCCCGGGCGCGACATTGCCGCGAAGGATCGCGATGCCGCCTGTCGGCTTGAGCGCCTGCTTGAGCGGCTTGATCACCTCCTGCCCCGGCGTCTCGGAGGCCGCCCGCGCTTCCTCGCCGATCGTGCGCCCGGTGACGGTCTTTTCCTTGGCGTGGAGAAGGCTCGCCTCGAGGAGCCGCTTGGCCACGAGGGGCATGCCACCCGCCTCGTACATCTCGGGCGCGGTGTAGTTGCCCCAGGGCTTGAGGTCGGCGAGCACGGGCGTCTTGCGAGAGATCCGGTCGAAATCGTCGATGGAAAGCTTGATGCCGAAGTCCCTCGCCGTCGCCGGCAGGTGAAGCACGGCGTTGGTCGAGCCGCCCGTGGCCATCACGCCCGCGATGGCGTTCTCGAAGCTCTTGCGCGTGACGAGCGAGCGCGGTGTGATGCCCGTATTCACCAGCTCCATGACGCGCTTGCCGCACTCGAAGGCGACCTCTTCCTTTCGCGGGTCGATGGCCGGGATGCCGTTCCAGCCCATGGGCGACATGCCGAGCATCTCGTAGGCGGTCGCCATCGTGTTGGCCGTGAATTGCCCGCCGCAGGCGCCGGCGCCCGGGCAGGCGTGGTCCTCGACGTCCTTCAGCTCGGCCGCCGAGATCTTGCCGGCGTTATAGGCGCCGATCGCTTCGAAGACGTCCTGGATGGTCAGGTTCCGGTTCGCGAAAGGACCGGAGGTTCCTGTACAGCGCCCGAACATGATGGAGCCACAGTAGAGCATGAGTCCCGGGATGTTCAGCCGCCCCAGCACCATGGTCATCGCGGGGATGGTCTTGTCGCAGCCGGAGATCGTCACGAGGCCGTCGAACATGTGGCTGCGCGCGACCAGCTCCACGGAGTCGGCGACCACCTCGCGGCTGATGAGCGAGCCCTTCATCCCCTCGGTGCCCATCGTGATGCCGTCGGTGATGGAGATCGTGTTGACCTCGATCGGCGTGCCGCCCGCGGCGCGGATCCCCTGCATCACCTTCTCGGCGAGCTTCCGGTGGTTCCAGTTGCAGGGCATCGTGCCGATCCAGGAATGCGCAACGCCGATCTGCGGCTGCGCCAGGTCCCGGTCGGAGAAGCCCACGGCCTTCATCATGGCGCGGGCCGGGGCGCGGTCGGTGCCCTCGAGGAGAACGCGGCTCTTGCGGCGGGGGTCGTTGGCCATGTCGGAACTCCTTTGTCGAATGAACGAGGTGCGGGCGATTCTACAGCAGGTCGCGCAGCGGAGCCAGCGAATAGCCCTCCGCCGCCAGCATGCCGATCATCGCCGGCAGCGCCTCGACGAGGCGCACGCCCGCGCCGGGCACGCCGTCGGCGTCGTGGAGGTCGAGAATAGTCCCAGGCCCTACCCGATGGCGCGCGCGCTCGACCTGCAGCGCCGGGCCCGCTGGGCGGCGTCCTTCCGTCTGCGCCGTCCAGAACACGCACGGTGTCCCGAGCCCGCGGAGCACGGCGAAGAGCGCGAGGTTGGTCATGCCCCACGGCGGCCGGAAGAACCGCGGCGGCGCTCCGGCTGCCTGGGCGATGGCGTCATGCCCTTGCCTCACCTGGCGCCCGGTCTCCCGCGGCCCCGCGAGCCAGAGGCTCCGGTGGCTCCACGTGTGGTTGCCGAGATCGTGGCCCGCGGCGGCGATGCGCCGGACGAGCGCGCCCGCCCGCGCCGCCCGCTCGCCGATCAGGAAGAAGGTCGCCGTGGTGTCGTGGGCGGCCAGGATGTCGAGCACGCGCGGGGTCTGCTCGGGATCGGGCCCGTCGTCGAAGGTGAGGCCGACCTTGCGCCCCGTCCGCGCTCCACGCCAGACGCTCCCCAGCGTCAGGAGATGTGAGCCCCAGGTGTAGCCGCTCCAGAGCGCCGGCGCCGCCGCGAGCCAGGCGGCGGCGCTCACGACGCGCGCTCGCGCGCGAGCTTCTCGTCGCCGAGCACGATGCCGACGATGTCCTGGGCGGCGCGCGGCCGGCGGTAGAGCCTGATGCGCTCACGGATATCACGGAGCAGCACCGGATCCCGCAGAGCGGCGGCAATGACCCGCTGCAGCTGGGCGCCCGACCCCGCCACGAGTCCGACGCCGCTCATGGCCGCGAAGCGCTCGTTCCGTGCCTCCTGCCCGGGGAGCGAGCCATAGCAGATGATCGGCAGCTCAGCGGCCAGCGCCTCGGCGAGCGTGAGCCCGCCAGCCTTCGTGACCAGAAAGTCGGCGGCCGCCATCAGCTCGCGGATGTGATCGACGAAGCCGAAGACCTTGATCCGGCTCTCGCGCCCGGCCGCGAGCCTTCTCAGGCGCGCCTCGAGGGCCCGCTCGTGGCCGGTGACGAACACGGCCTGGAAGGGCTGCTCCATGCTGAGGACGGCGCGCGCCGCGTCCTCGAGGCGGCCGAAGCCGCCGCCCGAGCCGTCCATGAAGAGCAGGGCCGGGACCCGCGGGGACAGCCCCATGGCCAGGCGCGCCGCGGCACGGTCGGGCTGCTGGAGGAACTCGGGCCCCACGGGGATGCCGGTCACGACCACGCTCTCTCTCGGCAGTCCCTTGGCCGTCAGCTCGTGGGCGATCTCCTCCGCCGGGACGCAGTAGCGGTCCACGTGCGGATAGATCCACTGCGTGTGCGCGACGAAGTCGGTGAAGACCGTCGTATGCGGCGGCGTCGGCTCGCCGCGCGAGCGGAGGTACGAGAGGGCCGCCGCGGGCGTGGGCTGCACCGAGACCGCCTGGTCGAAGCGCTCGGCGCGGAGGAGCCGGCGGAGCTTCCGGGCGCCGACTCGATTGAGGCCCAGCATGAACGGCGAGGAGACGCTGATCTGATCGCCCATCCAGTAGGCCCCGCCCCAGAGCGCGGGAGTCCGATGGAGGATGCCGTAGTAAAGCGCGCGGCTCCACTGGTCGAACTTCGGGTGAACGAGGTCGCGGAAGTGGTCGACGACCGTCGGGAGGGCGCCGGCCCGCCGGAACTCGTCGGCGAGGGCGCCGGCGGCGCGAGCGTGCCCCGAGCCGTAGGAGGCCGTGAGGATGAGGACCCGCGGCTGCTCGCCCTTCATGGCGCCGGTCGCCGCGCGACGAGTAGCGTCAGCTTCCCCGCCTGCACCGTCTCGCCGCGCTGGTTGACGATGCGGCGCTCCTCCATGACCACGCCGCCCTCCCGCATGCTTCGCTTGGTCAGGGTCCGCGAAACGCTGTGGATCGTGTCGCCCACCGAGAGCGCTTCGATGAAGCGCCACTCGAAGCCCATGAAGGCCAGCACGGCCAGCGGCGGCCGCGGCACGCGCCAGCCCAGGCCCGAGGACAGGCAGATCGGGAGGAGATCGGGCACCGCGTCCGTGTCTCGGAGCGCGGCATCCCCCGTCACGCCCGTGAAGAGGGCCACGTGCGCGCGCGTGAGGGTGATGGCGGGGGTCTCGAGGGACACGTCCTTCTCGACGTCCTCGAAGTAGCATTGCGCCGTCGAGACAACGCCTCCGCTCACGGTTTCCGGCGCTCCATCAGGTGCTCGGTTAGGCCCTCCTGCACCACTTCACCGCGCTGGTTGAGCAGGCGACGCTCCACCGTGACGAGGCCGCGGCCCGCGTCGGGCCCGTCCTTCTTGGAGACGATGCGCGAGAGGACGTGGACCGTGTCACCGATCTTGATCGGTCCCTTGAACTTCCACTTGAGGCCGCTCAGAAGCCCGTGGGCCGAGGCCGGCTCGCCGCGGGCGGCCAGCCCCTGCTCGATGCTGAGACCCAGGAGCCCATGGGCGATCCGCTCGCCGAAGATGGAGGCCTTCATGTGCTCGGCGTCGGTGTGGAGCACGTTGTAGTCGCCGCTGAGACCGGCGAAGATCACGATGTCGGCCTCCGTGACGGTGCGGCCCGGCGAGGTGTACTCCTGGCCGACGCTCAGATCCTCGAAGAACACGGCCGGTCGGGCGTCCACGAGGCCGAAGAATAGCACGCCGGGCCCCGGGCCGGGAACCGCCTTGACGCGGCAGCCGTTTCATCCACAGATACGGCGCGTTGTGCTATTCTTGCGCCGCCGAAAACGAGCCCAACGCCCGGGCCATTCGGGCGTCCCTCACACCATGGAGGTCCGTATGGAGAATCGACGGAGATTCATTCTGAAGGGCGCGACCCTCGTCGCCGCCAGCGCCGCCGCGGCCACGGTGGACTCGCCGTTCGTCCACGCGCAGCAGAAGTACCAATGGCGCATGCCCACGTTCTGGTCACCGGCCAATGACGTGCTCATGGGCAATGCGCAGAAGTACGCCAAGATGGTGGACGAGATGACCAGCGGGCGCATGAAGATTCAGGTCTTCGCCGCCGGCGAGCTGATGCCGGGGCCCGGCGTCTTCGACGCCTGCTCCCAGGGCACTGTCGAGATGTACAACGCCGCCGCGTACTACTGGCCGGGCAAGGAGCCCGCCACGCAGTGGTTCACCGCCATGCCCTTCGGCATGAACCCCCAGGGCACGTACGCCTGGTACTACTACGGCGACGGCATCAAGCTCTGGGAGGAGACCTACGCGCCCTTCGGCCTCCTGCCCCGCCCCTCCGCCTCGACGGGCCCGCAGATGATGGGGTGGTTCAAGAAGAAGCTCAACACCATGGCCGACCTCAAGGGCCTCAAGATGCGCATTCCCGGCCTCGGCGGCAAGGTGTACGCCAAGTACGGCACCTCGGTGGTGCTCCTGCCCCCGGGGGAGATCTACACCGCCCTCGAGCGCGGCGTGATCGACGCCACGGAGTGGGTGGGCCCGCACGACGACATGAAGATGGGCTTCCAGCAGGCCGCCAAGTACTACTACTATCCCGGCTGGCACGAGCCGGGGACGACGGGCGAATTCGTGTTCAACAAGAAGGCGTTCGACGCGCTGCCCGCGGACATCCGCCACATCCTGGACTACTGCACCCAGGCCATCAACACGGTGGAGTACATGGAGTACTTCACCCGGAACTCCCAGGGGCTCAAGCGCCTGCAGACCGAGTTCAAGGGCAAGGTCGAGATCGTCAAGCTCCCCGACACCATGCTAAAGGAGTTCAAGAAGACCGCGCTCGAGGTCAACAGGGAGGAGTCCGAGAAGACGCCGATGGCGAGGAAGGTGCACGCCTCCTACCTCAAGTTCCAGGACCTGGTCGGCGACTGGAGCGCGATCTCCGAGGGCTCGTACTACAACCTGCTCTCCTAGTCCCGGCGGAGCGCGGAGCGGGTCAGGGGCGGAAGGCCTTCCGGGGCCTCCGCCCCTCGGGCGTGTCGGCCTACCAGAAGCTCCGGAAGAATGTGATCGTGTCGCGCACCATGCCGGGGAAGGCAATCGTGAGGCTGAGCCCGATGAGCTGCAGGGCAACGAACGGGATCACCCCTCGGTAGATGGTCGTCGTCGAGATCTCCGCGGGCGCCACGCCGCGCAGGTAAAAAAGGCTGAAGCCGAACGGCGGCGTGAGGAAGGACGTCTGCAGGTTCACCCCGATGACGACCCCGAGCCACACCGGGTCGAAGCCGAAGTGTGTGACCAGCACCGGCGTCAGGATGGGCACGTGGATGAAGCAGATCTCGAAGAAGTCGATGAAGAAGCCAAGAATGAAGATGACGAACATCACCAGCGCGAGCACGCCATAGGGGCCAAGCGGCAGGCTCTTGAGGAAGTCCTGGATCAGGTGGTCGCCGTTCAGCCCGCGGAAGACCAGGCCGAAGCAGTTGGCACCCACCAGGATGATGAAGCCGAGGCTCGTGATCCGCGTGGTCGTCTGCATCACCGACCGCAGCATGCTCCACGAAAACCGCCCCTTCATGATGGTTAGCGTCAGACCGCCCGCCGCGCCGACCGAGGCGGCCTCCGTGGCCGACGCGACGCCCGCGAAGATCGATCCGAGCACGCCGACGATGAGCACCAGGGCGGGCGCGAGCGCGACGGCCACCCGCCTCACGGCGGCCGTCCGGAACTCCCGCAGCTCCTCGGCGGGAATCGCCGGCGCCAGGTGCGGCTTCCAATGCGCCAGCACCGTGAGGTACGTGATGTACAGCCCCACGAGCACCAGGCCCGGCAGCACCGCGCCGACGTAGAGATCGCCCACCGGCACGCCCATGATGTCGCCGAGCAGGATGAGGATGACGCTCGGCGGGATGATCTGTCCCAAGGTGCCGGAGGCGCAGATAGTCCCGCAGATCAGCTCGTGGTTGTAGTTGCGGCGCAGCATCGTGGGCAGCGAGATGAGCCCCATGGTGATGACGCTTGCTCCCACGATCCCCGTCGAGGCGGCCAGGATGGCGCCCACGACGACCACGGAGATCGCGATGCCGCCCTTCATCTCGCCGAAGAGCAGGGCCATCGTCTCGAGCAGCTCCTCGGCGAGGCCCGATTTCTCGAGGGCCACCCCCATGAACACGAAGAGGGGGACGGCGAGCAGCGTGAAGTTGGTCATGGTGCCCCAGATCCGCAGGGGCAGGATGGCGAAGAAGTTGGAGTTGAGCAGCCCCATGCCCATCGCGACGCCGCCGAACAGCAGCCCGGTGAACGTCAGGCTGAAGGCCACGGGGAAGCCCAAGAACAGGAAGGCGATCATGCCCGCAAACATCAGGGCGCCCAGGAGCTGATCGGCAGGCAACATCAGTAGATCTCCGTCGGGCGCTGCTCCGGTCCTTCCCACCCGCGGGCCACGTAGTAGTTCTTGATCGCCTGCGACAGCCCCTGGATCATCAGGTTGACGAACGCCACGATGATGACGGCCTTGAGGGCCCAGCGCAGCGGGATGCCACCGGGGTCAGGCGAGCCCTCGAGGACTGCCAGCGAGGCCCGGAAGAAGGGCCATGTGCTGTAGACGATCATGAGGCAGGACGGAAAGAACATCACGATCAGGAGGACCAGGTCCACGGCCGCCTTGCGCTGGGGGGACCAGCGCGAGTAGAGGATGTCCACGCGCACGTGCTCGTTCCAGAGCATCGTGTACCCCGCGGCCATCAGGTAGACGATCCCGAAGAGATACCATTCGGCCTCCTGGGTCATCACCCAGGTGCGCCCGACGGCGTAGCGGAGGATCACGTCGCCGAAGACGATGGCGACCATGAGGAGCATCAGCCAGGAGATCCCGCGGCCCAGGGCGTCCTGATAGTCGTCGATCCGGCGGGCCAGTCGCCTGAGACCGCCCTCCGACGGCCTCGCGGACACCGATGTCTGGGACACTGTGCGCCGAGGTGTAGCACAGCCCTGCTCCCGCCGTCAAGGACGGCGCTCTCGCGTCCCCGGCCGAACGGCGACTCGGAGATGTTTGACTTGCAATCGGACAGGTATTTACACTCAGATCGACTGGTCGGTCTACTCTTCAGATGGAGGTGTCCATGCTGGCTGCCGGGCCACACCCCACGCTCTTCCGCGATGCCCGTCTCCTGCCCCTCTGGGACACGGTGCGCGCCGGCCGACGGCTCTCCCCGGAAGACGGCCTCCTCCTCTTCGAGACCGAGGACCTCCACGGCCTCGGCCGCATGGCGGATTATGCCAAGTCGCGGCTGCACGGCGAGCAGGTCTTTTTCGTCCTGAACCGCTACGTCAACCCGACGAATGTCTGCGTGCTCTCGTGCTCCTTCTGCGACTTCGCGCGAAAGAAGGGCGAAGCGGGCGCCTTCGAAAACTCCATCGAGGACGTGCTGGACATGATCAAGCCCGGCACCCGCGAGGCGCACATCGTGGGCGGCCACCACCCCGACTGGCCCTTCGACTACTACGAGCGGATGATCGCGGCCATTCACGCCGCGCGACCCGAGACGCAGATCAAGGCCTTCACGGCCGCCGAGATCGACTACCTCTGGCGGCGCTGGAAGATCGAGCCGCGGGAGGCGCTGACGCGGCTCCAGAAGGCGGGGCTCCGCTCGATGCCGGGCGGCGGCGCGGAGATCTTCTCGAAGCGCCTCCAGAAGGAGCTGCACTACTCGGGGAAGGCGGACGCGGACCGCTGGCTCGAGATCCACGGCATCGCCCATTCGCTCGGGATCAAGACCAACGCGACCATGCTCTACGGCCACATCGAGACCATGGCCGAGCGTGTCGAGCACCTGGTTCGCCTGCGCGAGCAGCAGGACAAGAGCGGCGGCTTCCTCACCTTCATTCCCTTGGCCTACCAGGTCGGAACGACGAAGCTCGTGCCGCGCCAGACGCCGCCCACGGACGATCTCCGTACCATCGCGGCCTCGCGCCTTCTCCTCGACAACTTCCCTCACATCGAGGCGTACTGGGTCATGATCGGCGAGGAGACGGCCTCGGTCGCGCTCCACTTCGGCGCCTCGGACGTCAACGGCACGCTCGAAGACGAGAAGATCGCCCACATGGCGCAGGCCGAGAGTCCCCCCGGCTTGGCAAGGGAACAGATCCTGCGGATGATCCGCGACGCGGGCAAGGTCGCGGTCGAGCGCGACGCGCTCTACAACGTCGTCAAGGTCTGGACCTAGGGCGTGGTGGCGGAGATCCGCGCCAAGGCCGAAGCGGGCAAGCGCCTCGACCGCGCCGAGGGGCTCTGGCTCCTGACCCAGGCGCCGCTCCTCGACCTGGGCGCGCTGGCCCAGGAGACGCGCTTCCGCCTTCACCCGGAGAAGCAGGTCAGCTTCGTCATCGACTCGAACCCGAACTACACCAACGTCTGCGTCACCGACTGCCAGTTCTGCGCGTTCTACCGCAGGCCCGGCGACGCCCTAGCCTGGACGCTGACTGTCGAGCAGGTCCTCCAGAAGGTCGAGTCAGCCGCAAAACAAGGCGCGACCACGGTGCTGCTCCAGGGCGGGCACAACCCCTCCCTGCCCCTCGAGTATTACCTCTCCCTCGTCACGGAAACCCGCCGCCGCTTCCCGCAGGTGACGCCGCACTTCTTCACGGCCTCCGAGATCATGACGATGGCGGAGGTCTCGGGGCTCGCCATGCCCGAGGTGCTGGCGCGGCTCAAGGCGGCGGGGCAGACGACGCTGCCCGGCGGCGGCGCCGAGGTGCTGTCCGAGCGCGTGCGCAGGCGCATCGAGCCCAAGAAGGGCGGACCCAAAGCGTGGCTCGACGTGCATCGCGAGGCCCACCGCCAGGGCTTCAAGTCCACGGCGACCATGATGTACGGCCATGTCGAGACGCCCGAGGACATCCTGGATCACTTCGATGCGATCCGGGAGATCCAGGACGAGCGCGCGGGCTTCACCGCCTTCGTGCCCTGGTCCTTCAAGCCGGGCAATACGCTCCTCGAGAAGTGGATCAAGACCTACAAGGGCCCGAACGCGTATCTCCGAATGCTCGCCGTCTCCCGTCTCTACCTCGACAACTTCCCGCACGTGCAGGCCTCGTGGTTCTCGGAGGGCAAGCGGGCGGGACAGATCGCGCTGCACTGGGGGGCGGACGACTTCGGGGGCACGCTCTTCGAGGAGAATG
>WNFV01002169.1_pt1 | contig 32922 bp, 17 predicted proteins | sample 5400101 | NCBI WGS metagenome assembly WNFV01 (sample SAMN13153361, study PRJNA577476) | soil metagenome | isolation source: 115 cm soil or saprolite under grassland replicate 1 | place: USA:California | collected 2016-06-15 | reverse complement strand
CTTAACCAAAACGGTGCCAGCGGCCGTGCCATCGGTTCGCCAAAGCTCACTACCGGTGACACTATTAGATGCTACGAAGAAGATCACGCCGCCTGCATCGATCATGCTGCGCGGCCAAGCACTAGCATTTGGGTCGGGCCCCGGCTGGGTATCGGTCAGCATCACAGCCGGGCCGGTTGATTGGGCGGAAAGCTGCGCGGCGGGCGCCACAACGAGCGTGAGGAACGACAGCAGAATGAGGCCAGGTATAACAAAACGCCGGCCAAGCGGCCAGCGTGATCGGGCGTGCCATTGGAAGGCGTTCATTGTTGATTCCTTCGGCCAAACGCGGATATGCCTAAGAATACAGCGTTGCACTGACTCAGCGGTGAGCGAATCCAGCGATACTATGACGTAATTGTCAACAAGAGGAAGTAGGTCTAGCCTACGCCTTCCGCATGCTCAGCCCAATCCGCCCGCGCGCCGCATCGATCGTCAGCACGCGCACATCCACCACATCGCCCACCTGCACCACGTCGAGCGGGCTTTTGACGAATCGGTCGGCCATTTCGGAGACATGCACCAGGCCATCCTGCTTGACGCCGATGTCCACGAACGCGCCAAAATCGACCACATTGCGAACGGTGCCTTTGAGCCACATGCCGGGCTGGAGATCTTCGATCTTCAGCACATCGGCGCGCAGGATCGGCGGCGCGGCATCGTCACGCGGGTCGCGGCCGGGCTTCTCCATCGCCTCCAGAATATCGGTCAGGGTCGGAGCGCCGATGCCCAATTCGGCGGCCAGCACGGCTAGCGCGCGGCCCTCGCTCTTGAGGTGTGCGCGGACGGCGGCGGCAACTGCGGGCAGGCTCGGCTGCTTGCTACCATCGCCATAGGTCGCGATCAGCTGGCGCGCCGCAGCGTAGCTCTCGGGGTGGATCGCGGTGTGATCCAGGGGGTCGGGAGCGTCGGGCAGACGCAGAAAGCCGGCCGCTTGCTCGAAGGCCTTCGGCCCCAGGCCTTTGACCTTCAGCAGCTGCTTGCGTGAGTCAAACGGGCCATTCGAGTCGCGGTGCGCCACCACCGCTTTGGCGGTCTTGCTGTTCAGCCCGGCGATGTAGCCCAGCAGCGCGGCCGAGGCCGTGTTGAGATCGACGCCGACATAGTTCACGCAGCTCTCGACCACCGCCTCCAGCTGTCCTCCCAGCCGCTTCTGATCGACATCGTGCTGGTACAGGCCCACGCCCAGCGCCTTGGGGTCGATCTTGACCAGCTCGGCCAGCGGATCTTGCAAGCGGCGGGCGATCGAGACATTGCCGCGCTGGGTCGCGTCCAGGTCGGGGAACTCATCGCGCGCCGCCTCGGAGGCTGAGTAGACTGATGCGCCGGCCTCCGAGACCATGACGTACCTGAGTGACGAAGGACGAAGGACGAAAGACGAACGTTCGTTGTTGGCTGGTTCATCGTTTTGGGATGCTTCCGGATTACTTTCGTCCTTGGTCTTTCGTCCTTCATCATACTGCTTAATCACATCCGCCACCAGCGCCTCAGTCTCGCGGCTGGCGGTGCCGTTGCCGATCGCGATGATCTGCACGCCCCAGCGCTGGACAGTCTTCAGCAGCGTTTCTTTGGCCTTGTCGGGCTGGTGCAGATACACCACGCCGCCTTCGAGATATTTGCCGGTAGCATCCACCACGGCCACCTTGCAGCCGGTGCGGAAGCCCGGATCGAGGCCGATCACGATCCGGCCGCGCAGCGGCGGCTGGAGCAGCAGGCCGCGCAAATTGGCGGCGAAGATCGTCAGCGCGTGCGCCTCGGCGCGCTCTGTCAGGTCGCCGCGCAGGTCGCGCTCGATCGCCGGGGCCAGCAGGCGCTTGTAGCCATCGGCCACTGCCGCGCGCACCTCGTCGGCCACGAAGCCCTGGCCACTGGCGTAGCGGCGCTGGAGCGTGGCGATAAAGGCATCGTGATTAGACTCGAGCTCGACCTTCAGCACACCCTCGCGCTCGCCACGGTTGATCGCCAGAATGCGATGCGGCGGCAGGGTTGTCAGGGCCTCGCCGAACTCGTGGTACAGCCGGTATTTGCCTTCGGCGTCGGCGGCCTCGTCCTTCCGCACAACGCGCACCACGCCGGTGCGGCGGGTGGCCTCGCGCACGGCCTGGCGCACCACCGCCGTCTCGGCGATCGTCTCGGCCACGATGTCGCGCGCGCCGGCGTAGGCCGCCTCGATATCGGTCACGCCCTTTTCAGGATCGACGAACGCCTCGGCCAGCGCCGCGCGGCTCTTGCCGCCGGCATCTTGCGCCAGCAGGGCATCGGCCAGCGGCTGCAAGCCCTGCTCGCGCGCGACCTGGGCGCGCGTGCGGCGCTTGGGCCGGAACGGCAGGTAGATATCCTCGATCGCCTGCAAAGTCTCTGCGGCTGCAAGCTGCGCGTCCAGCTCAGGCGTCAGGTGGCCGCCATCCTCCAGCGCCTTGTGTACCTCGGCGCGGCGCGCCTCCAGGTTGCGCAGATATTGGAGCCGCTCGGCCAGCTTGCGCAGCTGCTCCTCGTCAAGGCCGCCGGTGACCTCCTTGCGGTAGCGCGTGATGAACGGGATGGTATTGCCCTCGTCCAGCAACCCCACTGTGCGCTCGATCTGCGCGGCGCTCAAGCTCAGCTCGCGGGCGAGGCGGGATTCGATCGTGGTTTCTGCCATAAGAGTGTCTCTTTCTACAGAGCTACGCCCAGACCTGACAAGATGACAAGATGACAAGATGACGAAGCATGTTCATCTTGTCATCTTGTCACCTTGTCATCTTGTCACCCCGTCACCGGCTCACGGCGCGCGCACCCCGATCGTCACGGCTGTGCCACGGATCACGCGGTCGCCCCCGCGTGGCACAGAGCTGACAACCTGGCCGGGGGCAAACCGATTGCACAGATCCCCAAGCTTATCGCAACCCTGAACATCGGCGAATGAAAAGGACAACCCGGAACTGGCGATCAGCTGCTTGGCTTCGTCGACGGTTCTGCCGGTCAGATCCGGCATTGTGACCTTGTCGCCAATGCTGACCCAGATCGTCACGAGCTGGCCTTTGGGCAGCTTGACATTGACAGGATCCTGGCGCGTCACAAAGCCCTCGCTGAGCGTGCTGGCCTCTTCCTGCACCTGAACTTGAAAGCCCATGTTGGTTAATAAGTTCTGGGCATCCTGCGAGCGGTATGTTTGCACATTTGGCACAACTACCAGATTTGGCCCCAGGCTGACTGCAAAAGTTACCACGGTCGTCTGCGTCACTGTGGTACCAGCCAATGGAAACTGATCGAGCACCAATCCGGTGCTATACACATCGCTGTAGCGCGGTGCCTCCTCACGCGGGGTGAGATTGGCGGCGTGAATCGCGTCGAAAGCCTGCTGGCTGGTCAAGTTCGCCAGCGATGGCACCTGAAACTGCGCCACGCCAGTCGGCGCCTCGGTCGGCTGGCCGGCCACGATGGTGGGAAACGGGCGCGGCGCGCCAGTGGCGAAGTTGAACAGATCGTTGAACGCGCCGCTGAGCGCCAGGTAGACTAGCCCAAGCACGCCACCCAGCAGCAGCAGCCCCAGCAGGAAGCCGCCAAAGCCCAGGCCGCGGTTGTCGGGCGGCGCCTGTGATCGCGGCGGCTGTAGGACTGGGCGCGGCGATGTTGGGCCGGTGCTGATTGGGCGCGCGGCAGGCTGCGCCGGGCGCGGGATCGGCGGCTGGGCTGGGCGCGGGATCGGTGGGCCGACAACGGTGGCCTGCTCGCCAATATCGCGGTAGCCGCTCAGCTGGCGTGCGAAATCACGCGCGGTGATCGGGCGGCGATCTGGCTCTTTGCTGAGCGCGCGCAACACCAGCGATTCGAGCTGCGGCGGAATGCGTGGGTTGTACATCCGCGGCGGCGGCGGGTCGGCGCTAACGTGCTGCATCGCCACTGCGATCGAGCTATCGCCGCTGAAGGGCAGCCGGTTGGTCAGCGTCTCATACAGCGTCACACCCAGCGAGTAGATATCCGAGCGCGGCGTCGCCGGCAGACCGCGGGCCTGCTCGGGCGAGATATAGTCGGCGGTGCCGAACGTCACCCCAGTCTCGGTCAGCGCGGTCGAGAGGCTGCTCTTGGCGATGCAGAAATCGGTGATCTTAACCTGGCCCTGCTCACCGACGATGATGTTCTGCGGCTTGATATCGCGATGCACCATCCCGATGCGGTGCGCGGCATCCAGGCCATTGGCGACACACTCGCCCACATAGACAGCCTGCTCGATCGGTAGAGCGCCGTTGCGCATGAGCAGTGCCTTGAGGTCGCTGCCGGCCACATATTCCATGACGATATAATGCGTATCGGCGTCCTGGCCGACATCGTAGACATCGACGATATGAGGGTGGCGCAAGTTTGCGGCCGCCTGCGCCTCGTGATGGAAGCGCTGGAGAAAATTCGTGTCGGACGCATAGTGGCTGTGCAGCACCTTTATCGCTACCTGCCGATTTAGGCGTAGGTCGCGCCCGCGGTAGACGCGCGCCATGCCACCCTCGCCAATCTTCTGCTCCAGCTCGTAGCGGTCGTTCAGTATCTTTTGTTGCATTGTCTGTCTATCTTAGGACGTACGCACAAGGCAGGTTTTGCCTGCGGCAGCATGGTACTTTATCTCTTTTTGTCGGTTGTTTTTCGCCCTGTGGGGTGAAAAACAACCGACGAGAGGTAGGATTCTTTGCGGCGCGTACGTCCTATCGTATTGTTCAGAACGCAAGAATCACTTTACATCTATGTGACGCAAAAACGGCGTATAAAGTTCTCTTTTTACAATTCTAGCCCGTAAAGCCCATGAGCTTTAGACGCCCAGATGGCACCCGGATAGAAGGGCTTCATCCGCTTGAGCGACTTCAGCCCAAACGGGCGTCTGACATTCCTCTAATGGGTTTGCATTCGGCGTCCTAATTTGTTATAAAAAGCACAGGTGTTCGCACCTACGTACCTGTACAATTGAGCCTTGCCGGTTCCAGCGGGTAATCCTCTGCTGGGTAAAAGGTTCAAGGTCATGTGGCGTACTGGTTCGGCGGAAGCAGCCAACCTGAGAGTCAGCACAGACAAGTACATCGGTCAGGCCACACACCAACCAACGTTCTCAGAAGAGAACAAGGGCTGGGGCGGCATCCCTTTGAAGCCCAAGCGTTTACGCTTGGGCGCCGTCACGCAAAGACATGCCGTACAGCTTCACACGGCTGGGTCTCTTCCGATAAGCCGAGATGCCGCTCCAGCACGGCTAGGTTCACCACATCCTCGCGGTTGTAGTCGAGCAAGATCTGGAGCGCGACGCGATCGTCGTTGGCCTCGTAGCGATGCCACAGGCGCGGGGCATCCCAGCCGCTGATACCGGCAGTCGCGCGACCGATCCCCAGCAGCTGCTCGACCTTCTTCAGCCCGCCGCGCAGGCCCTGACGCCGGCAGATATAGAGCAGATCGCAGTGATCGAAATCGCGCTTGAGGTCGGCGTACAGCTGCTTGCGAATGACCGGCAGATCGAAGCTGCTGCCGTTGAAGGTCACGATTGTGTACACCCCTTCTAACGCCTCGTACAGCGATACATCGCGCACGCCGCCGCCCACAAGCTGGATCGTGCCAATGTCGGGGCGGTAGATGCCAATCATGCTGATCGAGCCACTGAATGTGGTCTCAATATCCAGGTAAGCGCGCATGGTTGTGTCTTTCAAGCCGGGAGGCTGGGGACTGGGGACTAGGGACTGGAAAATCCATTTCCTTGTCTCCTTGTCTCCTTGTCGCTCGTCACTCGTCACTCGTCGGGCCATTATGGCATACCCGTGCGACACGGTCAAGCGCTGAAGCACTGACAGTCATCTATCCGTGCCGTGTTATAATAACGATCCGGATCCGCTGTGAACAAAAAAGGCAAGGTATGCCCTTACGTGTTGTGTTGGACACCGACCCAGGGATTGACGACTCGCTAGCGATTCTGCTGGCGCTGGCTTCGCCAGAGATCGATCTCGCGGCGGTTGGTGTGACCGGCGGCAATTGCTCGCTCGCGGATGGCGTGCAAAATGCGCTGAATGTGCTGGCGGTGGCAGGCCGCAGCGATATGCCGGTCTGCGCCGGTGTTGGGCTACCACTGATCCGCCCGCCCTTCACCGCGCCCGAAACCCACGGCGACAGCGGCCTTGGCTACGCGCGCTTGCCTGCCTCGCCGGTCGGGCCGGCGAATGAGCACGCAGTCGATCTGATCATCCGCGAGATCATGGCGCGCCCGGGCGAGGTGACACTGGTGGCGGTGGCGCCGCTGACCAATGTCGCGCTGGCGATTCGCAAGGAGCCGCGGATCGTCCAGGCCGTGCGCGAGGTGATCATCATGGGCGCGGCATTGCGCACCGATGGCAATACGACATCGCTGGCCGAGTTCAACTTTTATGTCGACCCGCACGCCGCGCATATTGTGCTGGAGAGCGGGATGCCGATCACGCTGCTGCCCTGGGACATCACCAAGGATGTGCTACTGCACCAGGTCGAGGTCGATCGGCTGCTGCGGGTCAAGTCGCCGGTCAGCCGCTTTATCGCCGATGCCACGCGCTTCTACATGGAGTTCCACGAGAAATGTTTCGGCTTCGCGGGCTGCTCGATCAACGACCCAGTGGCGATCGCGCTGGCATTTATGCCCGACCTGGCGCGCACCGAATCGATGCATGTGTCTGTCGAGTACACCAGCGAGCTGACGGCCGGCAAAAGCGTGATCACCTATGTCGGCGACCACCTACGCGAACCGGATGCACACGATCAGCTGGGCTATGATGTGGCGCTCTGGCCGATGCAGTGGGGCCGGCAGGTGCGCAGCAAGCCGAACGTGCGCGCGGTGGTCGAGTTCGATACACCGCGCTTTATCGCGCTATTTGTGGAACGCATGGAACAGCTGGCACGCACGCGGCGCGGCGGTTAGTCACGCGATCGGCGATGTCCACCAGGTAGGGGCGCAGCAGTCGCACGCAACCCGCAATTCACATCCATCAATGGGTGCGACTGCTGCGCCCCTACGGCATCCGGCGAACTCAACCCATCGGTAAGCTCAGAAACATGACAGTTTTGTCATCCTCAGAAAGCGCAACAGACCGAGAATAGACGTTTTTCCTCTTTCACACGCGCTAAATACCATCTTCGTCTGTCTATAACAAACCCCTTGACCGGTTTAGTCCCTAGTGCTATACTCGGCTCAGCCCTTACTGATTGCCCGCATACTATTATAATACATTCATCGTTCACCGGATGCACGATAATGTTCGCTGTACCCGTTGAACGGCTTGCCGAAGAAGCCCAACGCCCGTACTGGGTACGCTTGGCGTTGGGCGCGGCGCAATGAACGGCGCCAACCGACGATTGGTTTTCGTGCGAAGGAGCAAACCATGAACCGACTGCGTCACCACCGCTGGCTCACCCTCATCCCCATGTTCGCTCTCCTGATCTCGGCGCTGGCGTCGCCGCTACGCGCGCCTGTGGCCCTGGCGAACACACCCAACCCCACCAGCGTCACGATCGCCGGCAGCCTCCAGAGCGAGCTGGGCTGTCCCGGCGATTGGCAGCCCGACTGCGCCGCAACCCACCTGGCCTACGACGCGGGCGACGATGTGTGGCAGGGCAGCTTTACGCTGCCGGCCGGCGGCTATGAGTACAAAGCGGCGCTCAACGACAGCTGGACCGAGAACTACGGCCTGCACGCCGAGGCCAACGGCGCCAACATCCCGCTGGCGGCGCTGGGCGGCTCGGTCAAGTTCTACTACGACCACAAGAGCCACTGGGTCACCGATAACAAATCCTCGGTGATCGCCACGGTGCCGGGCAGCTTCCAATCGGAGCTTGGCTGCCCTAACGATTGGCAGCCCGACTGCCTGCGCTCCTGGCTCCAGGATCCCGACGGCGACGGCATTTACAGCTTCGAGACGACCGTCATCCCGGCCGGCAGCTACGAGGCTAAGGTCGCGATCAATGAGTCGTGGGACGAGAACTACGGCCAGGGAGGCGTACCGAACGGCCCGAACATCGGGTTCACGGTTCCCACTAACGGCGCGAAAGTCACCTTCAGCTACAACGCTGGCACGCACGTCCTGACGATCAGCGCCGGGCATGGCCACGACAACAATGTCGAGTACGATGGGCTAGCGCACGACTCGCGCGACAGCCTGTACCGCGTGCCGTTCGGCGCCGTCACGCCCAACACGCCGGTCACGCTGCGGCTGCGCACCTTCCACAACGACGCGACCGGCGCGCTGATCCGCCTGTACGACACGGCGGTCGGCCACGAGGATAAGCAGCCGATGACGCTGGCCGCCAGCAACGTCGACTGCTACGACGCGGCCCTGAGCGCGGCAGGCAACACCTGCGACTTCTGGCAATATACCTACACGCCAAGCGCGCTCGGCACGACCTACTACCGCTTTATCATCTCCGACGGCACCGCGACGGCCTATTACTCCGACAACGCGCCGCGCTACGGCGGGCTGGGCCAGGCCACCTCGACCGAGGTCGACAATGGCTTCCGGCTGAACGCCGTCGCCGCGAGCTTCCCGGTCGTGCCGTGGATGCAGAATGGCGTGATGTACCAGATCTTCCCCGATCGTTTCCGCAACGGCGCCACAGATAATGACCCCAGCCCGAACGATCCGCGCTACGACTACCCGGCGCCAGCCAACGCCACTCCGCAGCAGATTCAGGCCGCCGCCGACGCGCGGATCACCAACAAGAAGTGGACAGATCTGCCCGAGGGCTTCTGCCGGGCCTATAATGCGCCGGCCACGCCATGTGCCGAATCGCCCAAGGGCCGTGACTACTACGGCGGTGACCTCAAGGGCGTCGACGATAAGCTGGATTATCTGAAGAGCGTTGGCGTCACGATCATCTACTTCAACCCGATCTTCGAATCTGGCTCGAACCATGGCTACGACACGCGCGACTACCTATCGATCAGCCACTACTTCGGTACCAACGCCTACTTCAAGAAGCTGGTGACCGACGCCAGCGCGCGCGGCATTAAGATCGTGCTCGACGGCGTGTTCAACCACCTGTCGTCGGACAGCCCATTCTTCGACCGCTACCATCACTACACCACTGTCGGCGCGTGCGAAAGCACCAGTTCACCGTTCCGCAGCTGGTTCAACTTCCACGATGTCGCGCTCGGCACGGGCACCTGCGCCGATAGCCAGAACCGACCGAACGCCGCCACCTACGACGGCTGGGCCGGCTTTGACTCGATCCCGGTGATCGTCAAGCGCGATCCGGCCGACGCGAATACGCCCTATGCCCCAGTGGCGCAGTACTTCTATACAAACCCGACCACCAGCGTGGCCGGCTTCTGGCTGAAGCAGGGCGCGGCCGGCTGGCGCTTCGACGTGATGACCGACGGCTCGTTCCCCGAATCGTACTGGCGCGAGCTGCGCACGATCACCAAGGGCATCAAGCCCGATGAGACGCTGATTGCAGAGGCATGGCACTGGTACGACAACCTGCCGCTGACGCACGGCGACCAGGCCGATACCGCAATGGGCTACCGCTTCCGCAACGCGGCGCTGGGCCTGCTGGGCGCGGTCGACGACAAGGGCTTCGACGAAGAGAACAACCCAAATCTGCCGCCCTCGACCTTCCGGAAGCGCATGGAGTCGATCCGCGAAGACTACGCCGACGCGACCTACTACACCTTCCAGAATATCATGGACAGTCACGACACCAAGCGCCTGCTGTGGAGCCTGACGCCCGGCCTGGAGAACCGCGAGCAGAAGGAGTTCAACGCCGCGAACCTGGCGAAGGGCAAGGCGCGCCAGGCGATCGCCGCGCTGGTGCAGATGACCGTGCCCGGCACGCCGACGGTGTACTATGGCGACGAGGTCGGCTTGACCGGCGCGGACGACCCGGATGATCGCCGCGCGTTCCCCTGGAAGACCGACGCCAACGGCGAGTACGTCAACACCAACGACAGCCAATACTACGACGCCGGCGGCGACCACGCGCTGCTCGACTGGTACCGCAAGCTGACGGGCATTCGCGCGGGCAATCCTGTACTGCGTCAAGGCAAGCTCACCTTCCTGCTAACCGACGATACGAATAAGACTTTGGCCTACGCCTTGCGCAAAGGCGATAGCCTGGCCCTCGTGGTCATCAACCGCAACGAGACGGCAGCGCAGACCGTGACAATCCCCACCGCCGGCTATCTGCGCGACGATGTCACGCTCAAGGACGCACGAGGCCGCGGCAGTGTGACGACGGTAAACGGCGCGCTCACGATATCCAAGCTCAACCCGCTCCAGGGTGCGATCTACATCCTGACGGCGCATCAGGACATCACGGGACCGGCGGCGACCAGCGGCCTGAGCGCGACCGCGATCGACGGCCTGACCAGCAGTGTGAGCTTGAGCTGGAATGCCAACGCCGGCGCAAATAGCTACAATGTCTATCGCAGCGTGGTGCAGGGCGGCGGATATGTCAAGATTGGCACGACAACTGGCACGAGCTATAGCGACACCAGTGTCGTCAACGGCACGACCTACTACTATATCGTGCGCGGCGTGGACGCGCCGGGCAACGAGGGTGCGAGTTCTAATGAGGCCAACGCCACGCCGGCCTTCCCGATCGGCTACGCGGTGCTGCAATACCCGAAGACGATCAGCCAGCAAATTACGTCCAGCTATGTCACCGTCTACGGCCAGGTGTATATCGCGGGCCTGACCGATGCCGGTGGCGACACCGGCGCGATCCGCGCGCAGCTCGGCTTTGGCGCCCCTGGCAGCGACCCGGCGACATGGACCACCTGGAAGCCCATGGACTATAATGTCAAAGCGGGCACCAACTACGAATACATGGCCGGCCTGCGGGCCGATGCAGTGGGCGCCTACGACTACCTGGTGCGCTTCTCGGACGACGGCGGGCGCAGCTGGGCCTACGGCGACCAGGATGGCTTCTACCCCGGCGAGTCCGGCACCGATATGCCGGGCATCCTCACGCTTACAGCCAGCGCCGACACCACCGCCCCAGGCGCGCCGGTTGCGTCGATCGACTTCAGCGTCTCGGCGCTGATCGTGAACTGGACCGCAGCGACCGACCCCGACGACGCGGTGGCTGAGTACCGCATCTATCGGGGCACCGCGCCCGGCGCCGAGGAGGCTACGCCGATCGCGATCGTGTCGGGCAGCACGCTGAGCTATGTGGACAGCACGGTCGGCGCGGGCCAGACCTACTACTACAAGGTCAAAGCCTTCGACACTTCGCTGAACGGCTCGGCGTTCTCGAATGAGGTTTCGCACAAGGTCGAGGCCAAGGTCATCGCGGTCACATTCCGCGTGAAGGTGCCCGCCTTCACCCCGCCCGCGGATACGATCTACATCACCGGCCAGGCGGCGGCCGTCTCGCCCGACCCGCTGTGCGGCTACTGCGGCGGCACCGCCACGACGGCGATGCACGAGACCGCGCCCGGCTCACACATCTGGGAGATCACGCTCGGCATCCCCGACGGCACGCCGATCCAGTACAAGTATACCCGCAGCACCTACGATTACGTCGAGGAGTGGGGCACGATCGTCGGCTTCACCAACCGCGTCGCGACGGTCCATGCCAACAGCGCGACCGACCTGACCCAGCTGTTCGACGATACCAGCGACGCCAACCCGGACGACAACCACAAGGCGGTGCAGAACTGGCGCGACTCGCTGGTCACGAGCACCGCGCCCGCGAATGGCTCGTCGGGTGCGGCGCCGGCGGCGATCACAATCGCTTTCAACTGGGACGTCAAGCCCGAGGGCACTGATTTCGGCAACACGATCACCGTCAGCCAGGGCAGCACGGCGGTGGCCGGCACGATCACACACAACTCAGCCGGCCAGGCGCTGACGTTTACGCCGGCCACACCGCTGCTGGCCGGCAGCTACACCGTCACGGTCGATCACGTCGTCTCGCTCACGGTGCAGAACGACGGAATCAAGATCCGTACGCCGTACACATTCACGTTCACGGTGAACTAACAGCTCAACAGTGGCGGGTATACAGCGGCGGTCGAGGGGAATCTTCGGCCGCCGCTGTGCGCCCACCGTATGGCGATGTTCCCCCATGCCCACCAATGTCGCCATTGATGTCTGCGCCCCTAACGCCCTCGACGCAAATGGTATACTATCCCCATTATTCGCACACTATATCCACCCCTTGTATACCTGCCGATATACTTTAGGAGGTACACAGGCCTGGGTTTCTTCATGTGAAGACTTTCGCAAACTTGGGATTTCTTACTCTGTGTAGGTTATTTTCGCCCCACAGGGCGAAAATAACCTACAAAAAAAGGAAAAGTACCATTGATACAAGGAGGTGTCATGAAACGCCTGATTCGCGCGCCGCGCGGCTCCCAGATCTCCTGCAAAGGCTGGGGCCAGGAGGCGGCCCTACGCATGCTCATGAACAACCTCGACCCCGAGGTTGCCGAAGACCCCGACCAGCTGATCGTCTACGGCGGCACCGGCAAGGCCGCGCGCAACTGGGAGTGCTATGACGCGATCGTGCGCTCGCTGCGCGCGCTGGAAGATGACGAGACGCTGCTGATCCAATCCGGCAAGCCGGTGGGCATCCTGCGCACTCACGCCGACGCGCCGCGCGTGCTGCTGGCAAACTCGCTGCTGGTGCCAAAGTGGGCCACCTGGGATGAGTTCCGCCGCCTGGAGGCGCTCGGGCTGACGATGTACGGCCAGATGACCGCCGGAAGCTGGATCTATATCGGCACACAGGGCATTCTACAGGGTACCTACGAGACACTGGCCGAGTGTGCGCGCCAGCATTTTGGTGGCACGCTCAAGGGCCGCTGGCTGCTGACGGCCGGGCTGGGCGGGATGGGCGGCGCGCAGCCGCTGGCCGTGACGATGAACGAGGGTGTGGCGCTAGTGGTGGAGGTCGACCGGCAGCGAATCGCGCGGCGGATCGAGACTGGCTACCTCGACACGTCCGCCGACACGCTCGAAGAGGCCATGACGCTGGTCGAGGAGGCCGTGCGCGCGGGTCGGCCGCTCTCCGTCGGGCTGCTCGGCAACGCCGCCGAGGTGCTGCCGGAGCTGCTGGCGCGCGGCGTCACGCCCGATATCGTGACCGACCAGACATCGGCGCACGACCCGCTAAACGGCTACGCGCCGGCCGGCCTGTCGCTCGAAGACGCGGCCCAGCTGCGCGCGCACGACCCGCAGGAATATGTGCGCCGCGCGCGCGAAAGCATGGCCGGCCATGTCGAGGCGATTCTTGCGCTGCAAGCGCGCGGCGCGATCGCCTTCGACTACGGCAACAACCTGCGCGGCCAGGCGCTGGAGGCCGGCGTCGCGAACGCGTTCGACTATCCCGGCTTTGTGCCGGCCTTCATCCGCCCCCTGTTCTGCCAGGGCAAAGGCCCGTTCCGCTGGGCCGCGCTCAGCGGCGACCCAGCCGACATCGCGCGCACCGACCAGGCCATCCTGGAGCTATTCCCCGACGACGAGCCACTGCATCGCTGGATTACCAAGGCGCAGGCCCAGGTTCACTTTCAAGGCCTGCCAGCGCGAATCTGCTGGCTGGGCTATGGCGAGCGCGACCGCGCCGGGCTGGCCTTCAACGATCTGGTGCGGCATGGCGAGGTCGGCGCGCCGATCGTGATCGGTCGAGATCACCTGGACGCCGGCTCGGTCGCATCGCCCAACCGCGAGACCGAGGGTATGCGCGACGGATCGGACGCGATCGGCGATTGGCCGATTCTGAACGCCTTGCTTAATACCGCAGCCGGCGCAACCTGGGTCAGCGTCCACCACGGCGGCGGGGTTGGGATCGGCTACTCGCTGCACGCCGGCGTGGTGATCGTGGCCGACGGCACCGACGCAGCAGCGGCGCGGCTGGAGCGTGTGCTACGCTGCGACCCAGCGATGGGTGTGATTCGCCATGCCGACGCCGGCTACGAGGAGGCGATCGCGGCGGCGGCGGAGAAGGGTGTTACAATACCGATGGTCGCGATTTAAAGGAATTGTCCATTCCAGCGCCTGGCTTCGGTGATCGGATAGGTGACGCATTCGCGAAGCATGGCCACGAACTTGCATCAACACGGCGGACACAGAGTAGTATGCGTTACGAGTCGGCTTGAGAAACGGTGATGACTGATCATGATCCGCCGTATGATGGCGGTCAAGCACAGGTCGCGCGGTTGCGGCAGTTTGTTGACTGGATGTTCGTGATCGTCTTCGTGTTTGCGTGTGTTTACACCGCTGTCTCGGTTCTGTTTAGCAAGCTGCCCGCCGCGGTGACGGCGCTGACCATGATCAGCTACCTCGGCCTGCTGCTCCTGTCCAGAGCGCAGCTCCGCCATGCGCACGTGAATTTGGCCATGGCAATTACATGCGTTGGCCTGCTTGTCGCGGCGCTCCTGATCGTCTTTGTACAACCCTACCTTTACCCGGTGCTTGTGATTATTCCGCTGGTGGCGGTGGGAGCTGCGCTGCCCTTCGTGACGGGACGCTCACTGTGGATCATGCTGGCCATATGCTGGCTGGCGATGGTTGGCGTCGCGCTGATCGGTGAATTCGTTCCAGCCCTTGATAGTTTGCCTCGCTGGCTGAATATGGGCGTTCGTGTCACTGGGATTGCCGCAGCAGCAGCGCTGGCGCTGCTGCTGCTATGGCAATTCAGCCAGCGTCTCAACGATGCCCTGGAGCAGAGCCAGTCGACGTACCGCTTACTCAGTGAAAGCGAGGAGCACTACCGCCTGCTTGCGGAACACTCATCTGATCTGATTGGAATGCTGGATCTTCAGGGAAATGTGCTCTACGCATCGCCTTCGTACCTACGCGTGCTGGGCTATACCACGGTCGAACTCGCGCTTATGAATATCGTCACGCTGGTTCATCCCGACGATCGCACTCAGCTTCTTATAGCTATCGACGATCTACTGGCCTTTCAGACGAGTCAGACGATCGCATTGCAGCTTGGACAGAAAGCCGGCGGATGGATTCCGGTCGAAGCAGTTCTCTCGATGATTGCCGATGGCGCGGATGCTGAGCCACGTCTGCTGTTGTCAGTTCGCGACATAACCATCCGCACGCGCGCCGAGGAGTCGCTGCGTGAGAGCCGCGCTCTGCTTCAGCTGGTGGCCGATGGGGTGCCAGTGCTGATCGCGTACGTCGATGCCGAGCAGCGCTACCGTTTCGTAAATCGTGGATTTCTGGAGTGGTTTGGGCTTTCTGAGCTAGAAACTATTGGCCGGGAAATGCGCGAGCTGTTAGGCGAGCAGCTCTTCACAGCGATTGAGCGCTACGTCGATGCCGCGCTGGCGGGTGAGCAGGTGATCTTCGAAGCAGCGCCGCTTGATCGCGCCGGAATGGCGCATGATATGCGGGTCGTCTATATTCCCGACAAAGGCCAGGATGGCGAGATACCTGGGTTCGTGATCATGGTGCAGGATATCACCGAGCGGCGGCGGGCCGAAGAGCAGCGGCTGGCGCTTGAGCGGAAGATGTTGGAAACGCAGCGGCTCGAAAGCATTGGCATGCTGGCCGGCGGGATCGCGCACGATTTCAATAATCTGCTGACGGCAATTCTCGGCAACGCCGGCCTGGCGCTGCTGGAGCTACCGCCCAAATCCGAGGCGCATGATACGGTCGAGCGGATCGTGCGGGCCGCCGAGCAGGCTGCCGATCTCACCAGGCAGATGCTGGCCTATTCCGGCCGCGGGCAGTTTCTGATCCAGCCGCTCGATCTCAACGCGATTATCGCCGAGAGTCGCAGCCTGATCGATACGTCGATTGGCGCGGAGATAGAGCTGCGCTACGACCTGGCGCACACGCTGCCGACCGTCGAGGCCGACGCGGCACAGATCCGGCAAATGCTGCTGAATCTGGTACTCAATGCTGCCGAGGCGATCGACGACCAGGGTGGCGTTATCAAACTACATACCACAGCCGTTTCCGCCGCCGAGGCCAGCCTTGCACAGCTCGATCTGGCGCCCGAGCGGATCGCCGAGGAGTTTGTGCTGCTGCGCGTGAGTGACACCGGCGCAGGGATGGATGCTGAGACCCGCACGCGGATGTTCGATCCATTCTTCAGCACCAAATTCACCGGGCGTGGACTAGGGCTGGCGGCAGTGCTCGGGATCGTGCGCGGCCATCACGGCGGCCTATACGTCCAAAGCGAGCCTGGCCATGGGACGATTGTGACGGTGCTGCTGCCGAGCATGCGCCAAACGCCATCGCGCGCCGAAGATCCTCCGGCGCGCGCACAACCGACACGTTCGCCGGTCGCCGCTTCCAACACCGTGCTAGTGGTGGACGATGATCCGGCTGTGCGAGCGGTGGCCACGCGCATGCTGGAGCGCCTGGGCTGCATGGTGTTGCAGGCCGCCGATGGCCAAGCCGCGATCGATCTGTTTCAGATCAACCATGAGACGATCGCACTGATATTGCTTGATCTGATAATGCCGCAGCTCAGCGCCGAGCGGGTATTGAGCGAGCTCCAGCGGATCAATCCACGCGCGCGTGTGGTGGTGATGAGCGGGTACACCCAGCATGAGGCAACGCAGCTCTTCAGCTCGCTCACACCAACCAGCTTTCTGCAAAAGCCTTTTACGTCCGACGAGCTTCGCAGCGCAGTACAGAGTGTGATTACGCTGCGTGACGGGTGACGAGGGACTGGGGACTGGGAACTAGGGGCGGGGAGCTGGTAGTGACTATCTCCTAATCCCTAATCCCTAATCGCCAATCGCAAATAGAGGAGCCTATGAAAATCGATCTCCTGATCGCGCACGCGGGGCAGCTGATCACCGTGGCATCGCCGGGTGGGCCGCGGCGTGGCGCGGCGATGCGCGAGCTGGGCGCGATTCGCGATGGCGCGCTGGCGATCGCGGATGGGCGCATCGTCGCCGTCGGCGCCACGTCCGAGCTGCGCGACCTGGCGGATAGCGTGACGCAGGTGCTCGACGCCACTGGCAAAGCAGTGCTGCCCGGCTTCGTGGATGCCCACACCCACGTGGTATTCGCCGGCGACCGTGTGGACGAGTTCGAGCGCCGGCTGGAAGGCGCGACCTACCTGGAGATCATGGCAGCCGGCGGCGGAATTATGTCGACTGTACGCGCCACCCGCGCCGCTTCAGAAGGTCAGCTGGTGGCCGAGAGCGCCGCGCGGCTGCGCCAGATGCTGGCGCACGGCACGACCACCGCCGAGGCCAAGAGCGGCTACGGCCTGACCACCGCCGATGAGCTGAAGATGCTGCGCGTGATCGACACGCTCAGCGCCACGCAGCCGCTCGAGCTGGCGCCGACCTTCCTGGGCGCACACGCGCTGCCGGCCGAATACGCCGATCGCGCCGACGAATACCTGGCACTGGTGGTGGATGAGATGCTGCCGGCGGTGCGCGCGCGTGGCCAGCCGCTGCCGTTCGTCGATATCTTCTGCGACGAGGGCGCGTTCACACCCGCACAGCTTGAGCACGTGCTGGGCGCGGCGCGCACGCTGGGCTTTCCGCTCAAGGCGCACCTGGATGAGTTTGCGGCGCTGGGTGGAACGCCGGCAGCCGCCGAGCTTGGCGCACTATCGGTCGATCACCTGATCGCCAGCCGCGACGCCGACCTGGCTGCGCTGCGCGACCATCCCGCTACGATCGCCACACTCATGCCGGCAACGCCATTCGGATTAGGGCTGGGGCGCTACGCCCCGGCGCGCCGCATGATCGACGAGTACGGGCTGGCGGTCGCGCTGGGATCCGACCTGAACCCCGGCACATGCTGGTGTGTCGCCATGCCCTTCGCGATCGCGCTGGCCTGCCGCGGCATGCGCATGACGCCGGCCGAGGCGCTGGTGGCGGCAACGCTGAACGCCGCCTATGCCGTCGGGCGCGGCGCGCATGTCGGCAGCCTGGAGGCCGGCAAGCAGGCCGACGCGATCATTCTGAACGTGCCCGACTACCGCCAGCTGGCCTACCGTATCGGCGAGAATCTGGTCGAGACGGTGATCAAGCGCGGGCGAATTGTGTTTAGTACGTCAGCTTGAGCTATTGAGCTTATCAGCGAGCCCTGTGGTAGAATGGCCGGCGCGGAGATGCGAAAGGTGCGAACTGTGAACGCTGGTCAGCAACGGCGCTCAGTCAGATTATCCAACTATGACTACGCTCAGGCGGGCGCATACTTTGTCACAATTTGCACACACAACCGACAGTTATTCTTCGAAAACGCAGCGTTCGAACCTACAAAGCCGCAGTCACAATGCTCTGCCGCAGGGAAGGCCACACCAATTTCCGATGGCAGCGCAGCTACTATGAACACGTCATGCGTGATGACGTCGAATTGAATCGCACTCGCCAATACATCAGCGACAACCCAGCAAACTGGAACCAGGATGAACATCACGCCCGCTAGGCATCCGCGAATCGCCGCTTCCATCCCCCTGGTCATCGTGCTGCTCCTGGCGCTCGCGCTGCGGCTGCTGCTGTGGGGCCGCATCCCGCGCACGGGACTGATATCGGATGAGGGCGAATATCTTTCGGCGGCGAGTTGGCTGGCGCAGGGCCGCAGCTTCAGCTGGTACCAGGGCTATCTGTGGACTCGCGCGCCGATCTACCCGCTGTTCGTGGCCGCACACCTGCGGCTTTTCGGCGATACGCTCACTCCGATCTATGTCACGCAGACAATCCTGAGCCTGCTGAATGTCGCGCTTGTATACCTGCTGGCGCAGCGTTTGACGAACGACCGACCTTTCGACGCCGCTCAGGACAGGCGACCGACGACCGACGACCGACGCGCTTCTCAATACTCAATACTCAATGCTCAATGGTTCATTCCAACCTTCTCGGCACTGCTGATGGCGATCTACTTGCCCTTCGCGCTCTACCCACAGATGCTGCTCTCCGAGACACTTTTCATCACGCTGCTGCTGGCCGGCTTCCTGGCGCTAGCCGCGTGCCCCGACGAACGACCAACGACGAACGACGAACCACCGGCTAATCGCGCTCGAATCGGTTGGTCTTTCGTCCTTCGTCATTGGTCGCTCATTCTCGCGGGTGGGTTATTTGGTCTGGCGACACTGACGCGCAGCCTGACGCTTGCATTTTTGCCGCTGGCCGCGCTGTGGCTCATATTGAGAACAGAGAACCACCCAGAGGGTACCCGACAGAGAACAAAGGTTGTAATCACGCGGCGCGCTGTGGCTTGTTCTTTGTCCTTTGTTCTTTGTTCGGTGCTGGTTATTCTGCCCTGGACGGTGTATAACTCGGCGCGACTTTACGACGGGTTGGTGTTGGTCGACACCAGTGGGGCGTTCAACTTGCTGCTGGGCGCGCGGACGGCATATGATAGCGGACGCAATGACGCCGCGACTCGCGATTTTGTGTTGGTTTTACTTGGACAGAAAAAGGCCGCGGAGTTGACGACCCCGCCTTGCACGCCGCTGCCGGCCCCGCTGCCGGCGTCGCAAGCAGCTCGCCAATCGGCTATGACGCGTGAGGGGCTATGCCTGATCGGCGCGAAGCCACTGGCGTTCATCCAGAAATCGCTGGGCGAGCTGGTAGATCTATTCCAGATCAACTACAGCGGCGCCGAGCGTTTCGCAAATGGCTTCGGCGTGGGCCGGATGCCACGTTGGTACACGATCAGCCTGTTTCTGCTCGACGACACAATCTATGTGCTCGTCCTGACGCTGGCGATGATCGGCTGGGCGCTGATGCGACGAACGACCAACGACGAACGACGAACGACGAACGACAAGCATTGTGATCGGCCGTCGTTCGTCCTTGGTCGTTCGTCCTTGGTCGTTCTGGTTGGCCTGTGGCTGCTCTACAACATCGCCGTCGCGCCGCTGCTCTTCGCGATCAATCGCTTTCGGCTGCCGCTGCTGCCGTTCGCCTTTATCTTCACAGCCTACGCGCTGGCGGCCCTGCCGGGCGGCTGGCGTGCGCTGCGATCGCGCTATGGCGTAATGTGCGCGGCGCTGGCGGTCCTGCTGGCGCTGGTCGCGGCAACACCCTATGCCTATCTGGAGCCGCGCCCAAACGGCGAGGACTCGCACTGGGCCTCATACTTTGGCCCCTATCCCTCCAGCATCGCGGCGACCAGGATCGCCTGGCAGGCGCGGCCTGGCTACCTGATCGATCAGCAGCTGATGCACGCGCTCGGCAGTGGCGATGCGGTGACGGCGCGCACGCTGCTCGCGCGCAGTGATGTGCTGAGCGGCACGCTGCAAATCGCGCGGCCACTGCTGGCTGGCCTCGAAGGCCGCGCCGCAGATGGGCTCGCGCTGCTGCCACCGCTGGAGACCATTATTCAGAATGGTGATCTCAAGGCCGCCGTGGCGCGCGGCGAGCTGCTGCGGCGCCTGGGCGATTGGGATGGCGCGCGGTTCATTCTGACGCAGCGCTTTGTGGATGACGCCAACCCGGTCCAATGGGCCTGGGATTGGCTCCATCCGGTGGCGCTGCCTAATAATCACATCGACCTGGCCGGCAACCTCGACCTGGGCTACATCGAAGGCTGTTACCTGGGCGAGGGCGACAGCCAGGCGAAGGGTAATTTCCGCTGGTGTACCGATGGCGCGCGTCTGCGCTTTCCCACTGCCGGCACCGGCGCCCCGCAGCTGCTGGCACTGCGCGCCGACGGGCGCAGCTGGTTCGACGGGCTGAAGCTGCCATCGACCGTTCATGTGCTGATTGGCGATCAGCAGGCTGGCGTATTCACACCGGATTCGCAAGCTGTGAGCGAGTTTCAGATCATGCTTCCGCCATCCCCAGCCGGCGCGGATGTGGTCGTCACGCTGCATATGGACACATTCGTTCCCGGCGCCGACCGCTACCTGAGCCAGCAGGGCAAGCCGGTAGTCGGGCAGGTACAGCGCCTGGGCGCGCGGCTGGACTGGGCAGAGCTACGGGGAACCGAGTGATGGGCGCAGCATTGACCAACGACAAAGGACGAACGACGAAAGGCGGCAACGTTTCGTCATTCGTCGTTGGTCTTTTGTCCAGCGTACGGGCGGAAATCTGGCTCGGCGTGCTCATCTTGCTGGCGCTCGGGCTGCGGCTGCTCGCGTGGCGCTGGCACGAACTGTACGATCTGGGCGGCGATGAGCGCGAGTATTTCAATCAGGCGCTGACGCTGCTGCGCGAGCATGCGTATGTCGAGCTGAACCTGATGCGCCCGCCGCTGTACACCGGCTTCCTGGCGGCCTGCATGTATCTGTTCGATTCGCTGGTGCAGCGACTGCGGCTGGTGCAGGCGGTGATCAGCGCGCTCACGGTCGTGCCAATCTACCTACTCACACAGCAACTATTCGGCCGGCGCGTGGCATTCATCGCCGCGCTGCTGGCCGCGCTCAGCTACACGCTGGCCGCGCATGCCACCGAGCTGCTGACTGAGACGCTGTTTGTGTTTGGGCTGGCGCTGCTGTTCTGGCTGCTGGTAGCGACGACCGACAACCGACGACCGACTCATTTGGGGCTGGAGGCTGGAGGTTGGAGGCTTGTAGACCATCACCAGCCTCAAGTCTCAAGTCTCCAGCCTCAGCGTCGTCAGTCGTCGGTAGTCTGGCCGATACTGGCGGGCCTGAATGTGGGCGCGCTGGCGTTGATCCGCTCGGTCGCGCTGCCGCTGCTGCCGCTGGGCGCGCTCTGGCTGCTGGCTAACCGACCAACGACCAACGACCAACGACCAAGGGCGATATCGACCGACGCTGTAATGGTTGGCAGGAGCCATTGGTCATTCGTCCTTCGTCATTGGTCAGCTCCGTTATGCTTCATCCTGGGCGCGTCGCTCGTCATTCTGCCCTGGACAGCGCGCAACTACACCACCTACGGCGCGCTGATTCTGATCGATACCGCCGGCGCCGAGAATCTGTGGCTCGACAACAACCCGGCCGGCAGCGCGCCCGACGACCCGCTCGGGCGTGAGGCGGCAAAAAAGCAGCTGTACGCCCTGGGCGACGATCGGGCCGCGCGCCAGCGCCTGGCCACATCCAATGGCACTGCGGCGATTCGCGCCCACCCGGCATGGTTCTTGCAGAAGGCCTGGGGTGAAGCGAAGCAGTTCTTCGCGCTGGAATATTTCGACGACATGCGCGCGCGCCGGGCGATCTGGGTGCCGCCGCTGGAGGTGTGGCTGCGGCTGGCGCTTGGCGATGGGCTGTGGCTGCTGCTGCTGTTTGGTGGCGTGATTGGGCTCTGGCTAGCGTCGACGAAGGACGAAGGACGAAAGACCAAGGACGGAAAACAGCCGTCGTTCGTCATTCGTCTTTGGTCTTCCGTCGCCGACCCACGCTGGATCTTCGTGCCCTGGCTGGGGTATATTCTGCTGTCATCAATGCTGTTTCATGTCGAGCTGCGCTACCGCCTGCCGATCTACCCGGTGCTGCTGCCGTACGCGTCGTGGGCGATTGTAAATTGTAAATTGCAAATTGCAAATTGGGCAAGAGAGCGTTTCTCAATATACAATTTGAAATTTACAATTCTGGGGGCGCTGACATGCCTCGCCATCGCCGGCGTCACGCTGCTGCACCGCCCGTATGTAAGCGAAAGCTGGATGCTGGCACGCAAGCATTTACAGCTGTGGCAAGACCAGCGTGCGCTGGATGGCGGCGATGCGGCCGGCGCACGGGCGGCCGCCTATGCGGCGCTGGCGCTCGATCCCGAATCGGCGCTGGCGCAGGTCGCGCTGGCGCGCGCGGCGCTGGCGCAGGGCGATCCGGCCGGCGCGCTGGCCGCGCTTGATCAGGCGATCGCGGCGCTGCCGGCGCATCCACACGCGCACCTGCTACGCGGGGCGATCCTACGCGACCAGGGCGACCTGGCCGGGGCGCGGGCTGAGCTTAGCTACGAACAGGCATCGCTCGAAGATTTGCAAAGTTGGTCGTGGCAGGCTTTCGCGCCATTCGCCGTTATACCACCGGGCCTGGATATCGGCGGCGGGCTCGACCTGGGCTATCTGCGCGGGTTCTGGCCGGCTGCGCCGGGCGGTTCGCGCTGGAGCAAGGAAGAAGCTACGATCGTGCTGGGTACCCCGCGGGACGGCAGCGCGCGGCTTGAGCTGAAGCTCGACGGCGACCGACCCGCCGGAGCAGCGCCGCCACATGTGAGCATCCGTATCGGCGAGCACACGCTTGGTCAGCTGGTGGCCGAGCCAGGATGGCACAGCTACAGCTTCGCCATCCCGGCCGAGCTGATCCCTGCGACGCGCCGGCTAATTATCACGCTTCGCAGCGACACCGTCCGCCCACGCGACTTCGACCGCACCAGCCCCGACAACCGCGCGCTGGGAGTGTTGGTGGGACGGGTTATGGTGATACCATAGTGACGACAATTGATCAAAAGGTAAACGGTAAAACGCAAAAGGTAAAAGCCACAGGCACACCTTTTACCTTTTACCTTTTACCTTTTACTTTAGTTCTTGCGCTGGCCCTGCGCCTGCTGCTGTGGAGCCAGCCCTTGCATCAGCTCGCCAACGATGAGGTCGAATACGTAACCGTGGCGCGTGATCTGCTTGCTGGCCGCGGCTGGCAGTTCTACGATCACTACCACTGGCTGCGCGCGCCGCTGTACCCGCTATTCTTGGCCGGATCGCTCTGGCTGGCCGGCGGCGACCCCGCTCCCGGCTTGCCGTCGATCAGCCTGGGCTTCGCGCAGGCGCTGCATCTCGCCGCGCTGCCGAATATTGCGCTCAGCGTGGCCACGGTCTACCTGAGCTATCGGCTGGCGCTGGCGCTGTTTGGGCGGCACAGCGTGGCCCCCCAGCTAGCGGCGCTGTTCAGCGCAGTGCTATGGACATTCGCAACCTTTGCCAGCCTGTACATGTCCGAGACATTGTTCACGTTTCTGCTCACCGCTGGATTGCTTTGCCTGGTAGGCCAGAGGGCGCAGGCCGCGGGTGGCCGGCGCGATATCTGGCTGGCGATCGGCGCGGGCGTATTGTTTGGACTGGCGACGCTCACGCGCTCGATCACGCTGCTGTTCCTGCCGGTGATAGCGATCTGGCTGCGGAACCGACCAAGGACCAAGGACCAAGGACGAACGATCTCGAAAAAAGCGGTGGGAGTCGGCAGGACCTATTGGTCATTGGTCTTTCGTCGTTGGTCGGCCCCGATCTGCTTCCTACTGAGCGCCGTGCTGGTGATCGCGCCCTGGACGATCCGCAACTACCAGGCGTATGGGCGAGCCATCCTAGTGGAGACCGGTCTTTCGTATAACCTGTGGGCGTTCAACGAGCCGCGCGAAAGCCAGGAGCAGATCTTTCAAACGCTAGAGAATATCCCCAACCCGGCCGAGCGCAGCGACTATGCCACCGCCAAGGGATTGGCGCGCCTGCGCGAAGATCCCGCCATCCTGGCGCGCAAGATCTGGCCGGGCTGGATCTACCTCTGGCGCGTCAAGGCGATCGAGGATCGCTTCCTTCAGGAAAGCTACTATAGCGATGTCGGGCTGCCACTGTTCACCGCGGCGCTGCTATTCGACGACCTGCTCTATCTACTGATCGCACTGGCGGGCGTCGCCGGGCTAGCGTTCTGCTTTCGCGGTGCCGGAAGGCAGGAAACGAGCGCTGGGACCTTTTTCCAAAATCTAAAATCGGGTACCCTTGGGCGAATCCAAAATCCAAAAGCGCTCTTGATTGGCTGGCTGGTCTACGCGGTGGTGACGACGTTGCTGACGCACGCCGAAACGCGCTACCGCCATTTCCTGTTCCCAGTGCTGATCCCTTACGCGGCGTGGATGCTGGTGCAGGTGGCAAATCGTAGGAGACAGGAGACAGGAGACAGGAGACAGGGGCCAGAGGGCAGAAGGGGTAGTCCTGCGTCTCATCGTCACTCGTCACTCGTCACTCGTCACTCGTCACCTCGCCCGCTGGTCATCGCGCTGCTATGGATTCTGATCACTGGCGTGTGGATCGGCTCCTACCCGCGGGAATGGGTCGACCAACATTTCCTGCGCGGCTGGCACGCGCTTTGGTCGGAGTTCGCATGGTCGGCCGGCTGGCACGACGCGGCGCTGATCGAGGATGAGCGCGCGCTCGCGGCGCAGGAGACTCCCGACGGCTGGATTCGGCTCGGCGACCACGCGCGTGATATGGGCGACACGCGCCGCGCGCTGAAGGCTTACCGCGAGGCAGTCGCGCTTACGCCGCCATATGTTGCGGCCGTGGCGCGCGAGGGCGATATGATGCGCGCCAGCGGCGACGAGGAGTCCGCCCGCAAAGCCTTCGTCGGCGACTATGTGGATCAGCAGCGGCTGGCCGAGTGGAGCTGGCGCGAGCTGCGGCCCGGCCCGCGCACGTATGTCAATATTGGCGATGGAGTGGATTTTGGCTATATCGGCGGGGTGTACATGGCCGAAAAGCAGCAGGGCGTCATGGCGCGCTGGTCCAATGGCCGGGCGCTGCTGCGGCTGCCGGGAGCCGGGCCGGGTGTCTTGCGGCTGCGTCTGGCCGCACCGCAGCCCGATCGCATGCCGACGCACGCCGAAGTCTGCGTCGCGGGGCGCTGTCAGGTGCTAAGCGTCGGACCGACCTGGCGAACCTATGAGCTTCCGCTGGCGACCAACCTCGCGGGGGTGCAGCAGATCGAGATCAGCAGCGACACTTTCGACGCGCCCGAAGGCCGGCGGCTGGGCCTGCTGATCGATTGGGCCGACGTACAAGCGAACTAAGGCATGGTTCAATTCCTGCCATGCTGACGTGACAGTTTGGAGTGCGCAAGCCATGCTTGCGCCGTGTGCGGGACCATGGCTTGCGCACTCCAAAGATAGCTAAATGGTAAAGTAGCTTTTGAAACATGCCTAAAGACAGCAAAATGACCGCGCCGATGATCGGCGCGGTCGTTCTTGAGCATTCGATCGCCGGGCGGGGCCTAGACGAAACCAGCGCCAGCCGTCTTCGAGATGCGCTTATCCAGCGTGCCGGCGAAGGCCAGCAGGCTCTCGCTATCCAGCTTCTCCAGCGCACCCAGCTCTTCCTCGGTCAGATCAAAGCCCTTGCAGGCCTCGCGGGCGTTTTTGATCAGCGCCTCGCGAAAGGCGCTGTCGGTTGCTGCTCGTCCGATCACGTGCTCGACATCATGCTGCGACATAATCAAACATTCCTTTCTACATCTGGGGAAGTCGTTGCAGTTCGCCATTGGCCCCTATTTCTAAAAACGTATTTCGCGCCTGCTTTAGATACGCTGTTCCCGCTTATGGCTGCTTCAGAGTCTCCGGTTCCAAGTGCAGCTTCCGCCAGTGCAATCAGCGCCTCGGCCTTCAGTCGTTGTGCGTGCAACGCTTCGGCACGCTCCAGCGCCTGCCGTGCGGCCGCAGCAGCTTCCTGGAACTGACCGTCGGCGCTGAGCGTCAGGGCCATATTCATCAGTGTGTTGGCTTCCTGATGCGCGCTGCCCAGCGACCGGTCGATGCGCAGCGCCTCCTGATATGCCGCTAACGATTGCTGGTAGTTGCCCTGGTGGTAGAAAACGAATCCAAGCGTAGTGTGAATCTGCGCGATGTTCTGTCGAGCGTTCATCTCTTGCGCGAGCATTAGTGTTGCCATGCAGCGTGTTTCTGCTTCGGCATAGGCTCCCACGCTAATGAGCGCATCGGCAGTATTCAGCGCGGCGAAGACGATCATCTGGCGCAGGTTGATCTTGGTAGCTAGCTCCTCGGCCACGCGGTAGTGCTCGATCGCCCGCTCGTACTCGCTCTGAAGCTGCCAGAGGTAGCCCAAATTATTGTGCGATGCGGTCATACCCGGCAGGTCGTCGACCTCGGTGCGCAGCTGGAGGCTACGCTCGAAGTGTTCGCGCGCGCGTGGGTAATCGCCACGCATACCGTAGATACCGCCAAGCTCGGAGTGCAGCCGCGCCTCGATCATCTCGTCGTCGAAGGAGCCGGGGTCGTCTTTGATCGCCGCCATCCCTTCCTGGCATGCCTCGATCGCCAGGTCGTACTCACCGCGGCGCTTGTGAACCAGGCCGATGTCGGCGCTGATCAGCGAGACCGCCAGCGGCGCGATGCCAGCCACGCCCGATCGTGCGATCGTCATCGCGCGGTCGAGTTCTTCGAGCGCCGCGGCGTACTGGCCCTGTTTTTCCAGCACGCTGCCGCGCTTACGGTGCCCCCGGCGCGCGATGTCGGCGGTGACATTTGGCGCGCCAATAATCGCGCCGTGCTGCGCCAGCGCTTCATCATAGCGCCCAACCGTCGCGTAGACATCGCCCAGCGCATCGCGCGCCTGCCACACGCGCGGGCCACTCTCATCGCCGGCCAGCGCGTCGAGCGCCCAGCCGTAGTACTGGATCGCCTCATCGTTTGCGTACACAGCGCGGGCGGCGTGGCCGGCCTTAAGCAGATATTCGGCCGCTTTGTCGCGCCGGTCGCTCAGGCGATAGTGGTGTGCCAGCAGGCCGTAGTAGTCATCCAGATCACCAGCGTAGCGCCGCTCCAGGTAGTCGCCGATTCGCCCGTGCAGCTCACGCCGCCGCGAATACAGCATGCTCTGGTAAGCCACCTCCTGGATCAGCGCATGGCGGAAGGTGTGAACCCGCTCGGGCGGATCGATGCGCTCCAGCACGGTCATCTCTTGCTCATCCAGCCGCGCTAGCTGCCGCAGCAACGCGCTCTGATCGCTGGGCTGGAGCGCATGGAGCACGCCAAAGGGGATGCGCTGGCCGATCACCGACGCGATTCGCAGAACGCCGCGGCTACTCTCGTCCAGGCGGTCGATCCGCGAAAGCAGTAGACCATTCAAGCTATCGGGGAGATCGTCCAATAGATCGGGGATTGGGGATTGGGGATTGGGGATTAGGAGTTGCTGGCCTGCTCCTAATCCCCAGTCCCCAGTCCCCAGTCGCTGCATTACCGCATGCAGCAGCTCAGCTAGGAAAAGCGGGTTGCCGGCGGCACGCTCGACCAGCTGGCGCACCAGCGGCTCGGGCAGCGCCACATCGCCGGCCAACGCCGCGATCAGGTTGCCGCTCTGATCGTTCGAAAGCTCCTTCAGCTCCAGCACCTGCGCGCCGTCGCCGTCGGTGTCGAACTCGCGGATCGGCCGGTGAACGCCCAGCAGCAGCACCGGCCGGTCAGAGAGCGAGCGCGCCACTCGCCGCCACAGGTCGAGCGAGATCGGGTCGGCCCAGTGCAGATCTTCGAACAGCACCAGCACTGGCGCATCCTGGGCCGCGCGCAGCAGCAGCTGCTCCAGCAGCTCGAAGCGGCGCATCTGGCGCATCTGCGGGTCGAGGCCGCGCGTCAGCCGGTTCTCCGGCACGTCGAGCCGCACCAGGTCGCCCAACAGCGGCAGCCACTCGGCCATGCCAGGCCCAAGTTGCTCCAGCCGCACGGCGATCTTGCGCTCGCGCAGCGCGTCGGCGTCACCTGAGACGATCCCGCACAGCGACTTCAGCCATTCGCCCCAGGCTGCATATGGTATGCTGGCGGTGTAGGAGAAGCAGGCCGCCTGGATCACCTGCGCACCACGCGCGTCGGCCTCGGCGATCAGCTCGGTCGTCAGACGACTCTTGCCTACACCGGCCTCGCCTGTGATCCGCACAGCCCGGCCGGCGCCATCCAACGCGGCATCGAACTGGCTACGCAGCCAGGCCAGGTCGTCGTCGCGGCCGATCAGCGGGCTGGCATCCGGCAGCACCGCCGCTGGCTGGTCGCGCTCGCCGATCAGCCGGAACAGCCGCACCGGCAGCGCCTTGCCCTTGAGCGCCAGCGAGCCACGATCCTCACAGGCCATCCGGCCGGCGATCACCTGGACGGTCGCTGCGCTGCACCAGATCTCATCCCAGGCCGCTTTGCTCATCACGCGCGCGGCGACATTCACCGCATCGCCCATCACGGTGTACTCTTTGCGCGCCGCGCTGCCGACATTGCCAGCGAAGGCCGTGCCGAGATTCAGGCCGATCCGCTGCCGCAGATTGGGGACTGGGGACTGGGGACTGGGGACTGGGGGAATGGAGGATCTCCCCATCCCCAATCCCCAAGCGCCAGTCCCTAATCCTCGCTCAATTTACTCGTTCACCCCATCCAGCCGGCCCTGCATTTCTAAAGCGGCACGTGCTGCGCGCTGGGCGTGATCCTCATAGGCGGCCGGCGCGCCGAAGATCGCCACCAGCTTGATACCTTCGTCGGCCACATCGAGCTTATTGATCACACCACCAAACTGTTCGACCGCTACCTGCATACTGCCCACATAGGCCTGCACTGCGCGCGCGGCTACATCCGGCGGCAGGGCCTCGGCCAGCGCCTCCAGCCCGAGCGCCTGGGCGAACAGCACCGTCACTGGCCGCAGGTCGGCCTCGATCTGCGGGCGCTGTGGCTCAGCCAGGATGCGCCCGAGCAGCGTGGGCGGAATGTACGGGCTGATCCGGTCGAGGTCGGCCAGCAGCTGTGGGATGGCCAGCTCGGGTGCCTCGGTGACCACCGGCTCATCGGGCAGCGGCTCGTGCGGTCGCGCGGGGGCACGCATCGCACGGATCTGGTAGAAGCCGCGCGCGACTTCCTGGCCATCCGCAAATTCCTTCAGCGTGGCCCAGGCGCCTGGCCCGACCACCACCTCGTTTGGTTGAGCGTGGCCCTCAGCGGCCGCCACGCCATTCACCGTCGCGCCAAGCACGCTGTAGTGCAGCTCGGATGCGCTACCGGCGCTGACGAACGCCACGCGCCCGCTTTCGACGCCGACATGTAGATGCATGGGGAAGCTGCCGATGCCGGGGACATCCTGAACATAGCCATGCATAGCCCGCTGAAGGCCCAGCGCGGCACGAGCGGCCGTGCGCGGGTGGCGCTCGTCGCCAAAGAACACCAGCAGCGCGTCGCCGCCAAACGAGATCAAATCGCCACCGTAATCCTGAATCACCTGGATCAAGATCGTGAAGATCTGGTTTAGGCAGGCCGTGACCATCTCGGTACCTTCGCGGCCCAGCGTGCCCAGCCGCTCGGCCAGCGCAGTCGATCCGGAGAGGTCGGCGAACAGCAGCGAGCCTTCGACCCAGCTCAGCCAGGGGCTTTCGAGCCGATCCTCCAGCAGCTGCTGGGTAAGCATGCGCGGCAGATAGCTGCCGATCGTCGAGCGCGCGCATGCCAGATGCACGAATGTCTCGACCACCTGGTTTGGCGGCGCATCTGGCCCGGTCAGATCGCGAATGATCTCTTCGGCCTGGTCGGGCGGTAGATAGCGACGCAGGCGCTGACCATTGAGGCCAAGCAGCGGAATGCCGACACCAGAAGAGCTGATGGGTGGATCGGCGCGCGGCGAGATGTCGTGCGGTTGCGCCATGCTATTCCCTTTTCAACGAAGCCTGGACAGCCGAGCGCGTATGGCTGTCGGTCGTACTCACCTCGTCATTATAGCTGACGCGCGGGCTAGTGACAAGCATTAGCCGATTCTCAGCAATATCAGCATATCCTGAGATAGCTCTAATTCGTCTGTTATGGTGTCTGAAGGGCTCAGCAGCTATACTGGAGCCATCGGTAGAAGCTACCATAGTTATATAGCAGGAGAAAAAGATGAAGCGCATTCTTGGATCAGTCGCCACACTTACGGCAACGCTCGTGCTGGCCGCGCAGACAACGTTTGCGGCGCCGTTGATCGGCAACCCAGCCTTCCAGCGCGTCTGGGATCGGCAGGATCGCGCGGTAGCGATCCATATCAGCGATCGCTCATGGACGTGGGGGCCAGAGCCGATCAGCGAGTCGCTGCGCGAGCAGTTCGCCGAGGGCGTGGAGGGCAAGCGCACGGTGCAGTACTTCGACAAGAGCCGTATGGAGATCAACGACCCAACCGCCGACCCGAACGCGACCTGGTATGTAACCAACGGCCTGCTGCCGATCGAGCTGATGACCGGTCGCCAGCAGAATGGCCTGAACCTGTTCGAGCAGCGCGGCCCGGCCAAGATCACCGCGATCGGCGACCCAGACCAGTTCCCGACCTATGCGGATTTCCTGCCGCTGTACCAGAGCCCTGGCGCGGTCAATCCCGGCGACCTGGGCAAGCCGGCCACCGGCTTCCTGAATCCCGGCGGCGCGGTCACCGGCTTCAACGATTTCGCCAACGACCCGGCCACTATCCTGGTGCGCGGCGAGAACAATCACGGCGTAGCCAAGGCGTTCCTGGATTTCCAGACCCAGCAGGGGTTGGTAGCAGATGGCGACCGCTATGTCACTGGCCAGGTGTACGATCCGCTGTTCGTGTTCGGTCTGCCCGTAACCGGTGCCTACTGGGTCAAGGCCAAAGTCGGCGGCGTCGAGCGCCCGATCTTGTTCCAGGTTTTCGAGCGGCGCGTGCTGACCTACAATCCGGCTAACCCGCCGGCCTTCCGCATCGAGATGGGCAATGTTGGCCAGCACTACTACCAGTGGCGGTATGGGAAGTAAGCGGGAATAGATTGAGACGGTCGACCGGCGGCTTGGACAAGCGAGTCCAGCCGCCGCTTCATTTGCGCCGCTGAGAAGGCAGATATCTGTATGTGACAGGACTTACGCGATAGCCCAGATGTGATTTTTCGCAGCGGTACTTCATCTTCTTTTGTGTTTCGTTTTTTGCGCTCTGCGAGCGCAAAAAACGAAACACAGATAAAATGGCAGGTACCATGCTGCCGTTCGTCCTGAGCTTGTCGAAGCCACGTCCTGAGCTTGACGAAGGGGGCAGGCAAAAAGGCGTTTGCGTGCGGCACTGCGTAAGTCCTGTAAGTGAATCTTATGATAGAGCTGCGGCGATCCGGCGAGCCAGGGTGGTGTCCTCGAAGTAACGTGCGATATCGTGAGGATTATCGCCGTTGTGCACATCCGAGAGATTTTCGATACCTTCAAGAAAGCTGTCGCGGTCGAGCCGGGCATACAGCGCCACGACATCCCGCTCGTCACTCACATTCAGCCATTTCTGAACACCGCCTGGAATGTGAAGCGGGTGCGGCAACCGATCCTTAATAACGCCGAGGCCCAGCGGCGAACCCGCTGTGACAAACAAAGGCACGTTGATCTGCGGATTTTCCGCCAGCAGCCAGTAGGCGACAACCGAGCCCAGCGAATGGGCGACGACAACGCATGGATCTTGCCGCAGCGCCGGCAAAACGATATTATCGATTTCTTGACGCACATATGGTCGGCTGAGATATGTTTGCACATCGGCCGTGATTTTGGCGATGCTGAAGTTCGCCAGCCATGGTGACCGGCGTTCAGCGGCCTGTAGCAGCGCCTGCACCCACGCCCAATTTTCAGGGCCGCGCTCCACAACCGTCAATCCCGCCTCGTCCATCGCTTGATCGCGACTCACACCTGCTCGTTCAGCAACCCGCTTGATGAACGTAGCCGCAAAGTCGTCGAACGGCACCTGGTTTTGCGCTTCACCGCGCTCAACAACGCGCACGAGCTTCAGCCGCGCCTCGACTGTCAGCGCATCCAAGCGCTGGCCATAGAACGGCACAATGATCTGGTCGAGCTTCCTTGGCGCAACGCCAGCGGCCGCAAAACCACGCTGCATCCCCGCCTTCCAGTAATCGCGGATCGCTTGTTCGCTGCTATCGCCCTGCGCCCGCCCATGAATGAAAACCAGGTTCATCAGATGGCTCCTTGCTCGATCGCGCGACCCAACTCACGCCCACTTTCGCCGACGATAGTTGACCAAAGTGATGGGGCTAAATTGCGCCGGGCAGCTGCAATTTCAGGCTTTAGGGTGTCATCTGGCCCCAGTAGGAACCAGCCCTGCCGGAGCAATGGAAACAGCGGCGCAACCGGGCCGTGAATATCGCTGGGGTGCTGGCCGGCAAGCATGACGACATCATAGGGAACTGCTTGGTCGCGTTCCTCAAAATAGCGGATGAGCGAACGAATTTGCTCGATGTTCCCGGCTTGGTAGTACGCATATGCGGCGAAGATGCCCAACACCGGGTCGTAATGTTTGTACCGCCGCAGCGTTCCGGCCAGCTGGTTCGATTCATCGAGCGCAACTTGGAAGTAGCCCTGGCGTGCCGCACCCT
>WNFV01001400.1_pt1 | contig 32930 bp, 35 predicted proteins | sample 5400101 | NCBI WGS metagenome assembly WNFV01 (sample SAMN13153361, study PRJNA577476) | soil metagenome | isolation source: 115 cm soil or saprolite under grassland replicate 1 | place: USA:California | collected 2016-06-15 | reverse complement strand
TGTCGGTTTCGGGCGTGCCTAATTCTCGGTTGGTGCTAGCGCAAGCCCGGCCCGCGCAGCGGCATGCCGCAGTTCCACATCCCAGCTCACGAAGACAACGTCGTGAACGGCCCCCGCTAACGCGGACGCGAGATGGATCGCGTCATTTGCGCGGAGTGCGAGCGCTTCCGCCAGATCGCCTGCCAGCGCTCCCACTTGCGGAGTAAGCTCGACGATGTCCACACCCTCGACAAGCGACTCGAGCCGGCCTCGTAGGACTGTCCTGTGCCGTCCGCGGACGCGGCGATGGCGAGCGGCGGCGGCCAGGGCGGAGCGGGCCTCAACCTGGAGAATTCGCGAGCTGACGATGCGCGACGACGCCTGCCAGAGTACGGACGCCTCTTCGGATCCGTTCTCCGGTAGAAGCAGCTTCGTGAACGCCGACGTGTCGAAGTAAGCGTTCAGTACTTGCTCGAGCGGCGCTGCTCCAACACGATGTCCGTCAGCGTCGGGTGTTTGAGACGGGGAAGCCCCTTGAAGTCGATCGGCTGCCTTGGCCGCTTGGCCGGCGTGATAATGCCCTCCGCCACAAGCCGCTCGTACGCCGCGCTCTCCTCTGCACCTGTGAGGCGCGCGATCGGCTTGCCGCGCTCGGTGACGACGATGACGTCACCGTTCTTCACACGGTCGAGAAACGCGCGCAGGTTCTCCCGCAACTCTCGCACTCCGACCTTCACCGTCACGAGCTTAGTGTACTCATCGCACGGTCGCTAGTGTCCACTTCGGACCACGCGTGACCCGCCGACGATCGCCTCGCGGCCGTCGTCGAAGCGCACCCAGGCCTTGCCGCCTCCGTCGTAGTCGGGCGACCACACGATGAGCGTCGCTTCGTCACCGCCGACGCGGCAGCGCTCCGTGCCTTCAGGCTCGGCGCCGCGCCACACCCGGATGAACGGGTTCTCCTCCCATTCGCGTTCGATCGTCGTCTCGTCGGTGTGTCCCGGCAGGACACGCGTCGGCGGCGGGAGCTTCATCAGGACATCCATCACGGAGCGGCGCACTTGCTCGGGATCCCCACCGCCGACCGAGTCCTTGAAGAGCGTGTCCCCCGTGAAGACAGCCTCCCCGTTGACGACGAAGGCGACCATGTCGTCCGAGTGCCCGGGGGTCGGCAGCGCGTCGACGCGCAGGCCGCCCACCTCGACCGCATCCGTCCGCACGGGCAGCTTCAGCTCGGCCTCGTGCTCGACGTGGTCGTGATGCGAGTGCGTCCGGAGGACGAATCGGGGCTCGACGCCCCACTTCTCGGCGGCGGCCCACAGCGGCTCGAGCGGCGCGCCGGAGTCGACGAACACCGCCGTCCCGCCCTCCTGGTGGGCGACGAGGTAGGCGTTCGAGAGCCAGTCCGGATGCATGCTCCGCTCGACGAGCACGGCGGTACGCTACCCGGACACCTGCGACGAGGAGGAACTTGAGATGGGCTTGCTGTCACGAGCTGCGGAGATCATCAAGGCGAAGTTCAGCGCGCTGCTGAACCGTGCCGAGAACCCGCAGGAGACGCTCGACTATTCGTACGAAAAACAGCTGCAATCCCTGCAGAACGTGAAACGGGGCGTGGCCGACGTGGTCACCGCGAAGAAGCGTCTGCAGCTCCAAACCCAGCAGCTCGAGCAGAACGTCGTCAAGCTCGATACCCAGGCCCGGCAGGCGCTCGCCGCCAACCGTGAGGATCTCGCCCGAGCGGCGCTCGAGCGGAAGTCGGGGATTCAGCAGCAGCTCCAGGATCTCGACACGCAGGTGAAGCAGCTCGAGGACCAGCAGCAGAAGCTCGTCGCGAATGAGAAGCAGCTCGAGGCGCGGATCGAGCAGTTCCGCTCCCAGAAGGAAGTCATCAAGGCGCAGTACTCGGCAGCCGAGGCTCAGGTCCGGATCGGCGAGGCGGCGACGGGAATCGGCCGCGAGATGGACAACACCGGGCTCGCCATCCAGCGCGCGAAGGACAAGACCGAACAGATGCAGGCGCGCGCCTCGGCGATCGACGAGCTGGTTTCCTCTGGCGACCTCGAGGAGCTGGGCTCCGACAAGACGCAGCTCGACCGGGAGCTCGCCCAGCTCGCCTCGCAGTCGCAGGTCGATCGCGAGCTCGAGCAGCTCAAGGCAGAGGTTGGCTCGGGGTCGGCGCCGCAAAAGGAGATCGAGGAGGCGCCGCCCTCGACCTAGTCCAACCGGACGCCTAGCCGCCGCTAACCGTTCGGCGGTATTGCGCCGGGAACACCGCGCCTAGCCTGAAGTCATGGATGGCGGCCCCCGGCGGGAGCGGCGGTTCTTCAGCGCGCGCGCGTGCTTGCTGGCCGTGGGACTCCTGTCCCTCCTGGTGCTGACGACAGCTCTGGCGTTCCGAAGCCACGCTCCGCGGCGACTCGAAGTCGCGCGTGGGGTGGTCGACGGTTCATTCCATCCGATCGCAGGTACGTTCGCTCCCGACGGCACGAAGCTCGAAGACTGCGGTACGCGGGATGTGCGCTGCCTAGAGCAAGGGTTCGGCAACCTCGCCTACAACGCCGGACCGCGGCCGGCGCTCGCCTTGTTCGACCGGCGCAGGGCAGTTGACAAGACGGTTGCGGTCGACTGCCACCGAATCGCGCACATGATCGGCTCGGCCGCCCTGGCGCACTTCGGCGGGAACGTCGCGCAGGCCTATTCGCACGGGTCCGCGAGCTGCGCTTCCGGCTATTACCACGGCATCCTGGAGCGAGCGTTCGCGCACGTCTCTTCAGCGCGCGGACTGATAAAGGTCGCGCGCTCGCTCTGCCGTGGAGCCGGCGTTCGACGCCGCGGTTTCCTCGACTACCAATGCACTCATGGGCTGGGGCACGGCCTGATGATGCAGACCGGCTATGACTTGCCGACTGCGCTCGGTGTCTGCAAAGGGCTGCAGATGAGGTGGGACGAGGTCTCGTGCACGGGGGGCGTATTCATGGAGAACGGGAGCACCGTGTACGGCTTGCGCTCGCAATGGCTCAAGGACGACGACCCGCTCTATCCATGCAATCGCATCAAGCTCCGCAACAGGGCGTCGTGCTACCTCCGCGTCACGACGCAGATTCTCCGCGTGAACCGCTTCGACTGGCGGCAGACGGCGGCCACGTGCCGTTCGCTCGAGCGCCGCTGGCAGCCCTACTGCTTCCGCTCATACGGGCGGGACACGGTGAATTACGTTGGAGGGAAGGCGAAAGCGATTCTGAGGCTTTGTCATCTCGCCCACACGGCGGAGGGGGACTGCCTCTACGGCGCGGCCCGAACGATCGCGGACCGGGACGCGAGCGCCGACCAGGCAGCTGCGTTCTGTCGTCTCGCGGCTCCTCGACGAGCCGGTTCCTGCTTTGCCGGCCTCGGAGTCGTTATCGGCCTGTTGCAACCAACAGACGCAGAACGCACGAGGGCGTGCCGAGCATTAACCGACAGATATGCCCGGCAGTGCGCGAGAGCGGCAATCGCGGAGGTCGCGCCAAACGGGCGAGGAGCCTGGGGCTAGATGGGCGCAAGGAAGCGGCTCGGTTACCGACCAGCGCTTGACGGCGTTCGAGGCATCGCCATCGCGATCGTCGTCGCGTATCACGCGTTCGGTTGGCCAGGCGAAGGAACGCTGGGCGTCGACCTCTTCTTCGTGCTGAGCGGTTTCCTGATCACGACGCTCCTGCTCGAGGAGCACGAGCGAATGGGTGCAATCAGCATCCGCGCCTTTTACCGTCGCCGTGCGCGACGGCTACTGCCCGCCCTGTTCGTCATGCTCGCGCCATTCCTCGTCCTCGCGGCGGTGAGCGCCGCCGTGACCGCATCGTTCCGCTCGCCGCTCTTCCTCGGCCTGGTCGCCGCTCTGACCTACGCGTCGAACATCGTGGTGGCCACAGACATTTCGGCCATGCCGGCGGCGCTGATCCACCTCTGGTCGCTCGCGGCCGAGGAGCAGTTCTACATCCTTTGGCCGCTCCTCCTGCTTCTGCTCTTGCGGCTCGGCGGGGTCCGGCGCGTTGGTCAGGCGCTGGCGGCGCTGCTCGCGCTCGCGCTCGTGTACCGCCTCCAGCTCGTTCTGCGCGGAGCATCTATCGGCCGGCTCTATTACGCCCCCGACACGCACGCAGATCCGCTGCTAATCGGCTGCGCTTTAGGGTGCTGCTTCGCCCGTGGCCGGCTGCCATCATGGATCGTCTCCTCCACACGGGCGCGTGAGCTAGCCGGCGCCACAGCGCTGGTGCTCGTCCTCGCGGCGGCGGTCTTTCTCGACCGCCTCCCGGAGCGGCTGGCGTATGAGACGCAGCTGCTTCCCACCATGTTCGCCCTCGCGGCAGGTGCGCTGGTCGTCTGCGCTGCGATGGGAGGCTCGGCTCTCGCGCGGGGGCTAACCCTCCGACCGCTCGTGTTCCTCGGCCGGATCTCCTACTCGCTCTACCTCTGGCACCCTCCGCTGCTGATCGCTCTCGCCGGGACGCAACGGGAGGCCGGGGTCCGGACGATTGCCGCGGCGGCGATGGCGATCGCTCTCGCGAGCGCATCCCGGCAGTTCGTCGAACTGCCCTTCCTTGCCCGTCGAGCCGATCCGACGATCGAGAACGTTCGAGCGGTGCCCTCAGCGGCGCCCGCCTGAGCAACGGCGGACGGCGCGGCATCTCACCCTTTCGTCCAGCCCCGCCTATACCGCGGACGGTCGAGGTCGCCACGGTGGGACACAAGGATGCGATCGTGGCTGTAGATGTAGTCCAGGCACCGATTGTCCAACGAGCGCAGTTCGGTCCGCCGCAGCTCAGCGACGTCGAGTGCCGTGAGTGCTACGACACCGGACTTTCCGGCGGCTCGGCGTGGACGGCGGGCACCCGCTGCGAAGCGTGCAGAGGGCCGGGGGTTGTCACGCGTATCCTCCGCTCGGCCGGGCTCGGGGAGCTCCTCGCAGCGCGTCCACGCCGGCTATGACGCTCGTCATGTGGACGGCGGTAGGCCTCCTAGCCCTCTTCACGCTCATTCTGCTCGTGGCGATGTTCGCCGAAGAGCGAGCGGTCCGGCAAGGCCGGTAGTCGAAGACGCTTCCCGCGTGACCTCTGGGCCGCGCCCGAGCTAGCCGGGAGTGAAGGAGACTTCCGAAGTCGCAGGACTTAGTGGCTCAGAGCCACAAGCTCAGTTGTAACCCCGCGCTCGTCGGTGCGTCTCTTCCCCTTGAAATGGAACATGTTCCAGAGCGGGATTCCGGCTGCTGTGACCGCAAATGGCTTCAGGAAGATCGGCTCGAAGAACCGCTCGAGCAGGTCCCTCCACTCCGCGACCGGTCGTGCGTATTTCCCACGATCCGCGCGGGCGAGGAGCCTCGCTAGTCCGCGTCGTGGCGGAAGCAGAAGGTCGAGCACGTGAATCTGTCCTTCGCTGCTTAGGAGCTCGTTGACGCGTGCCAGCGTCTTGCCGACCTCGTCGGTCGGCAGATGGTGGAGGAAGCTATTCACGAGGATCAGGTCGAACCTCTCGCCCGCCAGCAGGTCCGGGGCGGTCGCGTCCGCGACGATGAAGCGACCTGCATGACGACTCCGGGCGCGCTCGATATAGCTTCGGTTGAGGTCAACTCCAGTGTAAGCGCCCGGGGCGAAGTGATGAGCGTTCGTTCCTGGCCCGCAGGCCAGGTCAAGCACTCGGCGGCTCCCGCGCAGGTCTGTGTCGCGCAGGACCGGCGCAAGCTTCTGCTCCGCGAAAGGCGCCTGCCAGAGCCTGTAGACGAAGCTCGTCTCCATTAGTCGATCCCGGAGGCTCGCCGCGAAGGTCATGGGCGCCACCGCAGCTCGAAACGCCCGATTCGCTCGTGGCGCGGGTACCGCGCGGCCAGCGCCCTCCGTAGACGTGAATCCAACGATGGCGAGAATGTCGGCCGGAGGTTGAGCGCGACCAATGAAACATCGTGCCGGTCGAGCGCTTGAAGGAGGTCAACATCGTGCGTCGGCGCGCGCTCGAAGAAGTCAAACGCAGCGCGGGTTGGACTCTGACGATCAGCAAGAAAATAGAGCTCGGGCGCATCCGGCCCCGCGTAGATGAAACTGCTCGCTCCCGCTCCGCGGATCCGCTTCACGAGATGACGGTAGAGACGACTGTCCGCAGCTGACACGCGCAATGATCCGCTCCGCGCGAGCCCAAGCGACACGCCTTCTCCAACTGACGCTCGTCCGCCGACGAACTGCTGGTTCAGCCCCGTGACCCCAACGGCCGCTAGGAAGAGGAACGAGGCACCGACGGCCAGCGGGGAAAGAAGCGCCTGGCCTTCCCTCGGCGACTGCGTTGCGACAGCGAGAGAAGCCAGAAATATGAGCGGCGCGACGTAGCAGAAGTAGACGGGCCCCGAGAACGGGAACTGGACCAGCGTCGCAAAGGCGAACAGCGCGAGTAGTGCGAACGTCCGAATGCGTCTGAGCGAGTCGGGCGCACTTCTGCGAATACCAGCGGCGAGAAAGAGGATCCCAATTGGCACGAGCAGGAGCGCCCCATCGCGAACGAATCGCCACGTAATCGCGGATCCATCAGGCATTCGGATCAGCACAAACCAGATCGCGAGGAGCCCCGCCGCGGCTACCCGCTTTCCAAGCCTCGTCCGAGACACGGCGTAACCGAGGCTGCCGAACACGATCAGGAAGAGAACTGTGACGGGAAGCGACGTAATCGTGGGAGGTTTCATGGCGGCGAATCGCAGCCTCGCCGAAGGTTCGACGAGGAGGCCGTCGACTAACGAGCCCAGCGAATTCGAGAGCACGTACGGAGTGACGAAGAGAACAAGCGGCAGAGCGAGCCCCAGCCCGAGCGAAGACACGGGGACGAGGAGGGAGCGAAAACGCGCCGACGCCTGTGCGCGGGGCACGCGCGCTTCGTTCCAAATGAGAATCCCCGCAATGCAGCTGCCGGGAATGAGAAAGTTCGCGACCTCGGCGGCACCCAGCCTGCGGTGGAGGAGCACGACGAGAAAGGCCACCGACACGGCCGCGCAGGCGAATACAAAGCCTGAATACGACCGGCGCTCGGCGCCCGTGTCGCGTTCCGCGCGGACCTGCTCGTCGAACAAGAGCGCGAGGAAAAGCCCGACGACCGAGTAGATCCCCGTCGACTTCACGAGAATCGATAGGCCGCACGTAAGTCCGGCCACTACCAGCCAGCGCGCGCGTCTGTTGTCGAAGTATCTGAAAAGGGAGGCGACGGCGAACGTTGCGAGGAAGAGGTTGTACCAGGACGGCATCGAGGCGGAATAGTTCGGCACACTCCAAGCGATGCAGGCGAGAACGCATGCCCCCGCGACCGGCGGGGGGGCGAAACGCCGCGCGATGACGTAGAGAGCGGGAATCCAAGCGGCGAAGACAGCAAAGAGAACGAGTCGCATCGACGAGAGCTGCTCGCCAAAGACAAGGAATGCGAGGCCGTGGACGTAGCTGAGACCGCCGGTATAGATCTCGGCGAAGTCGCGGTGGGGTAGCTGCCCGGCGAGTACGCGACTTGCGCTGTCTGCAAGCGCTCCTTCGTCCCAGGGAAACCAACCCCGGAAGAGAAAGTGCGCTTCATACAGGAGGCCGAAGGCAAAGACACCGAAGAGCACGCCGAGATCCAGGCGAGCGACGAGGGCCAGCCCACCGCGTCGGGCCCGACCGAGAGGACGAGAGCCGGCCCTGCCGAGAGGCTCAACGACGGCTGGGGGGCTGCTCATCGGCTTGCGTTGGCGTAGGTGATGTATTGAGCCCCGAAGGGAAGACGCTCGAGCCGACGCTCCGCCCAGTTCACTGCTGCGCCTCGCCACGGCGAGAAGAGGATGTATCGGGACGCCGTGCCGTTCATCCCAGCCCCGCGCATGAGCTGCTCGAGCCGGCGACGGGGGACGAGCGCGATGTCCTCGTCAAATGCGCAACGTACCGTCACGAGCCGCGTGAGCGGGTTCAGAGCGTTGTGCTCGATGACCGCGACCAGGCCGCCGGGCCGCACGACGCGCGCCATCTCCGCGATGAACCGTTCCCACCGGTTCGGCGGTACGTGATGCACTACGCAGATCGCGAACGCAATGTCGAACATGCTCGACTCGAAAGGAAGCTCGAGTCCGTCGTACAGCTGATAAGCGACGTCACCGTTGTTCGATCGTGCAATGTCGAGAAGACCTCCCGAGACGTCAACCGCATGGAGCTTCGAGAATCGGGGCGCAAGCAACCCGTGGATATTCCCCATCCCGCAACCGACGTCGAGGGCGGTAGCCTTCGCGAGGTCACCGAGTCGTCCTTCGGCCACGGCAATCAGGGAGCGCGCCTTTGCTTCTATGAAGACGCCCGGGCCCTGCCCGGCGAAGGAGATCGCCCTGGTGAGTTCGACCTCGTACGATTCTGCGTACGCGTCGAAGTCGTAGCTCATACGGGCTTTCGACTCAGGGTCGCGCCGTTCCTCGTTGACTTAGTCGAGGAAGTCACGCGTCTCAGCTGCACGGCGGCCCTGGGCGTCGCGAACAGCGGCCGCTCGAAACCCCGCAGATCCTGGATCAGGTAGAGCGGCCGATTTTTCACCTCCTCGTGGATGCGCGCAATGTATTGAGCCTGAACGCCCAGCACCACGAGGATGATGCCGCCGAGGAAACTGACGAGAACGACCAACGACGCCATTCCAGGAACTTCGTACAGCCCCCCGAGCTTCGCTGCGATCGCCAGCAGACCCGTGAGGAAGGACAGACCGGAGATGACGAAGCCGAGCTGCAGAGCCAGACGGAGTGGAGCGTCCGAGAAGCTCAGGAGACCGTTCGCGCCAAGCTTGACGAGCTTCCTCAGGGGATATTTCGTCTCTCCAGCCTGGCGCTCTTCGCGGACGAACTCGACACTCGTCTGTCGGAAGCCGAGCCAGCTGAACATCCCACGGACATAGCGGTTGGTCTCGCGCATCGACTTGAATGCCTCGAGCGCACGGCGGTCCACGAGCCGGAAGTCGCCGACGTCTACCGGAACCTCGGTGTCGGATAGCCGGCGGAGCAGACGGTAGAAGAGCTTTGCTCGCAGCTGACGACCGCGTGGCTCGCCTTCGCGAGCCTTCCGCACTGCGTAAACGACATCGAACCCCTGACGCCACCGCTCGACCATCTCGAGCACCACCTCGGGCGGATCCTGGAGATCTCCGTCCATAACGACGACGGCATCTCCGGCGGCCGCGTCGAGTCCGGCCGTGATCGCGATCTGGTGGCCGAAGTTGCGGGACAATCTGACTACGCGAAACCGCGAGTCGCGCTCACTCATCGCCGCCATGAGTTCGAAGCTCGCGTCCGTGCTGCCGTCGTCTACGAGTAGAGCCTCGCAGGGTCCTTCCAGGCGTTCGAACAGCGCCGCGAGGCGTCGCTCGAGCTCGGGAAGCGTCTCAGCTTCGTTGAGGATCGGGATGACGATCGAGTAGATGGCGCGCACCTGTCAACCGCAACCTAGATCGGCCGATCGGGAGCCGCATCCATCGAAAGCCTCGGAAGGGGCCACTCGTTCGTATGAGTCCGCCTCGCAGACGCCCCCGCGGGGAACCGGTGCACTGAGGCCCCGCCAGCGGTACTGCGACCATCCTGGCCTGGGCCTGAGGCGGCTCTGGGCAGACGAAACCCAACCCAGAGGGCCTCACGGGCGACATGGGTTCTAGCGATTCGTGGGGGTCGAACCTAACCCTGAGGCGAAGGACAACCGATGGCCGGCTCCGGTTAGATCTAGGAGGACAGTAGGCCTTCCGACGGAAAGGGAGTTCATGTTCTACGTCATCCTGATCATCGTCGCAGTGATCGCCGCCGCCGCACTGCTCTTCATGCGCGGCCGCCGAAGCGTTTAGCAAAACAACTGGCGCTTCGTCGCAATGAGCGCGTCTCACGACGCGTAGATCTCTCCTGCCCCCGTCAGCGGCAGCCGGTGGGCGTTCGTGGCTCCAGCCCCGCCGAACGGCTAGGTCGGGCCAGCGCAGGAGAGGCTTGCGCCGCGGGCGCGTCCGATGAACCGTGGAGGTGATGTCTACAGCGAGCGAACTGGCAGCTGTTGATCGCGGTGACGGACGGCGCGCGGCGGGGTGGGCAGGCGGGTTCGCCCTCCTCTTTTGTTGTTGGGTCCCCCTACTCCTGAACGTCGTGCGGTTGGTGGCCACCGCCCGCGAGCATGCGTTCGCGTTCGACTTCCATCACTACTACTGGGCGAGCGGTCGCGCCGTGCTCGACGGTCGCTCACCATTTGCGCCGCCGACACCGGACGCCGTCCTCCTGACCCATACCTATCCCGCCGGTCCATATCCAGCACCCGTTGCCGTCCTCTTCGCTCCCTTTGGGCTGCTCCCGGTGTGGCTCGCGGATGTGCTCTTCACGGCGATCCTGATCACATGCCTGTTCTGCGCCTTGCGTCTCCTCGGAGTGCGCGACTGGCGCTGCTACGGCGCTGCCCTCATGTGGGCGCCGGTCGGCTTCGGCATCCAAACGGCGAACCTCACGTTATTGCTCGTCCTAGGGCTCGCGGTCCTTTGGCGGCTGCGCGACAGCGTCGTTGCCTCAGCCGCTGCCGTGGGCACTCTCGTCGCACTGAAACTGTTCTTGTGGCCCGTCGTGCTCTGGCTGCTCGCGACCCGACGCTATGCGGCGGCCGCGTGGTCGCTCGTCGTCGCCATGTTGACCACCCTCGGCGCATGGTCGATGCTCGGTTTTGCCGGCCTCTACGACTACCCGCGCGTTGCTCGCATCTTCGGCCGCTACTACGAGACCTCGAGCTACACGCCGTTTGCCTTTCTGGTCAAGCTCGGCGTTCCGACGCCATGGGCAAGGGGCGCCGGCCTCGTACTAGGAGTTGCCGCGCTCGTCGGCGTGTTCGTCGCGGCTAGACGAAGCCGCAGCGAGACGGCGTCCTTTACCCTCGCAGTTGCCGCGGCCCTCTTGTGCACGCCGATTGTCTGGCTTCACTACTTTGCACTCGTGCTCGTTCCACTCGCGATCCTCAGCCCAGGATTCTCGGCTGCATGGCTCTTGCCGGCGATCTTGTGGGCTTGCCCGGTGGGGGCAGCCCCATCGGCGTGGAAGTTTGCGCTTCCGCTGGTCGTGTGCGCCCTTGTCCTCCTGATTGCGACCCGCCACCCATCGAGGTCTCACTCGATGCACCCTTGGCTCGCGCGTAGGCCGCGGTTCGCAACACGCCCGCTTTCGGCAAGGCCATAAGGCTTACTACGACGACGTATCAGTGCCGGTAGCGGTGGATCGTGTCGTGCGCGAGCTTCAGGAACCAGGCGCCGGACAAGAAGGTGTAGACCAGCACCGGCAAAAGCACCGCGAACATCGCGGCCATAGTGGACGCGAATCCAAAGCTCGCCAGCAGGGAGACCACCTCGGGGACGACCGCCCCCAGTAGGAGCGCCGCACACACGTGCAGGAGCGCCCGTCCAAAATCCGTCGGCGTCTTATCGGGAAAGCGCACGACGCCCCAGAAGGCGATCAGCGCGGATCCCACTCCGAGCGACAGAAGGAAGTTGTGAAACGTCATCGGGGTTCACTTCCTCAAACGAGCACCGCAGCCGAGTGGATACCCCTCGGCCTGTTCCTTGTAACCAATCGGGCGGACGTCGAACCCTCCGCTCCCCCAAACGGGGCACTTCGGCCCGCCACGTCAGGCGGGCGCGGCTGAGGCCACCCAAACGCCCTGGTCGGTCCAGACCGTCGAGGGTCGAGCGAGGGAGACCGGACTGCGAACGTCACCGAGATGGTGGTGGTAAGCGACGGCCGTGGCATCCGCCCGGCGGGCCTAGCGTGGGCGAATTCGGCCCGGTGGCGCGGCGTGCTCACAGCACCGCGCACGATCTTCGAGGCCTTGTTCTTCGTTCTGCTACCGCTTACGGGGCCGGCAATGATCGTGGCGTATCTGGTCGGAGCCTACCAACCGAAGCCGGGCATCGTCGACGGGAAGTACTTTCCCGACGGAGGGTTCCTCTTCGACCTCCACGTCATGTGGAACGCCGGGCACGACGTCGTCACAGGGCACTCCCCATACCCGTTCGTCTACCCCGCCCCGGCCGCCTTCCTGATGGCACCTTTTGGCGCCCTGCCTTGGAGCGTGGCAGTGGTGGCCTTCACGCTCTCGCTCGTCGTCGCACTCGTCCTGACCCTGCGGCTGCTCGAGGTCCGCGACTGGCGGTGTTACGCCGTCGTCCTCGCCTGCCTTCCAATGGCGAGCTCAGTCATGATCGGCACGTTGAGCCCGTTTCTCGCGCTCGGCGCGGCCGCCGCCTGGCGGTATCGCGACCGGCGCTGGGTCGTCGCGACCGCGATCGCCGCAGTCGTGGTGACGAAGATTCTCCTCTGGCCGCTGGCGATCTGGCTTGTCGCGACCCGACGCTTTCGGAGTGCCGCTGCGACGGTGACAGTGGGTATTTGTCTCTTGTTCAGCTCCTGGGCGCTTCTCGGCTTCAACGGGCTCCTCGACTATCCACACCGGCTCGGAAGAGTTGCGGGGCTCGAGCAAGATAAGAGCTACTCGCCCTTCGCCCTGTTCCGATCGTTGGGGATGCCGACCGCGTCGGCGCGACTCGCCCTCGTCGCGTTGGCGATTGTTGCCGTCGCGGCGGTCATAGCCGTCGCCCGTGGCAACGACGGCGACCGGCGAAGCTTTGTCGTCGCCCTCCTGGCCGGCTTGCTCCTGTCACCCATCGTTTGGCTCCACTACCTCGTCGTGCTCGTCGTGCCCATCGCGCTGTACCGGCCAAGACTGGGCGCCGCTTGGCTCGTCCCGCTCGCGTACTGGTTTTTCCCCGGCCAGGAGAACCATGGCTCGGCCCGGAACATCGCGCTGATGTTCGTGCTGACGGCGGCCACACTCGCCCTGGCGATGTGGCGGGGCAGGCAGCGAGCCCCGCTGCCGGCGTTAAGTTCTCCGTAGGTCCGGCCTGGTCCTACCTTTCGGCCGGTGGCTTCGCGCCGCCGGTGATCTTGGATTCAAGGCATGGTCGACCATGCCCAGCCGATCCTGGACCGAGTCGGAGGGGCATCCGCCCACGCGGCGCGCCAGACGCCGAAATCGCTCGAACGCATCTTCGGATGGGCCTTACAGGAGGCTCTTCTATTCCCTGTGGTGGCGCTGTTCGCCATCGCCCTGCTCGGCAACTTGCCGCGCGAGCTTTTCCAGGACGGATGGCTGGTCATCCTCGGCGGACGCGAAATCGTCGCGCACGGTCTACCGTCCCACGACACCCTCGCGATCTGGACACACGGGCGAGTGTGGGTCGATCAGCAGTGGCTCGGGCAGCTTGTCTTCTACGGCCTCTACGCAGTTGGAGGCATCAAGCTCGCCCTCTCCGCGCATGCGGCGGCGGTAGCGGGGGCGTTCACGCTCGCGATCGTCGTCGCTCGGCGGCGTGGCGCGTCAACGCGAAGCGTCTGCTGGATCGCGCTTCCGGCCTATTTCCTGCTTACCTGGGGTTCGTGGAACGCGCGGGCCCAAAGTCTCGCGCTGTTGCTCTTCGTCGCGCTCGTCGCGTTGCTCATCCGGGACGCCCGCTTGCCGTCCCGGCGCGTGTTCGCGGTGCTTCCACTGCTCGTCCTATGGGCGAACATCCACGGCACGGCGATCACGGGAGCTGCCCTCGTGGCGCTATGGGGCGTCACGTACGCACTCGAGCGCCGCAAACGACCCCTCAGGGAGTGGGCGCCGCGGTCGGCGAGCCTCGTTGTCGCGCCTTTCCTCTGTGTCTTCGCCTCGCCCTACGCAGCCGGTCTCCCCGGCTACTACCACACGTTGCTCTTGAACTCGGGCTTCCGGCAGCTAGTCGTCGAATGGCGTCCGACCTCACCGTCAATCCAGACGGCGCCGTTCTATCTCCTTGCGTTCCTGGCCGTTTGGTTGATCGGCCGTAACAAGGACCGTCTCCTCCCGTTCGAGCAGGTGCTGCTCGCCTTCACGCTCCTGATGGGCCTGGCGGCGATGCGAAGCGTGATCTGGTTCACGCTCGTTGCGCTCATGCTCATGCCCGCGGCGCTCGACGGCGTCCTGAGGCCGAACACGGGCGCGATGCGTTTCCGGGTCTTGAACCGCACCTTGGTCGCAGTCAGCATCGCCGGCGTTATCGCAGCTGTCGCCGTGGTCGGGGCGAAGCCGTCGGCATGGTTTCAACCTGATTACCCCGAAGGCGCGCTGGCGGCTTTCGACCGCGTGCAGGAGCGCGACCCGCAAATGCGGGTGTTCGCCGACGAGATGTATGGCGACTGGCTGCTCCTTCGCCGTCCCGAGTTGCGAGGGCGGCTCGCATTCGACATTCGCTTCGAGCTCACGTCGAAGAAGCAGCTACAGCGCCTACTGAATGTCAAACGGCGAGTCGAAGGCTGGCGGCGCGTGGTTGCTCCGTACAGCCTCTTCGTCCTGAAGAAAGGCCCCGATAGCCGGCTGGCGGCCGCGTTGCTGCGCCAACCGAAAGCACACCTCGAGTACCGCGGACACGGGGTAATCGTGATCTCGCGGCCGGCGGATGGGGGTGGAACGACGTGACAGGCGTGCCTTTCTGCCACAGAGCACGACCGAAGCACCGGACGAACCCGACCTTCAGCCGGTTGTTCGTCGCACATCCCTCGGCTTCAGTAGGGGCAGTCGTGCGGACAGACACGCCGTCCGTGCGATCTGCGAACCGCCAGAAGAACTCGACGCAAGCAACGAAAGGAGGGACGGGACGGAGGGAAATTGGGCGACGTTGATGACCCTGCCTCGGTGAGCCGGTCAGGGCCCATCGTCGCAAGAGGGTCCGTAAGTAAACGAAAACAAGCGAAAGAAGGAGAAGAATGCTTCTTCGACACAAGGCATATCTCGGCTGGATCGCTCTGCGCGAGCGGATCGAGCGGGAGGAAGGCCAGGCGTTGGTTGAGTACGCGTTGATCCTGGCGCTCGTCTCGATCGTTTCGATCCTCGTGCTGCAGGCGCTCGGCCTCGACATCAAAGGCGTCTTCCAGAGGGTGGAAACCGCCGTCTCGACGACGCCGACTCCCTAGTTCAACGAACGGGGAGAAGGGAGCCGGCGTGAGCGTCTCCAAGGTGCTCACGCCGGCCAAGAAGGAACGAGGAGGCCGGATGGGGGGACCCCGCCACTGGCGCTGCGTGCTTCTCGCGGTCGAACTGCGGCTCGCGAGCGACGAAGGTCAGGTGCTCATCGAGTACGCGCTGATTCTCGCGCTCATCTCGTTGGCAAGCATCGGCGTTTTAAGAGCACTGGGCGTGGACCTCGCCGGCCTCCTCGATCAAGGCAGCGCCCGGATGTCATCGGTGACAAATCCTTAGGACGAAAGCGAGCAAATGATCGAGTCGGTACAGACGAAGTTGGTGGAAGACCGCGGCGTTGCGCTCGCAGAGCTCGCGCTCGTCCTTCCGCTCCTTCTTCTACTGCTGTTCGGCATGCTCGACTTCGGCAAGGCGTTCAACGAGTGGATCGACGAGACACATATTGCAAACGAGGGCGCGCGCCTCGCAGCGGTCGGCTACCCGGCCGTCGTCGGGGCGTGTAACGGGTCTACGGCGCCGAACCCGAACGTGTGTCTCACTCAATACCTTCAGCAGGCGGCCGACATCCCAGAGCTGAGGTCGGGCCGCACGGGCGATGCATATGCCGCCGCACAGAGTGCGGCGCAGGTCTGCATCTCCTATCCGACGAACCCCGCGACGAGTTCGTTTGGCCAGATCGGCGATCCGGTTCAGGTAACGGTCCGGGTGACCTACCGTTGGCTGAACTACCTCGTGAACCGGGTCAACCTTGGCGCAACTCCCATCCTTGGCAAGGCGACGATGCGACTGGAGCGCCGAGCTGCTTCGGGGTCGACGTCGGTTCCCGGAACGAAGACGTGCTATCCATCATGAGGTCGCGCGTCAAAACCACACTTGCAGACGACCGCGGCGCCGTGATCGCAATCGTGGCTGTCGCAATCGCTGCGCTCGTCCTGCTCGTCGGGGCCGTCGTTGACGTAGCGAACTGGAAGGTGCACAAACGGCATCTCCAGCTTCAAGCCGACGCCGCTGCGCTCGCCGCCGCCCATTCCTTTTCGCTCACCAACTGCCAGAACGATTTGATGAGGGCCGAAGCACACAAGTACGGCGGCCCCGATGCCAGCGGCGCGGTTGCGCTCTACAACACGCAGGTCGGCGGAACGCCTGCCTCGAAGATGCGCATCCTAGTCAATTCCGACAAGTACTACGGCGACACAGGCTGGGGCGACTACACCGACCCGAACGGCCCGCCCTGCACGGCGAAGTACGTCGACATCAAGGCGACGGAGACCGATCTCCCGTGGTTCATCGGCTTCGGCGGGCTCGTTCCGAGGATCAACGCGCACGCACGCGTTTCGGTGGTGAAGGAGAGCTCGTCGAATTCGACGCTTCCGATCGCTGTCCCCAACCCCTTGCCGAGATCGTCAGCCGCGATCTTCATCAACGAGGGAACTCGGGCACTTCTGGCTCCGCCGCTGCCGCTGACAGACCTCGGACCCTCCGGACCGCTCGAGCTGTACGGCACCGGCACGTCGAGCCTGCCCTTGATCCCCGTCGCCCCCAATACCGGCGTCGTGATCGCGCTGAGCGGGAGAACGTCCATGTCTCTCACCGGCACCCTTACCGACATCTGCGAGCAGACCCTCACGGACTGCTACGACGCCGGCGCCGATCCTCCGACACAGGGGCTTTCGTTCATTCGCGGCTACGCGACGGGCGGCAGCGGTGAGCAGCCGGCCGAACCCATCCTACGCAGCGTCGAGCTGTTCCCGACCGGTGCATGCGTCTCGCCGTACTTCTCGGACGGCACATGCACGTACGACCTGGCGGCGAGGATCGACGCCGGCGCGTCACTGCCCAAGGCCAACCAGGTCTACGGAGCGAACGGCGTCACCCTCACCTCGAGCACCGATCCAAACTGCGACTTCGTGGCGGGAGCCGACAAGTGCTGGCACGGGACCCTCACGGTTCCGTCAAACACAGGGCCGCAGGACATCGTCATCACGTGGGAGGAGACGGCGGGCCATGTCCAGATCGGCGGCAAGCTCCAGGACTGCAACGACCGCGGTGGGAACAAGTGCAAGGGCGATTTCGGGACCGTGCAGCGTGCCTTCAGCACAAAGGACACAAGATCTGGCCCGATCAAGCTCGTCGACGTTTGCACGTTCGACCTGGACCCGTCCTGCACACAGGTGCACGACCAATCGTACCCAGGCGGTGACTCACACCGGTTCGCCGTCACGATCGGGATCGCCGGACAATTGCGAAATGCCACGAGTGTCACCGAGCCGCTCATCGTGCTGCGCGTCAAGTCGACGACGGGGCAGTCGCTCGATTGCGACAACCTCTATCAGAACCTCAAAATAGAGCTGGAAAAAGGCTGTCGGCCGAGCTACGTGCCGAATACCGGCACGCCTGACTGCTCGACAATTGGAACAGCCGCCCTCTGGGACCCGTCAAACCCGCAGCCCTGGACCTGCATTGCGGTCAGTACCGGCCGCCAGCCGAATGACATCTCCGCCGGACTTAACGCGCGGCTTTACCAAGGCAATCAGAAGCCCGCAAGCTGCGCGCCGGACGGCGCGCCGGGCCACAACAACTGGTTCAAGTTCGACCCGACTGACGCAGCGGGTGATGGGACGTATGGATTCGGTCCTGATGATCCCAGAGTCCTGAATGCGTACCTGACGACGTACGGCGCCTTCTCGCACGTCAACGGGACGTCGGGCTCCGTCCCCGTCACCGGCTTCGGCCACTTCTACGTCACGGGTTACACCGGGAACGGCGGTGGCTTCGACAATCCGTGCTACCCGGCCCCGCCGGCGAACTACAGCGGCCCCCATCCGGACGATCGAGTGCCGAGCGACGAGACCGGCCTCATCGTCGGGCACTTCATCTTCTACCTAGACAAGGTCGGCGGCGATGGAACCGAGCCTTGTGACCCAACCAGCATCAGCGCCTGCGTGATCGTGATGACCAAATAAGGAGGAACTGCTCGTGGTGGAAATCGCCCAAAATCTCTTTACGACCAGGCGCGGCTCGCTCTTCGTGGGCGCCGCCGCTGCCGTGCTCGCCGGCATCATCCTGCTTGCCTACCTGCATTCCTATCGCAACAGCGTCTCCAGTACCTCGGCGCCTGCGAGCGTGCTCGTAGCCAAGAACTTAATCCCAAAGGGAACGCCCGGGGACATCATCGGCTCGACTAATCAGTTCCAGGTCGCGTCCCTCCCGAAAGGGCAGCTACAGACAGGAGCCCTTACCGATCCGGCAGCACTGTCGGGACGCGTCGCGGTGACTGACATCTACCCAGGCCAACAGCTGACGGCCGGCTATTTCACCTACGCGGCTCCCGGGGCTCTTCAGACGAAGATCACCGGCGCCGATCGTGCGATCTCGGTGTCGATCGACGCGGCGCACGGAATGGTCGGACAGATCGCGGCCGGGGACCACATCGACATCTACGTCGGGGTGAACCGGGTGGGCCCAAACGGGTCGCAGCCGATCATCAAGCTCCTGATGGCCGACATAACGGTCTTGCGTGCACCGCTCGCAGGCGGCAGTGGCATCTACACGATGCGGGCGACGACTCGCCAAGCGGCCGCCCTGGCCTTCGCCGCGGACAACGGCAGGCTGTGGTTCGTGCTTCGACCTCCAAGCGGCGCGAAAACGGTAATCCCGAGGGTCGTGAGCCTCCAGACGTTGTTGCTCGGCCTGAAGCCGGTGCACTAACGATGGCAGCCCGCATTCACGCGCTCGTCGCGGTCGACGGCGGTGTCGACAGCCAGTCGATTCAGTCGATGCTGCCCGACGGCGGCACGATCGAGATCGTCGGGATCATCAACGGACTAGACGAGAGCTGGCGTACCCTGCAAGAGACTTCGTCCGATCTTCTGATCGTTGCCTGCGAGGGCTACTCCGACCGAGCTCTCTATTTCATCGACGCGGCCGTGAAGCAAGAGCCCGATCGGCCTGTGGTCGTGCTCACGACAGGATCCCCGAACGGCTTCGTTCGCCGAGTGTTCGAGTCAGGCGCAGACGACATCCTCACGCTCCCCGAGCCACCTGACCGAATCACATTCGCGCTCGAGAAGGCGGTCGCGCGGCGCCGTGGCGCCGCCGTGGCGAGCGGGATTGCGCTCGCGCCGATGATCTGCATTCTCGGCCCCAAAGGCGGCACGGGGAAGACGCTGGTGTCGACGAACCTGTCGACTGCCCTCGCCTTGGCGGGGAACCGCACGGCGTTGGTCGACCTCGACCTCCAGTTCGGTGACGTAGGGCTCGCGCTTGGTCTGCGCCCCGACAAGACGATCTATGACCTTGCACGGTCGGGTGGATCCCTTGACGAGGACAAGCTCGCCGCGTACCTCGTCAGCCACACGTCCGGGCTCGGCGTCCTGCTTGCGCCGACGCGCCCGGATCAGGCGAGTGCCGTGACGGTGGACTTTCTTCGCGACGTCTTCACGACGCTTCGGGCGATGTCGGACTACGTGATCATCGATACCCCGCCGGGGTTCACACCGGAGGTGATCGCCGCGATCGACGGTTCGTCCGACGTCTGCATCGTCGGAATGCTCGACTCGCTCTCGCTCAAGAATACGAAGCTTGGACTCGAGACTCTCGAGCTGATGGGCTACGACTCGGAGCGGATCGCGTTGGTCCTGAACCGCGCCGACACCCACGTCGGCATCACACACGAGGATGTGGAGGCGATCATCGGACGTTCGCCCGAGGTCTTCGTCCCCAGCGATCGGGACATTCCCATCTCCGTCAACGAGGGCATCCCTATCGTCATGCGTGACGAGCGGTCCGAGGCTGCGCGGGCATTCCGGCAGCTCGCGGAGCGCTACACCCAAGAGGAGCCGGCGACCGCACCCGTCGAGGTTCCGACAACCGGCGGCCGGAAGCGCCGCTTCGCCCGGAGGTCATGATGGAGCTACACGAGCGACTCTCGACGTCTCGGCCCGTCACCACACCGGCGGGTCCCGATCCGTTCGCCGAGGTCAAGAACCGGATCCACTTCGCGGTCATCGGTGAGCTCGGTCCCCAGCTCTTCAGCGCGAGCATGGATCCGATGGCACTCCGAGACCGCGTCATCGCGGACATTCGGACCCATCTCGACCGTGAGGCCGGCATCTCGCGGGACGACCGGGAGCGACTTGTTGCGGAGATCTCCGACGACATCCTCGGCCACGGCCCGATCGAAAGGCTGCTCGCCGACGACAGCGTGACCGAGATCATGGTCAACGGCCCTTTCGACATCTGGGTCGAGCGGCAGGGCCGCCTCTACCAGACGACAGTGCGCTTCAACGACGATTCGCACCTGAGGCGAATCATCAACAAGATGGTGGCGCAGGTCGGTCGTCGCATCGACGAATCGTCGCCGATGGTCGACGCGCGACTCCCGGACGGCAGCCGCGTCAACGCCGTCATTCCGCCGCTCTCGCTGAGCGGGCCGCTCATCACCATCCGGAAATTTGCGAACAAGCGGCTCGACCTCCAGGAGATGATCCGGCTCGGAACGCTGACGGACGAGACGGTGGAGTTTCTCCACCGTTGCATCGCCGCGCAGCTCAACATCCTGATCTCCGGCGGTACCGGCACGGGAAAGACGACTCTCCTCAATGCGTTGTCGCAGGGCATCTCCGACTCGGAACGGATCGTCACGATCGAGGATGCCGCCGAGCTCCAGCTCAAGCAGGCACACGTGCTGAGACTCGAGGGACGGCCGAAGAACATCGAGGGCCAGGGCGAGATCAGTATTCGCGATCTCGTCCGGAATGCGCTGCGCATGCGGCCAGACCGGATCATCGTCGGCGAGGTCCGTGGCGCGGAGGCGCTGGACATGCTTCAGGCAATGAACACCGGCCACGACGGCTCGCTGACGACGGTGCATGCCAACGCACCGCGTGATGCGCTTGCGCGCATCGAGACGATGGTGCTGATGGCGGGGTACGACCTTCCGCTTCGCGCGATCCGTCAACAGGTCGCGTCGGCGCTCGACATGATCCTGCACCTCGAACGGCTCGAGGACGGTTCCCGACGCGTCACCGCTATCACCGAAGTGCAGCGGATGGAGTCGGAAGTGATCACGCTTCAGGAGATCTTTGCGTTCAAGCTCGAAAGCGTTCGCCCGGATCGGACGGTCGTCGGGCGCATCCAACCGACTGGGCTGCGACCGACGTTCCTCTACAAGTTCGAGAAACGCGGAATCAGCCTGCCACAGGATTATTTCGCCATTCCCGGCCCGGAGATTCCCGAGCTCGTCGCGAGGGCCTCGCTCCAGTGATACGCGGGCTCGTCATGCTCGCGCTCGGAACGGTCGCCGCCCTGGCGGCTGCGCTAGCCGCGCTCGGGGCGAACGCGCACCCGCGGGTCACGGAAGCAGCCGGTAACAGCTTCCCGAGCCGCTCGTACGTCCTCACGCTGCGCCACGGGATGCAGTTGAAGCCCGGCGCGGTGCGCGTCTTCGAGAACGGGCGAGCCGTCGCCGACCTGACCGTCACGCCGGCGGGCGAGAGCAGTTCCCGCCAATTCGGCGCGGTGCTCGTCATCGATGCCAGCACGAGCATGGAAGGGACGCCGGAGCGGGCGGCATTCGCGGCTGCGCGTGCGTTCGCCGCTCAGCGTAAGGGCAAGGAGCAACTCGCAGTCGTGACATACAACGTCGAACCGACCGCCGTACTGCCTTTCACGACGGAGCAGGCAGCGATAGACCAGGCGCTTTCGAAGCAACCACCGTTCCTGTTCGGCACCCACATCTACGATGCAGTCACCCATTCGCTGAAACTGCTGCGGCAGGCGGACATCAGCGCCGGCACGATTGTCGTGCTCTCGGACGGGCAGGAACATCGGGGCGTCGGCGACACCGCCGGCCACGAGTCGGAGGCGAGCGCCGCGGCAGCAGCACGCGCAGCCCACGTCCGCGTGTTCGCGGTCGGGCTCAGGTCGCGCGTGTCGAAGCTCGACGCGCTCCGAAAGCTCGCCCATGACACTGGGGGGCGCTACATCGAGACCAGCTCGATCGGGCGTCTCCGCGGGATCTACAAAGAACTCGGGTCGAGCTTGGCCAGTGAGTACCTGCTGCGGTACCGGTCCGTTGCCGGGCCCGGCAGGCACATCGAGGTCACCTTCCGCGTCGACGGCTTGAGGGGCGTTGCGAGGGCGGAGTATCAGACGCCGAAGCTCGCGGTCGCAAAGAGGGGCCCGACTCCGCCCTACAAGCCCTCTGTGGTCGACCGGATCTGGTCCTCGACGGCCACCATGACGATCATTGGGCTGATCGTCGCCGGCTTGATCGGCCTCGGCGTCAGCAGCGTCCTGTCCGGGCCCAAGAAGGGAACCGTGCGCAGACGGCTGGCGGAGTTCGTCTCGATGCCGGCGATGCGAGACGGAAGCAGGCGGGCGACGGCCCAGCTGACCGAGGCGATGCTCGACGGCACGGAAACCGCCCTTCGCGGCAGCACGCGCTGGCGGCGTTTCAAGTGGCAGCTCGAGATCGCAAAGGTGACGATGCCACCCGAGCAGATCGTCGTACTGACGGCCGTCGGTTCGCTCCTCGCGCTCTTGCTGGTCAACTTCGTCATCGGGTCGCTCCTCGTCGCGATCATCATCGCCTTGGCGATTCCGTTCGGAGTCCGCTCGCTGCTGAAGCGCAAGCTCGCCAGGCAGCGCAAGCTATTCGCCGAGCAGCTTCCGGACAACCTGCAAGTGCTCGCATCGGCGCTTCGCGCGGGCCACAGCTTCATCGGGGCCCTGTCCGTCGTGGTGAACGACGCGCCCGAACCTGCACGCTCGGAGTTCCAGCGCGTCGTCGCCGATGAGCAGCTCGGCGTTCCGATCGACGAGGCCCTGCACGTCGTCGTCGAACGGATGGAGAGCGCGGAGCTCGAGCAGGTGGCGCTCGTCGCAGCGCTCCAGCGTGAGACCGGCGGCAATACCGCCGAGGTGCTCGACCGCGTCACGGACACCATCCGCGAGCGCTTCGAGCTCCGGCGGACGGTCAACACCTTGACTGCTCAGGGCCGAATGTCCCGTTGGGTGCTGACGCTCCTCCCGCTCTTTCTGCTGTTGGCCATCACGCTGATCAATCCCGGCTACATGAACGTCATGTACGACTCGGTCGTCGGCCGGGTGCTGCTCGTCCTCGCCGGCATTTCCTGTGTGGGCGGATCACTCGTGATCAAGCGAATCGTGAACATCAAGGTCTGAAGATGATCCTGCTGCTCATCATCGGAATCCTCATGACCGGCTTTGCCGTCAGCACGCTTCTGCGTGTGACCGTCTGGACCGGTATGCGTCAGCCGTCGGCGGGCGTGCCGAAGCAGGTGGAGCCGTACGGCTTCACGAGGCGCGAGCAGAAGGATGAGACGCCCGATGGTGTTCGAGGCAAGCTCGACGAGGTCGCGACGAAGCTCGGCTCCGCCGTCAGCGGTCGCTCGAAGGGTCGGTCCGAGACTCGAACGCGAAGGGATCTCATCTCGGCAGGCCTCTATGACATCACCCCGGGCAGGTTTACCGGCTACCGCATCATGTGCGCCGTCGGATTCCCAATGGTTTGGATCTGGCTCGCAGCGAGCGTCGGCGTGAAGGCCGCTCCCGCCGTGCTGTTGACGCTGATCATCGGCTTCCTTGGCTGGTGGATGCCCGCGCGCGCCCTGCAAGAGCGCGCAAAGCAGCGGATGAGCCAGATCGACTACCAGCTGCCGGAGCTGATCGACCTGCTCGTGGTCACGATCGAAGGCGGCCTCGGCTTCCTAGGCTCTCTCCAGACGGCGTCCACCCGCGTCAGCGGTCCGTTGGGGCAGGAGCTCCGTTTGACGCTCCAGGAGCAGAGCATGGGGCTCTCGATCCAGGAGGCGCTGCTGAACATGCTTGCCCGCTGCGACACCGCGTCGATGCGATCGTTCGTCCGCTCGGTCGTGCAGGGCGAGAGGCTCGGTGTCTCGATCGGGCAGATCATGCGTGACCTGGCTCACGAGATGCGTCGGCGGCGCTACGCCGTTGCACAGGAAAAGGCCCAGAAAGCGCCGATCAAAATCTTGTTCCCGCTTGTGCTCCTGATTTTCCCGGCGATGTTCGTGATCCTGCTCGGCCCGGCCATCTTCCTCTTCGTTCGAGCTCTGAGTGGGATCTAGCCTCGTGGAATCCGCGCTTCCTACTGCCGCGACCTCGCGCACCGCTCGAGGCGTCGTCGCATTGGCCCGGGACGACGGCTCCGTGATCTGCGAGCGCTGCGCCGTCGCGGATCGGATGCTCCCCCGGATGAAAGGGCTTCTGGGACGACGATCGCTTCGGGCCGGAGAAGGGCTGCTCATCCGTCCTGCGCCGTCGATTCACACCTTCTTCATGCGCTTCGCGATCGACGCAGTCTTCCTCGGACGCGACGGAGACGTGCTGAAGGTGGCACACAACATCCGGCCCTGGCGCGCGCGGTCCTGTCGCGGCGCTCGGGCGGTGCTCGAGCTTGCGGCAGGCGAGGCGAAGCGGCACGGGATCTCATACGGCGAACGGCTCGCTGTCGCCGAGGCGGAGGGGTAATGGACGCGGCAGTTGATGGAGTGGTCCAGAACGTTCGCCGTCTGCAACCCCTACGGGTCCTCCTGGCCGGCCGCGACCGCCGCTTCATCCGCGTGACGTCGTTCCTACTCGCTCAGCGTGGCTACGACGTCGCACAGACCGAGCTCCGCGACACGGTTGCCGCCGCCGGGCGCCACCGCTCCGACGTCGTCTTGCTCGAGACCGACGGTTCCGTCGCCTCGGCGGCCCGTGAGCTGGCCGCGCTCCAGGCGCTACCTGCCGCTCCCGGTGTCCTCCTTGTCTTCCAGAGCGGCGAGCGCGAGCGTTGGGTCGGCATCCCCGGCGTGGAGAAGTGGGCGTCCGTGGACGCACTGGTCGGAGAGATCGAAGCCGCTTCGCGCACGCGAGAGCCCCCGTCGACCGAGCCTGAAAGCGTGCGGTTGTGAGCGAGAGCGTTGCGCCCGCACGCTCTGACGATTCCAAGCGCGTGGGTGACATCCGACGAACTGCAACCATCGCGACGGCGGCATTCCTTTCCTTGCTCGGAGCAATCCGGTACGGCTTTCACGCCGAGACGCTCGTCGTCGTGTTCGTCATCAGCGTTCTCGTCGTCATCTCTCGGCACGACCTGGAACGCCGGATCATCCCGAACCGGATCGTCGTGCCGGCGTGGATCGCCGTCTTGCTTGCTCACATCGCGATCCATCCGCACCACTGGCTCGAGTGGATTGTGGGAAGTCTCGGGGCCGGGCTGTTCTTCCTCGTCGTCGCGCTCGCGTACCCAGCCGGCCTGGGTATGGGAGATGTGAAGCTGGCACTCCTGATCGGAGCAGCGCTCGGCTGGGCGGTGACGGCAGCACTGCTGCTCGGCACACTTGCAGCAGGGGTCGTCGCAGCGATCATGCTTTTCAAAGAAGGTTCGACCGCACGAAAGCGCGCGATCCCGCTCGGCCCGTTCCTGGCGGCCGGCGCGATCGTGGTGCTGTTGTTCCTCTAGGACACAGCGCCACCAACCACGTTCAACGAGTGAACGGAAGATGGGCCCTTAGGCCCATTGTCCTGTTGAGTCAACTCAACCACACTTTGAACCGGGCAAGAGGGAGGGAAGCACGAAGTGACTGCGGAGTCGCTTCCTGCGCGGACTACGGAACTGTTGGGGAACAGGCCGAGTACCGCGTTGGATGCGGAAAACACGGACGACCCCAACGGCGGCTCACTGCCGGCTGGGCGGGCGCCGACCGGAATCGAGCTCGACGATGTCGAGCGCGCCTTCGGGCGTCACTTCTTCGACCCACGGGCGCGAGCCGGCGTCGAGACGGCACGCGCACGTGCTTTCGGTCTTGCGCAGGTAGCCGGAGAGACGTCGCCGTCCCTCGCGCTCGCATATGCCAGCGACCTCTTCGTGTCGCTTGCGGTGGAGCGGCCATGGCGTTCCGGCGATACGCGCAAGCTCGTGACCGTCCTCGCGAATGCGCTCGGGACGGGAACCGAGTCGCTCGCGTTGCAGCTCTTGCTGGGATCGCTCCGCGCACCGCAACTCCTCGAGCTGCCGCCCCTGGTGGCGTTGGAGGTCCAGCTCGCGATGTTGCCAACGCTGACGCCCGCTGATGACGTCTCCTTGTGGATGAGAGATTCGACCGGGCGGATTCAGTCGCTGATCTCGATCGGATCGACGGCCACGACCCGCAGATTCCGTGCGGTCGCCACGAGTGCGCTCGAGGGACGGGCAGCCGAAAGTGGCGCTCGTGGCACGATCATCGGAGTGCCCGTCCGGCGGTGGGTTCATCCGTGGGCCGCTCTTGTCGCGCGGATACGCGGACAGGAGGACGGGACCGTCTTCCTCGAAGAAACCGCGGCCGCCATGAGTCCGATCGTCGAGCGAGAGTTTCTCCTGCAGCGACGGGCGGCGCGGGAGCACTCGCTGGTGAGCGCGAGCGAGAAGCGACTCGGCCGCCTGGGGTTCGACCTTCACGATGGAGCTCTGCAGCAGGTCGCGGCGCTCGGTGCGGAGATACGTGTCGTCCGTCGCGACGTTCGCGAGGCCGTACCAGAACCGGTTTCCGAACAGGTGATCTCGCGGATCGACGGCCTCGAGGACAGCGTCGGCGAGCTCGACCGGGTCCTGCGCGAGCTCGCGCACTCACTCGAGCCTGCGAGCCTCCTGCGGCGGCCGCTGCCCCGGGTAATCGAGAGCGAGCTGGCCTCGTTTACCGAACGGACGGGGATCGAAGCACGCGCCGGCGTAACCGGTGACTTCCATGCAATGACGCCGTCCCAGAAGATCGCGCTGATCCGGGTCGTGCAAGAAGGGCTGGCAAACATTCGCGAGCACAGCAATGCCGCTTCCGTGAGCGTCACGATCGCCGCGGCGCGGGATCGTGTCGACGCGCGCATCGAAGACGACGGGGACGGCTTCGACGTCGCGCGGACATTGCTCGATGCCGCGAAGCGTGGGCGGCTCGGGCTGGTCGGGAGCAGCGAGCGGGTGCGCCTGCTCGGCGGCACGTTCGACGTGCGGAGCCGGGCGGGTGGTCCGACGACGGTCTCCGTCAGCCTCCCACGCTGGCAGCCGTTTAGCGCAGACCAGCCCGCGCAAGTGCCGGCGATTCCCGCGCTCGCTTTCGAGTAGACGCCGCAGGTCCGATCGAGAGAACCTCGTCTGCTTCAAGAGGCTCCTACGGTCATTCTGATCGATTTCTAAGCGCTGGCAGCCACTCGCCGGAAGTCGACAACGAGAGGCCGGCAACCGCATAGAGAATGCTCGCCGTGGACGAGAAGCGGATCGGGGAGCTCGTCGAGCACTTCTACCGCGCGTTCCTCGCTGCGGATCGCGAGGCGCTCGCCAAGGTCGTCGCTCGGGAGGCGGCGTGGATCGTGCGGCTCGACACCGCCCTCTCCGGCACACACGTGGGCCCAGAGGGCATCGCGGCGCTGCGACGCCAGATCGGCGAACTCACCGCTGGAACGTGGCGTCCGCTCCGCGAGGACAGCTTCGACATCGCCACGAGTCCGTGGCACGCCGTCCTCATGGACCGCTTCCTCGCGGAGCGCGGAGAGCGCCGCCTCGACTCTCACGAGGCCGTCATCGCGGCCGTTGAAGAGGGCCGCATCACGCGGCTCTTCCATTACCTCCACGACCCGGCTGCTTTCGCGGCCTTCTGGTCGCGCTGACCGGGCTGCTGCCTCGTCTGCCTCAAAGAGGCTGCGCAACTCATTGTGAATCGGGTTCTTAGAGCGCGACGCCGCGTCTACTTGCCGTGGCCGTTGCCATGACCGTTGCCGTTGCCGGCACTCTGGTCGCCCGAGTGTCCCGGCGGAGAGGCTTGTCCAGAGTCCGGCGCATTTTGCGAAGGCGCTGCTGCGGGCGGGGCCGCTTTCCCAGACTTGTCTGACTTCCCGGGCTTCGAATCGTGCCGCGGCTCCGCCTGCGCGGGAGGGACGGCCGGGGTAGCACGCGTCGCAGGCACGGTGGCCCGCGGCCGAGCCGGGGTTGCGCGCACCGCACGGGTCGCCTGCCCGTGCGTAGGCGCGGACGTCCCGGCCTGGGCCGGCGCCTGCGCCGGCCCAGAGGTCGCCGATTTACCTGGCCCCGCGGGCGAGGCGGGCGGCGTAGCGGGGGCGCCCGGAGACGGCGGCTGAGGCTGCGGAGACGGTCCCGCGGGAGTCGTCGAGCCTGGTGCGGGCGTCGGAACGGGAGCGGCAACCGGGCTCGGGCCGGCCAAGGCTCCGGTCACGGGAGTGGCCGCGAGGAAGAAGTTGGGAGGCGCCTCGGCAGGAGGTTTGCCCTTTACCGCCGTCGGCAGCACCACGGCGGCCACCACACGTTCGTGCGCGGGTGGTAGCGCGACTCTGTTCGCCGGAAGGGGCTCGCGCTCCCCGAAGGCATGCAACCAGAGTTGAGCCGAGGTGACTCCGCCCGCACACAGGGCGGCGACATAGCCCACGATGAGAAGCAGCCGTCTCACGGACCCAAGTATCCATGTCGGCCCGGACACGGGACTCTCACGGGCCTCCCCCCACGACCCGGTCCTTTCCCTGCCTCTTCGCCCTGTACAGCGCCGAGTCGGCCGCGGTCATGAGCTCGTCGGCGCCGCGGGTGTGCGGGAATGCTGCGACGCCGAAGCTGGCGGTCACGCTCACTTCCTCCGAGCCGACGGGAATGGCCAGACCGGCGAATGCTGCGCGAAGACTCTCCGCAAGGGCCTCCGCGCCCTCGGCGTCGGTCTCCGGGAGTAGGACCGCGAACTCCTCGCCGCCGAGACGCGCAGCGAGATCGACGCCACGGATACGTGTACGAAGGACGAGCGCGAAAGCACTGAGGACCTCGTCACCCGCCTGGTGGCCGAAGCGGTCGTTGATCCGCTTGAAGTCGTCGAGGTCGGCGACGACGAGCGCAAGCGGATTGTCGAAGCGTTCCGCGCGCTGCATCTCGGCCTCGAGCCGCTCGCGGAACGAGCGGCGATTCGCGAGCCCCGTGAGCTCGTCCGTGACCGCTTGTTGCTGGACGATTCCGTGTAGACGCGCGTTGTCGAGCGCAACCGCCGCCTGGGCCGCGAGCGAATGCGCGAGCGCGACGGTCCTCTCGTCGAAGCCTGCCGGCGGCGGATAGAGGACGAGCGCGAGCTCCTCGTCGGCGACCTCGACGGTGGCGAGCTCCAGGCGCAGAGCCTTCCCCGTGGCTTCGAAGCTCCCCTCGCGCGCGGCCAGCTCGCCGTTGCGGATCGCAACACCTGCGACGGCGCCCGTCGCCTCCATCGAGGCGTGCAGGATGACCGGCAGGAGCTTGTCCGGATTGTGGGTCGAGGCAAGCGCGTCCCCGACGAGTGCCAGCACCTGCCGGACATCCCGCTTCCCCGGCGTTTCCCTCGGCCGCGTGGTCGTGAGCGAACGGAGACCCCAGGCCGCGAGGGCAAGCGTCGCCACCGTCGCGAGCGTGGCGAGGATCAACCAGAGGGTTCGCCGGTGCGCCCGGTCGCTGATCGCCGCGCGCGGCGTCGCCGCCTCGAGGACGAGCGGTCGTGGCGCATCGACCAGGCGCGCGCCGAAGACTCGATACCGGCGATCCGTAGTGCGGTCGAAGGCCTCGCCCTGCGGTACCACGCGGGCACCGGCGCCCGACACGACCCACAACCGATCAGGAGGCCGCACGCCGGCCGCGGCGCCGAGCCGGTCGAGTAACGGGCCATCGACCGCGACGACGCCGACGACGCGCCCAACGGCTCTCCCGTGTGCGACGACGGTCACCCCTCTGGTCACCGCGGGCGGACGGATCGTTCCCGCCACGAGACGCGTCCCCGAGTAGACCGCGAGATCGGGCTGTCCATGAAGGAGGCGACGGAGCGCCCGGCGGTCGCGTTCGAGGAGCGCTCGCTGCAGCTCCGGCGACCCCGCGAGCGCACCGGCGTGGGCGTCGGCGGCCGCCACGAGGCCGGAGAAGTTTGCCGCGGCGGAGCGCACCTCGGTCGCAAGTCGCGCGTCGGCGCGGTCGAGCTCTCCGCTCCCGACGGTCAGCGCGGCCGCCCAGGCGGCAGCCAGCAACGCCAAAAGCGCGCCGATCAGCAGGGCCACGACCGCAGCGCCGCTCCTCCCCCGCGAGCGAAGAGCCAAGGGTTCGACCCTTCCCAGGTAGGAGCCGGCGCTCATCCCCCGAACGGGGGAGCTGAAGGATGCACGCCGTTGTCGGGAAGCTCCGCGAGATCGACGTTCCCACTGAGGATGGGATCGATCTGCGCTTGGCCGAGCTCGCAGAGCGTCTCGAGCTCAAGGACGGTTACGCCGGCGAGCACACGACGGCCGTCGGTCGGCTGGCCACCGCGATCGCGGCCCAGCTGGGCTTGAGCCCCGAGGAGCGTCGACAGCTCGAGCTCGGAGCGCTCCTTCATGACGTTGGCAAGCTGGCTGTTCCGGATCGCATCCTCACGAAGCCTGGTCCTCTCAACGAGCTCGAGCGGGCGGCGATGCGACGGCATGCCGCCTCTGGCGAGCGTCTCCTCGCTCATATACTCGATCTGCCGGATGTGCTGGCGGTGGTGCGGTCTCACCACGAGCGCTGGGACGGCTGCGGCTATCCGGATGGTAAGCACGGAGAGGAAATCCCCATCGCGGCGCGGATCGTAGCCGTCGCGGATGCCTTCCAGGCGATGATCGAGCCGCGGCCGTACCGCGAGCCGCGCACGCGGGACGCTGCGCTTCGAGAGCTGAAAGCGGAGGCCGGGCAGCAGTTCGACCCGGCTTGCGTGGACGCGCTCCTGGCGGTCGTCTGACGCGCAGGAAACCGGCGGCTCCGCTCGAACTGGGCTCGCGCGGCGGTGCTGTCCCAAGTCCGACGGTTGCAGGATCGCACCGCCGCCTAGCACCAGGCCTCCTTACGAACCCTCGGCGCTCGGAGACACGAGAGACCGGACTTGCTCAACCTCGAGTGAGGTCTCCCAGCGCCCGCCGACGAGCCGCTTGCAAAAGCGGTGCGTGACGAGCGCCGGCGCACCGTCGACGGTCGTGCGCTGCGTTTCTCGTCCGTAGCGGCGGACGCCGTCGCCGAGCTCCTCTAGCTCCTGTGCGTCGGGGTCGGCCGCCGGTTGCTCGCCCCGCTGGACCGCCTCCGCCTGGCGCCAGTGCTCCTGGGCCTGGAGCCGCTTGTGGAGTTCGCGTGCACCGTTTCCGTCCATCTGAGCCCCTGACTGTTGAAGGGGAGCGACTATGAGCCGCTCCCCTTCGTGGGGAAGGCTTGGCGCGCCGCCTAGCCGCCGTTGAGGTGCGCCTTGCCCGTGTAGACAGCAGTGATCGCCCCGCTCGAGGAGTCGAGCGTGGCGTGGATCTTCCCGGTCCCGTGGAGCCCGGCGTAGGCGCCGGTGCCTTTCTTGAGCACGAAGCGCCCGTTCACCTCGGAGGTGGTGGCGCCGGTCGGCTTGAGCCCGCCGACGAACTGGATCACGAAGGTGCCGTCGGAGGCGGTGACTTGCTTGCGGCCGTGGACGACCTGGCCGGTCTTCTGGCCCTTGCCTTTGCCCTTGCCGGTGATCTTGGTCGTCTGCACGACCGTGCCGGACTTGCCGCTCAGGACGGGGAGGTCGCCCGTGGACGTCCACGTCCCGGTGGCCGTCGTGGGGCCCGTGAAGTGCATCGTGAAGGTGAGCGAGATGGCTTGCGGCTTCGATGCCTGCGCCGCGAGTGGGAAGGCGATGAGGGCAAGCGTTGCGACGGCGGCGAATGCTGTGACCTTGCGTTTCGGATTCATCTGTCCGCCTCCCTGGATGAAGGGAGCGCCGGGCCGCTTGGCGCTCCCTTCGGCGTGTACCTGCTTACCTAGTCGTCTCCATGAGGAAGTAGCCGACCAGCGCGCCACCACTGGCGGTGCCGGTCGTCACCGTTCCGCCGTAGTAGACGTTGATCCGGTAGCAGTTACCTGCGTTCATCTTGAATGCGCTGGTGTCGAAGTTGTAGATCCAGAACGGCCCGCTCGAATCCCAGCGGAAGAGGTTGCCGGTGTTCGAAGAGCCGGCAGCGTAGACCTCGATCTCGTCGGTAGCAGTGCCGGTCGTGCAGTCGACCTTCGTCATGCCTCCGACGTAGAGCGTGCCCGTACCGGTGACGGCGCTGCCGTCGTAGACCAGGTTCATCTTGACCGGCACGACGCGACCGAGCTTGGCGATGTTCATGGTCGGGGCCTTATCCACTGGTGCGAGGAAGGTCGTGTTCCCGACGTGGTATGCACACTGCACGGTCTTCGAGTTGCCGGCTTTGTCCTGGCCGGTGATGCTCACGGTCCCACCACCCGGATTGTTTGCCGTTCCCGTAGCGGTCGAACTTGCAGCTCCTGAGAGTGCATCAGTGACGGTCGCCGTGATCGTCTGAGGAAGCTGGCTTTGCAGGAACGTCGGAACAGGAGGACATGTCACTACAGGGTCGGTCTTGTCGATCTTGACCTCTCTGATCGCGCTCGCAGAGTTGCCAGCAATGTCCGTGCAGGTACCGCTCGCGTTCGCCGTCCCTTCTGCCGAGCGGACATCACTCACCGAGAGATCGACCGGGCCGGACAGCGCATCGGCGCAATCCCACTTCACCGTCACATCGGTGTTGTTCCACCCGTTCGCGTTCGCCGCCGGCGTCGCCGAGGCAAACGTGATCGTCGGGTCCGTCTTGTCGATCTTGAAGCCACCCTTCGTGTTCGAGGCCGTATTGCCAGCCACGTCCTCACAGGTACCCGTCGCCGACAGACCGGTGCCCTCGCTGCTGATCGTGTGACTCACCGACGCAGCCAACGCACCCGAGCCACCCACATCGGCGCAGTTCCAACTCACAACCACATCCGTGTTGTTCCACCCGGCCGCGTTCGCCGCCGGCGTCGCCGAGGCAAACGTGATCGTCGGGTCCGTCTTGTCGATCTTGAAGCCACCCTTCGTGTTCGAGGCCGTATTGCCAGCCACGTCCTCACAGGTACCCGTCGCC
>WNFV01002114.1_pt1 | contig 32938 bp, 33 predicted proteins | sample 5400101 | NCBI WGS metagenome assembly WNFV01 (sample SAMN13153361, study PRJNA577476) | soil metagenome | isolation source: 115 cm soil or saprolite under grassland replicate 1 | place: USA:California | collected 2016-06-15 | reverse complement strand
GCAGGGATGGGATGTCACCTTTATCATTGCCACCAACGGCAACAAAGGCAGCCATGACCCCGGCATGTCGCCCTACGACCTAAGCGAGACGCGCGAGGCCGAACAGCGCGCCGCAGCGGCGGTGTTGGGCGTGCAGCGGGTGATCTTCCTGCGCAACAACGACGGCGAGCTCGAGGCCACACCCGCGCTCCGCGCCGAGATCGCGTTTTACATCCGGCATTTCAAACCCCATTCAGTATTCTCGCACGACCCTTGGAAGCACTATATGCTGCATCCCGACCACCGCGCAGTCGCTCGGCCAGATCGGCATCGGCGTCTGGAGACCCCAGGCGCTATTCCTGTGGAGCGCCGAGCAGCCCGATCACTTCGAGGATGTCTCTGGCTTTGTCGACCAAAAGATTGCCGCGCTGGTCGAGCACCACACCCAGCTCGACGAGAACAAGGAGTGGCAGGATCGCGTGCGCCAGCGTATGGCCGAGCTGGGCCAGGAGCATGGCTTCGCCGCCGCGGAACCGTTCAAGAAGATTGGGGTGTAGAGCTACTAGCGATGATTATACAATTCGATCTGCCAGCGCCACTCGCTATGATCCTCGGCATGCCACCATTGTTTGAGAATCCCAACCTCGCCGCCGGCCAGCAGCACCGGCAGACCTAGCTCGGCCGCGCCAGGCCAGATATCTTCGCGTTCGATCCGATCGCCACGGCGGGATAACCGAGCAATCGGAGTATCGGCGGTTGCGCCGAGATCGGTACCTGCGCCGCGCACCTGCCCATCGCCGCGCACCACCGCCGACAACACCTCAGGCGCAGCGTGTACGAGCATTACGTCGATGCCCGCGGCGACACGGCCGCGCCCGAACAACAAGCCGGTCGCGCCAGCCTTCGGGTACCAGACCTCCCATTCTTCGGTTGGCTGTGCCATAGTATCTCCTCCCAGGCGAGATAATTCGGGGAATCTCGAAGAAAAGAGCTAACGATATTGCGTATTGCGTATTGCGTATCGCCAGTCCGCTTACGCAATACGCAATACGCAATACGATCGCCATCTGCCACTTTATTATTCGAAGGCCTCTCAGCCCTCCTCAGGCAACAAGGCACGGATCGTCTCGAGCGAGTCGGCCTCCTCCATGCGCTTATCGGTGCGCCAGCGCAGGATGCGCGGGAAGCGCACTGCTATGCCGGATTTGTGGCGCGACGAGCGCTGGATCGCCTCGAACGCCAGCTCGAACACCAGCTCGGGCTTGACGGTGCGCACCGGGCCAAACTTTTCGACCGTGTTGCGGCGGATGAATGCGTCGACTTGGCGAATCTCGGCGTCGGTCAGGCCGGAATAAGCCTTAGCAAACGGCACGAGTTGATCGCCATCCCACACGCCGAAGGTGTAGTCGGTGTACAGGCTGGCGCGCTTGCCTGTGCCAGGTTGGGCATAGATCAGCACCGCGTCGACGGTGAACGGATTGATTTTCCACTTCCACCAGTCGCCGCGCACCCGCCCAACGCGGTAGATCGAGCTGCGCCGCTTCAGCATGAGCCCTTCGGCGTTGAGCGTGCGACTGCGCTCGCGCGCCGTCGCCAAGTCATCCCAGCTGTCGGCAGCAACCGTCGGCGAAAGTTGAAGATGAGAATTGAGAATGAAGAATGAAGAATTGAGATCTGATGCAGAGGTGTTCTCAATTCTCAATTCTGCATTCTCCATTTCTGCAACAAGCGCGTCCAATCGCTCTCGTCGCTCGGTCAACGGCAGCGTGCGGATGTCGCGCGCTTGCCACTCGAGCAGATCGTAGGCCATCAGAATCACCGGCACGTCGCTCAGCAGCTTCTTGCCGATCGTCTTGCGGCCAATCCGGCGCTGCAGTTGGGCAAAGGTTAACACGCCGCCGTCGCGCCAAGGCAAGATTTCGCCGTCGATCACCGTGCCGTCGGGCAGCCGCGCACCCAGCTCGGCCAGCTCGGGGTAGCGATCGGTTACCAGCTCTTCGCCGCGCGTCCAGATAAACGTCTGGCCAGCCCGGCGAACGATCTGCGCGCGAATGCCGTCCCACTTCCACTCGGCCTGCCACTCACTCACGTCGCCCAGCGCAGCCGGCGTGTCCTCCAGCGGGTGCGCCAGGCAGAATGGGTACGGCCGGCTGATATCCGCGTCGCTGGTCTCTTGCCCAAGCAGCCGCGCGTAGAACTCGGCGCTCGGCTGCCAATCGCCCATCAGCCGGTGCGCGACCACCGCAACCTCGACGCCGCTAACCGCCGCGATCGCGCGCACAACCAGGCGCTGCGACACTCCCACGCGGAACTCGCCGGTGATCAGCTTGTTCCACACAAACCGTTCGCGCGGGCCGAGCGCCCCCCAAGTGGCCAGGATCCTATCGCGCTGGGTCGCCTCATCCATGCCGCGCAGCGGCAGCAGGATGTCTTCGATCCATTCGCGGAGGCTAGAGGCTAGAGGCTGGAGACTAGCATCGGTTTGCTCAGCCGCACCAGCCTCTAGCCCCCAGTCTCTAGCCTCTGGCAGCAGCAGCGCGATCGTCTCGGCAAAATCGCCGACGGCGTCGTAGCACTCGCTGAACAGCCAGTCGGGCACACCCGCCGCCTGTACCGCCCAGGCGTGCAGCTTGGCCGAGGCCACCGCCTGCTTCGGCCGCCGCCCGATCAGGAAGTAGAGCGCCCAGGCCGCATCGGCCGGCGCGGCAGTGGCGAAATAGCGCGTCAACGCGTCGACCTTTTCATTCGTTTTATTCGTCTCATCCAGCGCGGTGTACAGCTCGGCAAACGCTTTCACGGCTGCTCCTCCACGGCACCCTCTTCAGCTCCGGCGTCGGGCTCGCCCTCGAAGTCCGTCGCCACCGTCGCGGCGTCGAGCCCCTGATCCCGCAGCCAGCGCGCCAGCACCGCGCTATAGCCATGGGTCACCCATACGCGCTCGGCGCCGGTGGCCGCGATCGTGGCCAGCAAACCCGGCCAGTCGGCATGGTCGGAGAGGGCAAAACCCCGATCGACCGCCTTGCGCCGGCGCGTGCCGCGCAGCTGCATCCAACCCGAAGCAAAGCTGGTCGAAAGATTGCCAAAACGGCGCATCCAGGGCGTGCCCTGCGCCGAAGGCGGCGCCACGATCAACGCCTGCGTCCAGTCGGCGCGGCGATCGGCGGCGGCATAGGTGGTGGCTGGCAGCGCAACGCCGCTTTCGCGGTAGTCGCGCGTCAGCCGCTCGACCGCGCCATGGGTGAAGATTGGGCCGATCGTCGGGTCGACGCCGGCCAGCAGCCGCTGGGCCTTCCCCAAGGCATAGGCGAATAACAGGCTGGCCTTGCCGGCGATCTGGTTTGCGCGCCACCAGGCATTGATCTCGTCGAAAAGTTCCACCTGCGTTCGCCAGCGGTAGATCGGCAGCCCAAAGGTCGACTCGGTCACAAACGTATGGCAGCGCAGTGGCTCAAACGCGGCGCATGTCGCATCGGCGCCGACCTTGTAGTCGCCCGACACCACCCAGACCTCGCCGCGATGCTCGACACGCACCTGCGCCGAGCCCAGAATATGCCCGGCCGGATGCAGCGCGACGCGCACGCCATTGATCGTCACGGGCTCGCCGTACGCGGCAGTCTGCAAAGCTGCGCCCTGCCCAAGCCGCGTGCGAAACACGCGCTCGCCATCGCGGGCCACCAGGTAGCTGCGGCTGCCGTGGCGCGCATGATCGGCGTGGGCGTGCGTCACGACCGCCCGCGCCACCGGCCGCCACGGATCGATATAAAAATCGCCCGCGGCGCAGTAGAGACCGCTATCGGTCAACTGAATCAATGTGTTGGTGTTCATCGTGTGCTATTTCAGATTGCAGATTGCAGATTTGCCCAGATAGATAGCAAGCGACGCGCCACAAGATGTTCGCTTACCGGCAAGAACGCATGGCGGCAAAATCGCATCAGTGCGACCCACTCACGGCGATTAAGGGCTTCAACTTCCAGCCCGAAAGTACGCGCAAGTCGCTGGTTGTGGCCAGCGAGATCGCCCAGGACTTGCCAGTGATCAGCGGCGATGCCGGGCAGATCGCCGAAATCGTAACGCGCCTGCTTTCAAACGCGGTAAGATATACCTACCCAGGCGGGCAGCTGACACTGCGGGCATTCGCCGAGTTAGAGGAACTGCTTCAGCTCGAGGTCGCCGATACGGGGTAATCTGTGGATAAATCATCATTGTATGTTCGGTAAGCTCACGTACATCATCTGGCTCGCGCTGTTCATCGGCATGCCGCTGCTGGTGCTCGTCGCCGTGGCGCGGGGCAAGCTGTGGCGGCAGCGCCGCGCGCTCGCCTGGACGTTGGCCGGCGCGCTGGCCGGCGGCTGGGCCTGGGACGCCGGGATCGTCACGCTTGGCACCTGGGACTACAACCCAAACAACATCGCCAATATCTGGATCGCCGGCCTGCCGTTGGAGGAATGGCTGTGGATCATCGGCACCACGCTGATGTTCGCGACGATCACGATCCTGCTCGAGGAACGAAAGAAAACGTAGTGTCTGATACGTAATGCGTAATGTGTAAATGCTTATATTACGCATTACGTTTTACGTATCACTCGGCAATAGAAAATTAACTGATGAGCCGCTACATCCCAACCCTGATTCTGATCACCGTCGCGATCATCTTTCACAGCATTCTGTGGGCGCGCAACGCCACCTTCCTGTGGTCGCGCCGCCGCACGATCGCCACAGTGATCGCGATCGCCGAGCTCTGGCAGCTCGCCACCGACCCGATCGGCGCGATCTGGGGCGCCTGGCGGATCAACCAGGGCCAGGTGCTCGGAATCTGGCTCTATGGCGTCGGGATCACGCCGATCGATAACCTGCTGGGCATCGCGCTGGTCAGCAGCGTGACGGCATGCGCGGTGCTGGTGTTTGGCTACGGGCCGCGCCGTTGGATCTAAGCTATGAATCAGATTAGGTTCATTTCGCCGAGCTAACACGTCTACGTAGATGAGGGCAGCCATCGGCCGTCAGTATCTCTCCCAGTAACTCGCTTCTTCCTCAAAGACGTATCCCCAATCATTTCTCCGCATCTCTCTCTCCAGTAACTCGCTTCTTCCTCAAAGACGCACCTCTATCATTTTTCCGTATTTCTATCAGTTTACGCGGCCCGCCTCAACCATCCGAGTGCTCAGGAAAATCGTACCTGGCACGACCGGCAACACTTCTGGCACAGGGGTCAATTTGCCTGCGATCGCCGCCATCCCCACCATTTCGGTTCGCAGCGCCCAATTAACCCTTTCTTAACTATTTTGCTCGGCAACCGCCGCGCCTGAGCATATGCCGAGCATTGCAACATAGACAGTAGGGCTGTGCGCATGCTATCGTGCCAATGGTTAACAAAAAGTTAACTTGTCCCGAACATTTACAACTAAATATGAAACTTCGGCTATTCGCTGCGGCACAATCCGTATGCAAACACAATTACGCTCTACATCTTAGGAGGTAACATCACATGACACCGTTCACGCTTTTCTCAGATACAAGGAGTAAGCGCCGTATTGGCCGCATCCTTGCATCACTTTTCGTCGGCTTCTGTTTACTCGCCATTACGCTGAATCTACTGTTACCGCATGGATCGAGTGCGGCTGCCAGCACGATCATTCTGAACCCCGACGCCGATGCATCCGTCAAGCAGTCCAACCCGACCAAAGCTTCCCCAAACAGCAACCAACTGCTGGTGGCGGGCGGAGGCAATCCACGCCAATCGTTCCTACGCTTCACACTGACTGGCATTCCCGATGGGGCAGCTCTTCAGTCGGCCAGGCTACGCCTGGTAGTGACAAACGGCTCGGCCAATGGTGGCATCATTTCGAGCCTAAGTAACACCGACTGGCCCGAGGAACTCAACTGGGACAGCCGTCCGGCCGTGGACGGGCCGCAGCTCGCCGAGCTAGGCGCGGTCGAAAAAGACCAAGTCGTCGAAGTCGACCTGATGTCGGTGATCAACGGGAATGGCGCCTACGGCTTCGCGATCACCACGGCGCCGGACAACGGAAATACTGTCGGCTACGCCTCGCGCGAGAACAACAACGCCGACAAGCGGCCACAGCTCGTCGTGACGCTCCAAGGGGACGCGGCACTCCCGCCACAGGCGACAGCCGAGCCACAGCCGACAGCCGAGCCAGAAGCAACGTCGCAACCAGAGGCAACAGCCGAGCCACAGCCGACAGCCGAGCCACAGCCGACAGCCGAGCCACAGCGCCACAGCCGACAGCCGAGCCACAGCCGACAGCCGAGCCACAGCCGACAGCCGAGCCACAGCCGGCCGCGACGGTCCAAGCGCAGCCAGCGGCGATCATATCGCTCGCCACAGCTACTGGCGGCATCTGGATTTCGCCTGCCCAGATCAGCGCCCTGCCAATGAGCGGCTCGGCCTGGAGTGCCATTCAGAAGATCGCGGATAGTGATATTGGCACCGCTAACATGTCCGACCAGGATTCCCAGCACCCGAAACGGACATTGGCGGTTGCTTTGGCCGCCGTGCGCACCGGCAACGAAGCCTATCGCACCAAAGCCGTCAATGAAATCATAGAAGTGATTGGCACCGAAAACAACCCCGACCCGAATTGTTCCTCGCCAAAGTACGGCGCCCGAGGGTTGGCGGTTGGACGTAACCTGATCGCTTATGTCATTGCCGCCGACGTGTTAAATCTACGCAGTGGTGGCTATGATCCAAGCGGCAAAGGAACGCAGTTTCAAAAGTGGGTCGACCAGATTCGCCACCGGAACAACTGTGATAACAACGGCGGAACGATTGGTATCGCCATCATAGATAGCGGAGCGTGTGGAAGTAACGGGTGTTCCATGATGCTTGCTTCACGCATCGCCGCGGCGGCTTACTTAAAAGACCGGACGGATGTGGATAAAGCCTGGCTTATTTTCCGCCGAATCTGTGGTGATAAAACCGCGAACGTTTCGATCGACTTTAACTCCTATGGGGTTACATGGCAGTACAATAACAACGCGCCCCTTGCCATCAACCCCAAAGGAGCGAAAACCGCTAAGACCGGCTACCCAGCCGACGGCGTCATCGTCAACGATCAAGGCCGCGGCGGCGTTGCACCGAGTGATCCGAATACGGCGCCTGGCTACACACAGTATCCATGGGAAGGATTGCAGGGTATGTACGCTTCAGCGATGCTGTTCGATCGCTTGGGGTATAAGGACCCGCTGGGTAAGAGCCCATGGCATATGTCGGACGATGCGCTCCTGCGAGCGGTGCAGTATCAGTGGGCCTTGCAGAGTAAGTTCGGCGGCAGCTGGTATGACAGTTCGCGAGCGGCCTGGGTCAAGCACCTGGCGTACTATATCTATGGTTTCAAGCCAATCCAATACAATCTATCCGGTGGCGGGCGAAACCTGGACTATACGCAATGGACACATCCGCGCAGCTAAGGATGCCCAGGCGCTAATCAGCGCAATATCTTCGGGAGTACGGGGGCGGTCTGCCACCCCCGTACTCTTTTTTTTCTTGCGCGGGCGATTATCTCATTGGCGCTGGTGGCAGCAGCGAGCGCACTATGGCGAGCAGTTCATCGGCCTCGAACGGCATTGTAGATTAAACTAGCCTCATTCCTATGCGATCAAGCACATATAGAAAGCCGTGCAGGTCGCTTGGAATTGCATTACGAAGGCATTCAAGCCACAGAGATGTCATGCGCTGGTATTGTAGCATGGAGAAATTATTGTGGTGAGCCGGGTATATTGTATAATAAAGCAAACCAATGAGGAGAACCACCATGACGGTCGCAGAAATTATGGAACAGGCGAAAACTCTGAGTCTCCAGGAGCGTAAGGAGTTGGTGAAACAGCTGGTCGATACGCTGGATACGCCTGTCACAAAAACTCCCGCTCAAGAAAAGCACAGTATCTTGGAGTTGGCAGGATTGGGTGCAGAGGTGTGGCAGGGCATTGACGCGCAAGAGTATGTTGATCAGCTTCGCAGTGAATGGGATAAGCGTCCATGAAATTACCAGCTGGTTTGCGCGGCATTCGCCAATTAGCATTTGATACTGCGCCGCTGATCTATTTCGTCGAACGGCATCCAGATTATTTTGATCGAATGCTTTTCATCATGCGCTACGTCGATCGCGGCCTCATTGCAGGTGTCGCCTCCACAATAGCGCTTACCGAAGTACTTGTTCAGCCGCTGCGTGTTGGCGACGAAGCCTTGACCGAACGCTATGAGACCATCTTGTCGAACAGCCATGATTTTCGTCTTGAACCCATAACTGCTACAATTGCTCGGCGTGCTGCCGATTTGCGTGCCCGCTACAATCTGCGCACTCCCGATGCGCTGCATGTCGCGACGGCTATTGCCGCCGGATGCGATGCGTTTCTTACGAACGACACAGGAATCAAGCGTGTCGCAGAGATCCCAATCCTCGTGCTGGATGAACTCGAACTCGATTCACCAAAGGCGTAGCTTTTCTTCGGGATGCGCATACCCTACGTTATCGACAATATCGACCATCTTCTCGCCGATATAGCGTACTAATCCATCCTCTCGAATTCAAACCGCGTCCTGTGCATCAACTATGCTATAATGAAAACGTTCGCACACCGGTGCTAAAGGACGTTTTCAATGAGCGACGCAAGCGATCGAATTGTCGACCCAACCCCCGGCGAAGACGACCAGCAGGTCGAGAAGAGTCTGCGCCCCAAAAAGCTGACCGAGTTCATCGGCCAGGAGAAGATCGTCGAGCAGCTCAAGATCGCGATCGCCGCCGCCAAGGGCCGCAAGGAGCCGCTCGACCACACGCTGTTCTACGGCCCGCCCGGCCTGGGCAAGACCAGCCTGGCCGGCGTGCTGGCGAACGAGATGGGCGTCAACTTCAAGATCACCTCCGGCCCGGCGATCGAGCGCGCCGGCGACCTGGCCGCGATCCTGACGAATGTGCAGAAAGACGACGTGCTGTTCATCGACGAGATCCACCGGCTCAATCGCGCCGTCGAGGAGGTATTGTACCCGGCGATGGAAGACTTCGCGCTCGACATTATGGTCGGTAAGGGGCCGAGCGCGCGCAACCTGCGCCTGAATTTGGCCAGGTTCACGGTGATCGGCGCGACCACCCGCGTGGCGCTGCTGACCTCGCCACTGCGCGATCGCTTCGGCTCGACCCATCGCATGGAGTTCTATTCGCCCGACGCGCTCTACGATATCGTCATCCGCTCGGCGCGCATCCTCGGCGTGCAGACCACGCCCGAAGGCGCGCACGAGATCGCCCGGCGCGCGCGCGGCACGCCCCGAATTGTCAACCGGCTGCTGCGGCGCGTGCGCGACTACGCCCAGGTGGTCGGCGGCGGCGTGATCACGCTGGAGATCGCCCGCGTCTCGCTGGCCCAACTGGAGATCGACGAGCTTGGGCTCGACGAGAACGACCGGCGGCTGATGCGCGCGATCATCGAACTGTTCAACGGCGGCCCGGTCGGCCTCTCCACGCTCGGCGCCGCGCTCGCCGAAGAGGTCGACGCGATCGAAGACGTGTATGAGCCGTTCCTGATCCAGCTTGGCTTCCTCCAGCGCACTCCCCGCGGGCGCATCGCCACGCGCCGCGCCTACGAGCACCTGGGCCTTCCGTACATCGAGAGGCTGCCGCCCGAGAACGGCCCCGAGCAGGGCCGCCTCTGGTCGTAGGGCTTTTTCTTTTTGCTATCGCCTCTACACCGATTTTCACCAGCACGGCCGGCGGTTAGGGCGGGCCGCCCCTAATGCAGAATCAAGGAGGTGGATAGGAATTGATGTGGTGGCGGGGCTTGCGAGCGTTGCAGCGCTCGCAAGCCCCGCCACCACATCATTCCCATCTCTATGTTCTAGAGCGTCGATTTGTAGAGCAGCCGATTCGGCGTGCCGGATGGATTGCTCTTGACCACGCCTGCCGTCGCGTTATTGACGATCCAGCTCACGATCGTCGACGATGAGGCATTGCCAAAGGTGGCCTTGTACAGCGCGGCGACGCCGGCGGCGTGCGGGCTGGCCATCGAGGTGCCGCTAATCGTATTGGTGCCGCCGTTCAGCCAATCCGATGTGACGCTCACGCCCGGCCCGTAGACGTCGACGCAGCCGCCATAGTTCGAGAACGAGGCGCGCGTGTCGGTCCTATTGGAGGCCGCGACGGTCAGCGTGCCGGATGCGCTGGCCGGCGAGTAGTTGCAGGCGTTGGCGTTGGAATTCCCGGCCGCCACGGCGGTGAAGACGCCCGAATTGATCATGTTCGTCACCGCGCTGTTCAGCGAGGAAGAATAGCCGCCGCCCAGCGACATATTGGCTACCGCCGGACTGGCATGGTGTCCCGTGACCCAGTTCACCCCTCCGATGATCTGCGAATACGTCCCCGAGCCACTGCAGTTGAGCACCCGCACGGCTCGCAGCCTTACCGCCTTCGCGACACCATATTTCGCGCCGCCAACCGTGCCCGCGACATGCGTGCCATGGCCATTGCAGTCCTGACCATTCCCGCCGAGTGCGTCGTACGAAACGGCGGCGCGCCCACCGAAGTCTGAGTGGCTGGTTTGGATGCCGGTGTCGATAATATAGGCGTAGACGGCCGACGCGGTGTGGTTGTACGTGTAGGTGGTCGAGAGCGGCAGATTGCGCTGGTCGATCCGGTCGAGGCCCCAGGTGGCCGAGCTCTGGGTCGTGTCGATGCTGGCTTCCTGATCCTGCTCGATGTAGTCGACGTTGGGATTGTGCTGCAGCGCGTTGAGTTGGCCGGCGTTGAGCTGGGCCGCAAATCCGTTCAGCGCCGCGTCGTAGACATAGTTCGGGTTCGCGTGCGCGACGGCCGCGATCGAGCGCGGATCGGCGCCCGCCTTCAGCACGACGATGTAGTGATCGGGGATGACTTTGCCTTGCGCCCGTGCAACGGTTGCGACACGGAACGGCGCGGCCGCCGCCGAGATCGGGGCGACGAGCAGGAGGCCGGCGAGGACGAGGATCAGGAAGGCGAGCAGACCGTGTAAGCGTTTCATACGGTATCTCTCTTTCAATACACGCGCGAACGAGCACGACAGAACTGAGGCGGATGGAAGATCATCAAACGGCGGCTCTGGCCATGGCATCTCCTTTCTCATGCTCTTCTCATCATTGCGGTGGTTGGTACACAGATAATAACGACCCATAATCACGTTTTGGCAAATAGCTCGCGGCGCTTATTTTGTCTTTTTGTTGCTTGTCTTTTGTTTCATCTACAGATCGAAACAAAAGACGAGCAACAGGTATCAGACCAAAACCGCGGCTAGAAACGACAGCACCGCCCGATTGAACTCGTCCGGATGCTCCATGTTCGGGTGGTGGCCGGCGTCGTGGATGATCGTCCTGCGGGCGTTGGGCATCTGCGCCACGAACATATCGGCGATCTCCAGGATGGGCGGCACATCCTGGTCGCCGACGATCGCCAGCGTCGGCGCTTTGATCTCGCCAAGCCGTGTCGCGGCGGCTGGCTCGACCCACTGCTCCTCCGCCTCAACGTTGGGGCGCGAGTACAACGCCGCCGTCATCGCGCGGATGCGCTCGCGCGCTGCCGGGTTGACCCGGTCGGGCCGCCGATTCGCCCCGTCGGTCCATAGCTGGAGCGACAGCTCGACGGCTCGGTCGACGTCGCCGCGCTCGCCGGCCGCCCGCATCTCCAGTATAATCGGCGGCGGGTCGCCGGTGAACTGGTACCCGCTCAACCCCGATCCGACCAGCACCAGCGCACTTGCCATGGCAGGGTAGGCCAGCGCGAAGTCGATCACCGTCGCGCCACCGCCAGAACAGCCCATCAGGTGGGCGCGCTCGACGCCGAGGAACTGCATCAGGGCGCGCAGGTCCTCGTAGTACGCGAACGGCTGGTTGGGCTTGGTCGATCGGCCGAATCCGCGCGCGTCGTAGCGCACGACGCGGTAGTGGTTGGCGAACAGGTCGAACTGGTCATCCCACTGTCCGCTGTCGATCAGGTGGCCGTGCAACATGACCAGCGGGTGGCCGGCGCCAGCCACCTCGTAGTAGAGCTGCGCGCCATTCACTTCGGCGAAACCGCTCTGTCGCTCCATTGTGCTCCTCCTGTGCGTCGTGTTGGTCACGAGACATCCATCTCTCTTGTCAAAGATTTGCGATAGTGCATTTGTACACCCAATCTGCGCCTATTGTACGTCCGAAGTCAAGCTGCGTAGCCATCCACAAAACCCCTTGCTCCCCATGCTATAATAACCCGTGTACAAGCAATTAAACGGATTCGTGTGACTATGGCTGAGACACTGACCAATCGCCAAATCGCCGATGTGTTCTATGCGATCGCCGACACGATGGAGGTGCTGGGCGAGGATGTGTTCCGCAGCCGCGCCTACCGCCGCGCCGGCGACGCGATTCTCGACCTGCCCGCGCCACTGGCGACGCTGCGCGAGCGCGACGAGCTGACCGGCGTGCCTGGCATCGGCAAGGCGATCGCCGACAAGATCGCCGAGCTGCTCGATACCGGCCAGTTGCAGTTTTACGAAAAGCTGCGCGCCAAGGTGCCGGCCGGCGTGCTCGAGCTGCTGCGCGTGCCGAATATTGGGCCGCGCACGGCCGGCAAGCTCTACACCGACCTCGGCATCGCCAGCATCGCCGATCTGAAGGCCGCCGCCGAGGCCGGCAAGCTCGATAAGGTCAAGGGCTTCGGTTCCAAGACCGTGGCAGCGATCATTCGCGACATCACCACCGCCGAGACGCGCGACCAGCGCACGCTGCTGTCCGAGGCGCTGCGCGCCGCCGAAAGCCTGATCGCCGCGCTACATGCCGCTGTGCCTGCTGTGGCGGAAGCCAGTTATGCCGGTAGCCTGCGCCGCGGCCGCGAGACGATCGGCGATATCGACATCCTGGCGGCCACCGACGATCCGGCCACGACCGTGCGCGCGTTCACCACCCTGCCGATCGTCGCGCGGGTCGAGTCCTCTGGGGCCGAGAAGGCCACCGTGTATCTGCACAATGGCCTGCAGGCCGACCTGATCGCCTTACCGCCGGCCATGTGGGGGTCGGCGCTGCAGCACTTCACCGGCGGCAGGGCGCATAGCATACGCTTCCGCGAGATCGCCCTCGCGCAAGGGCTGAGCTTCAGCGAGCACGGCTTTAAGCGCGCCGATGGCTCGATGCTGACCTGCGCGACCGAGGAAGAAGTCTATGCGGCGGTCGGGCTGCCCTGGATGCCGCCCGAGATCCGCGAGAACGCCGGCGAGTTCGAGGCCGCCGCTGCTGGCCGGCTGCCGCGTCTAGTCGAACTGGCCGACATCAAGGCCGATCTGCATATGCACAGCGACTGGAGCGACGGCAAGGCGACCATCCGCGCGATGGCCGAGGCGGCGCGCGCGCGCGGCTACACCCACATGGCGCTCACCGACCACAGCGCCTTTCTTGGCGTCACCAATGGGCTCGACGGGGCGCGGCTGCGCAAGCAGGCCGCCGAGATTGCCGCGCTCAACGACGAATATGCCGCCGCCGGTGTGCGCTTTAGAATTCTTCGTGGCATCGAAGTTGATATTACTGCCGATGGCGGGCTGGCGCTGCCCGACGATGTGCTCGCCGAGCTGGATCTGGTGGTCGCATCGCCGCATGTCAAGCTTAGCCAGCCGCGAGAAGAGGCTACCGAGCGATTGCTGCGCGCAATTCGTAACCCGCATGTCGACATTATCGGTCACCCTACCGGGAGGCTGATTGGTAGCCGCCCCGGCTCGGAGATTGATATTGACGCGATCGGACGCGCCGCCGCCGAAACCGGCACGCTGCTCGAAGTCAACGCTGGGCCTGATCGGCTCGATCTCGATGCGCCGAGCGTGCGCCGGGTGCTGGAACTGGGCGCCAAGCTGACGATCGACAGCGACTCGCACCATCCCGACAACCTACCTTGGCTGCGGCTCGGCGTGATCACCGCCCGGCGCGGCTGGGCCGAGGCCAAGGACGTGGCGAACACGTGGGATGTTGAGCGGCTACTGGAGTGGATAAAGGTAAAAGGTAAAAGGTAAAAGGCAAAACGGCAGTCTATTTTACCTTTTACCTTTACACTTTTACCTTTGCAGGAGGTAGTATGCCATCGATCTTCTCACGCATCGTCAGCGGCGAGATTCCCGCGCTGAAGATTTATGAGGATCAGGAAACGCTGGCGTTTATGGATATCAACCCAGCTTCGCGCGGCCACGCGCTGGTGATCAGCAAGCACGAATACCCGGATCTGTTCAGCATCCCGCCGGCAGCCCTCGCCGCCGTGATGCATACGACGCAACAGGTGGCACTGGCGCTGCGCAGTATCGTGCAACCCGACGGCATCAATGTCATCCAAAACAATGGCGCAGCGGCCGGGCAGACCGTGTTTCACTTTCATGTGCATCTCATCCCACGTTGGGAAGGCGACAATGCCGTGCGGCTGTGGCAGCCGCATACCGCGGATCAGGATGACTTACGCGCTCTAGCGGAGCGGCTCAGCGCCGCGATTCAGCCGTAATGCCATTCATCATAGCAGTATACATCCGGGAGGCAGCATGAGCGACGATTCTATCAACGACGCCGATCTTCGCAAAGCAATCCGCCAGGCAAACCGCCGCCTTGAGCAAAAATCGGAAGCCGAGCGCCGCGCGCTAATCCAACAGGCGGTCGAGCAGGCCATGAATGAGGAGATGACCGAGAAACGCCTCGAAAGTGAACGTGTCGCGGAGATCGTCGGCGAAGAGATCGCGCGCGACCCGGCTAAGGAGGCCGTGGTAGCGCGCGACCAGGCTAAATCAGCGGCGCTATTGCTGGTTCTACTGCTGCTGATCTTGTGGCTGATTGCGGCGGCGCTCGGGCGGCTAGATATCATTCGCTTCAACACAACTGGGCCGGCGACCGCGCCAACCTTCGCTCCGCGCCTCGGCGATGAGGGTGCGAGCGTCAGCAGCGCGCGCGGGCAGGCCAACAGCGATATTGCCCCCGCCAATGCAACCCCTCAACCGACGGCGGTGATTAGTCCGCTCTTTCTCGACTACTACAATGCGCATGGTGGCGAGCCCGTTTTCGGCAAACCAATCAGTCCCGAACTTGTCGTGAACGGCCGGCGCTTTCAGTGGTTCGAACGTGGGCGCCTTGAAGATTGGCCCGAGTTCGCCGGCACGCCGTATGCAGTGCAAGGCGGCCGCTTGGGCGCCGAGTTTACCAAAGGAATCGCGTTTCCATCACAAAACTTCTTCGTCAGCCAGCCAAATGTGCGCTACTTCGCCGAAACGAAGCACGGCGTAAGCGAACGCTTTCTGCAATTCTGGAATCAAGTTGACGGCATGATTACGCTTGGCTTCCCAATCAGCGATCAAGTTCAAGAAATGCTGCCAGACAAGCAGGTGTATACAGTGCAGTACTTCGAGCGCGGGCGGATCGAGTATCATCCACAGCAGGCCGGCACACCCTTCGAGATGCAGATCGGGCTGCTGGGCCGGGCGCTATTCCTGAACGAAAGCAAGCCGAATATCATCCCGCCGCTGCAGCCAACGCCGGTGCCGCTGAACCAGTAATATCGTATTGCGTATTGCGTAAGCCCGCTGTCGATACGCAATACGCAATACGCAATATTATTGGCTTCTTTTTCTTCGACAGTCCCTAACTCAATCTGCAATCTACAATCTACGATCTGCAATTGCCGGGGGGTCAACGTGATCGACGACGCAGCAATCGTGGAATTTGCCGCCGCGCACACAACCAGCACTACCGCAGTCCACGCGCTGATCGAGTCAGTACGCGCCGAAGTTGGCGCGGTGCAATTCTATATTTTCTGGACCAGCGGCGCAGGCCGGGGCGGCGGGCGCGATGCCGGCCGAACGCGCACGCTGCTGGCTTTCCGCACCCCCGACGCGGCACTCGCGTTCGCTCAGCGCAATGGGCTGGCCGGCGCAGCCGAGCGGCCGCGCCTCCGCCGGCTCACGCTGCTGCACTTGTGCCACGCCATGCTCCAAGAACCGGCAATCGCGGCGCTAATTATCGCCACTGAGGCCGAAGAACAGCCGAGCGCGGCGGGCCAGATCCCGCCCGGCATGCGCCTCGAACGGGCCGAGCTCGTACGACGACTGCGCGAAACTGGCGAGACCGTCATTTGACAACACCTCGGTTGTATGTTTCCATGGGGCGCTTAATCTAAGTATAGGTTGTCGGAAGTGCGTTTCTAGAAACCGGAGGTTCCTTTATTTCCCTTTGGCCTTACCAGGCAAGTAAAGGAACTATAGGAACTAGAGTCGAACTTATGATTGGCTGTACTACGTATCATTTCCGGAGATAGCATGAGCAGCCGTTTCGACGAACTTCGGATCTTCACTGGCAACGCCAACCCCGATCTTGCGCAATCGATCTGCCAGCGCCTCGGCATTCCAATGGGCGATATGATCGTCACTACATTCTCGAACGAGAATATTTTCGTCAAAATCAACGAGAGCATTCGCGAGAAAGATGTCTTCGTGGTGCAATCGCTCGGCCTACCGCTCAGCGATCGAATCATGGAGCTGTTGATCATGCTGGATGCCTGCAAGCGCGCCGCTGCCGGCCGCGTGACGGCGGTCATCCCCTATTACGCCTATGGCCGCACCGACAAGCGTGACCAGCCGCGCGTGCCGATTACCGCCCGGCTGCTCGCCGATTTGATCCAGGTCGCCGGCGCGCAGCAGGTGATCACGCTCGATCTCCACGCCGGGCAGATTCAAGGGTTTTTCAATATACCCGTCGACGAGCTAAGCGCTGTGAGCCTGCTGGTGCGCCACTTCGCCGAGCGCAACTTGGACGATGTGGTGGTCGTCTCGCCCGATCTTGGCTTCGCTAAGCGGGCGCGCAACTTCGCCGAGCAGCTTGGCGCGCCACTCGCGATCGTCGAGAAGCGGCGCGTTCAACAGTTCGACAATTCCGACACTCCAGTATCGCGCGTCGAGGCGCGCACTCTGATCGGCGATGTAAGCGGGAAGCGCTGTATTCTGGTGGACGATGAGATTCTGACCGGCGGCTCGATGATCGGGGCCGCCGATTTGTTGATGGCCCAGGGGGCGCGTGAGGTCTATGCCACCGCCGTTCATTCGGTGTTGGCCGGCAACGCGCTGGAACGACTCTCGCACAGCGCGATACGCGAGTTGGTCACCACTGATAGCCTGCTCCAGCAAGGCGCCAAGAATACGCCGTTCCTGCGCGTGCTCTCAGTCGCACCGCTGCTGGCCGAGGTCATCCAGCGCATCCATAGCGGGGTTTCAATCGATACGATCTTCCGCCGGCGCAACCCAACCTTTGGGTAATTGCAAATTGTAAATTGCATATTGATAACATCAATTTACAATTTACAATTTGTAATTTACAATTCCTATGCCAGATTTTGAGCTTCCCCGCCTAAGTGGCGCCGACCTGGTATCGAGTTTCGGTAACGACCAGGCGGCGCTGCGGCGCTACCGCATCTTGGTCGCGCTGCTTCGCGAGGGCCGCCCGGCCGGCGAGGTCGCGCGGACATTTGGCGTCAGCCGCGAGAGTATTCGCCGCCTGCGCGGCGTCTTTGAACGCGAGGGTCTGGCCGGGCTCCAGAGCCGCAAGCGTGGTGGCGGGCATGTTATGCGCGGCAGCCCGCTGGCCAACGCCATCCAACACGAGCTAAGCGTCGAGCCAGGCATTGCGGCGGCTGCGCTGTGGCGGCGCGTCCAGGCCCGGCTGCGCGAGCAAGGCGTCGCCGCGCCGCGCTCTACTTTCTATCGCCTGCTCGCCCAATTCCGCGACAACGACGATGAAGCCACACGCGCGCCAGTGCAGCTGCTGCGCGATGCGCTCGGCGACCTGATCGAGGATCCACCGCTGGCGCTTGGGCGCGGCGAGCTGGCCGCGCTGCTGTTGCCCGACCAGCGCGACATGCTCCAGCGTGGCTGGCGCCTGCGCGATGCGCTCCACACGGCAATCGCGCGACTGCGACCCACGGAAGCCGGCCCAGTGCTAGACGACGCGCGCTGGCGGCACTATCTGATTATCGCCGGCGAGTATCAGGCTGGCGAGGAACGCACGGCGCTGCAAGAAGCGCTGGCTCTCAGCACCAGCACCTACAGCCGCGCCAAGCGCGAGGCGCTCGAACGGCTGGTAGCGCTGCTGCCGGTCACGCTCGGCGAGTTGCCGCCGGCCGAGCCGCCCGAGGCGCTGATCATGCCGCCACAACCGGCTAGTGATATCGATCACGAGGCCGAGCTGGAACAATATATGGCGCGATTGCGCCGCGGCGGGCTGGCGTTGATCTGGGGGCCGGCCGGCGTCGGCAAGTTGTCGCTCGCTGCCGCGTTGGCCGCGCGTCTCCAAGCCCGCGGCCAGAAGGTCATCTGGCATTCTTGCCGGCCGCCAGATATCGAGACCAACGCGGGCCTGCGGCTGCTGCTGGCGCTCGCGGCCGGGCTCGCGCTGGAAGGGTGCCACAATCTCTGGGAGATGCTGAGCGCCGGCGAGCCTTCGTCGCTGAGCCAGCGCCTCGATCTTCTCGCCGAAGGCCTCGCCGGCCGCCGCTGGACAGTGGTTGTCGACAACACCCATTGGCTGAACGGCGACGAGGCGGCGCGTGTGTTGGATGTGCTGACGGCGGCCCAGGAACGGCGTGATATCCGCCTTGCGCTGGTTGGCCGCCAGCTGCCCGACTGGGCCGATCCCGAACGCTGGCCCGCGCTGCCCTTCCCCAGCGACGCCGCCGCGCGGCAGGTCTTCCTGGTGCGCATGGAGGAGACCGCCGCCCGCCCGGTCGCTCGCGCACAGGGGCTAGCCGGCGCGCTGCGTGAGCGCGTGGCCGAGCTGATCGCCGCGCTGCCCTCTGGCCAGCTCGACACGCTTGCGCCCGAGCAGATCGCCCAACTGCTCGCCCTGCTCCGCCCAGTCGAGCAGATCGCCGATACACTGCGCGCCGCGCTGGAGACCTCGGCGGCGGTGGAGTAAGGAAGAGTTTACAACATTATTCACATAGCGCGGGCTTTCTGATGCCTCAGCGCTACTGACGACTGGCTACTGAAAGATTGCGCGCCCGCGCCATCCGCACGGCCAGGTCGATCGCCGCCAGCATACTGGTCTCGCTGGCCACGCCCGTGCCGGCGATGTCGAAGGCGGTGCCGTGATCGACCGATGTACGGATGATCGGCAGGCCGACACTGACGTTGACGCCGCTATCGAAGGCTAGCAGCTTCATTGGGATGTGGCCCTGGTCGTGGTACATCGCGACGACGATGTCGTAAGCGCCTCGAGTGGCGCGCAGAAAAACCGTGTCAGGTGGCTGGGGGTCGGAGACATCCCAGCCGCGCGCGCGCGCCAACGCGATCGCCGGCACGATTGCGCGCTGCTCCTGATCGCCGAACAGGCCGCCCTCACCAGCGTGCGGGTTCAGCCCCGCCACCGCGATCCGCGGCGCCGCGATCCCAAGCGCAATGCATGACTTGTGCGCCAGCTCGATCGTCGCCAGCACGCGCTCGGGCGTGACCCGCCGGATGGCCTCGGCCAGCGCTACATGGGTGCTGACATGCACCACCCGCAGCTGCAGCCCAACCAGCAGCATGCTGACCTGCTGAGCATGAGTGCGCTCGGTCAGCAGCTCGGTGTGGCCGGCGTAGGCGAAGCCAGCCAGGTTCATCGCGGCCTTATTCAGTGGTGCGGTGACCACCGCGTCGGCCGCGCCTGCCATCGCTAGATCGCAGGCGCGAAACACATACTCGACCGCCGCGCGCCCGGCCGCCACGCCGACCTGGCCGACCGGGCATGCCTCCGGCGCGGCGTTGGCCATGTCCAGCAGCGTCACGGTTCCAGCGCTGTAGCGACCCTGCGCTGGATCATCAATCAGTTCATAGTCGAGATCGATCGCGCCGACCCACGCGGCGGCGCGCTCCAGGATTCGCCGGTCGCCTAGCACCAGCGGCCGGCAGCACGCATACACGTCGGCGTGCCGCAGCGCTTTGAGCACCACCTCGGGGCCGATCCCGGCCGGATCACCCAAGGTGATCGCCAGTAGGGGATGATTGTTGGTCATTGCGGTTTCCTTATCGTGTCGTTCACAGATGCTTGCCTTTAGGCGCCGAAGCCAGGAGCTTATGAACTTTTATTATTAAATCGGGCATTTCGCACCGTCACACGCGCGGGGCTAAAGCACCCGCGCTAACAGCCCAAGCCCGCTGAAGCGGGCTACCCGATTAATTTCTTAATCTTCATTAGCCCTGGGAGCAAGCGTCCTGCTTCAGCGGCTTTAGCCCAATACTTGCACACACGTTCGGTTTGTGCTACACTTCTTCGGGTATGAAACTCATCGCCCAAATCAAGGTGAAAGTGATCTGGTATATTATCGGGGCGCGTTCTACCTGCTGGCCGTATGCGAGGTGACTGAGCCAGATCAGCAAATCGTTAATGGCGTGCTTGGGGTTGATTTGGGTATCACCAACCTGGCGATTGATAGTGATGGCGAACACCACAGCGGCAAGGGTATCGAACGCAAGCGCCGCTGGTATGCCGACCTGTGCGGGCGATTGCAACAGCGTGGCAGCCTTTCCGCCAAACGGCATCTGCGGAAGTTGGCTGGTAAACAACGTCGGTTTCAGAAGGATACCAACCATCGCATAGCAAAACAGCTTATCCAGAAAGCCAAAGACAGGAAACGTGTGATTGCGCTGGAAGACCTGAGGCACATCCGCACGCGGACGACGGTACGGAAATCTGGACGGGTACGACACAGCAATTGGTCCTTCGGCCAGTTGCGAGCGTTCATCGGCTACAAGGCGCGGTTGTCTGGTGTGCCGCTCGCTCTGGTCGATCCGGCCTACACCAGCCAGCGATGTAGCAGCTGCGGGCATACCGAACGCGGCAACCGCAAAAGCCAGACCGAGTTCTGTTGTGTTGTGTGTGGGCATAGGGCTCATGCTGATTGCAATGCTGCGGTGAATATCTCTTGGGCTGCGGTCAGACCGCCTATTGTCTCGGAGGCAGCTTCGGCTGTCGCGCCGGGGTGCCCTCTGGGCCACAAGCCCACCTGCTTCAGAGACTGCTGAAAAAATACCATGACACCACAATATCTAGGGCCGAGGCGACCCTGTTCGACTACAGGTTGTGTACTCAGGGGACTTTTTCAGCAGCCTCCTTCAGCGGTGGGTATCTGACACATTGGCGTGGCATATAGCACCTTTACGACCTCGCGCGTGCTAGCACGGTCGCAAGCGTGGCCTCGTCGCCGTGATTCCCGGCTTTCAACACAATCGCATGCGATCGTCCAGCGGGATCCACTCCCAATGCCAATGGAACGCCCGGCAGCAGTTCGCGCTGAACCGTCAGGTGCGTCACGCCCATGCTCGTCAACACCCCGATCGCCGTATCGCCGCCCGACAGCACCAGCAACCCCGGCCGCACCGCGTCGATCAGCGGCAGCGCAGCCGCCGCGAGTTGCTCGGCCAGCCGCCGGGCCGCCGGGCCATCCAACACTGCACCCGGCGGCGGAGCCGGCAGGTGCATTAATAGATCTATCGCGATACCAGGGGGCAGATCGGCGCCTTGCTCGAACGTCGCGACCAGCTGGTGGCGCCGCAGGTATTCGATCTGGCGCTGCGCCATTGGGCTGCCGCTGCCGATCACCAGTAGCGCCGGCCCTGCGACGGGCGCAGATTGCGCGTCGTTCCAAAACGGTGTGTGCCGGCCCACATAGGCCGCCAACATGCCCGCCAGCCCGGCGCTCCCGCATAGAAGCGCATCAGGAAGCGCGCGCAGCATGGCGTCCAGCACCGTCTGCAAGTCAGCATCGTCGAGCGCGTCGACGACAAGCAGCTCAGCGCCACGCGCGCGCTCGGCGAGCAGCCGTTCGGCCAGCCATTCCGCTCCGCCACGCACGTCGTTCAGCCTCACCGCCGTGACCCGCCGCCGCGACTGGAGTGCCAGCAGCGTGGGCAGGTGCGGCGGCTGGGCTGGCGCGGGCTGGATAGCAAGGTATCCATCCACCAGGCCGCGCCGCTGGGCCGGAAAGGCTGGACACACCAGCGCGCACGAGCGTCCAAGCGTGTCGAGCAGGGCATCAAGCTCCTGGCCGAGATGCCCGCGCAGCGTCGAGTCAATCTTCTTGTACCAGGTACTCCCAGCGTGTTCGCCCAGACTAGCGGCCAGCTCATGCACGCACACGGCCGCCAGGTCGGCCGGCAGGTGGCGCGAGTCGCTGGTATAGCAGAGCGCCCCGCTGTTTGCGAGCCCGCGCGACCCTGGCAGCACGATCGTCGCCGCGATGCCGGCCTGATGGCAGCGGGCTCCGCAGTCGGCGGCGCCAGTTAGGTCGTCGGTCAGAATAATCAGTGACATTGTACATTACCAATCTACGTCATGGCAAAGCCCACGTCAACGTACAACGATTCTCAACGAACTACGTTTCATGCTAACGGCAGGTACGCTCCCTCAACGAACGACGATGTAAATCACAGCCTCACATACATGTTGCAATGGCCGTAGCGCTACCCCCGCACCGTCGCCTTCACGTCGTACTCCAGGCCACGCACGATCTTCACGCGCACCTTGTTCACGTCGGCATCGCTGAGCGTGCGGTTCAGCGAGCGAAATGTCAGCCGGTACGCCAGGCTGCGCTTGCCCGCGCCGACCTGCGGCCCCTCATACACGTCGAAGAGATCAAGCGCCTCCAACTCGGGCCCGGCATACTTGCGAATCGCCGCCGCGACCTGATCGGTCGGCACGTCCAGGCCGACGATTAGCGCTAGGTCCTGGCTCGTCGCCGGGAAGCGCGAGATCGGCTTATAGGTCGGCGGCTGCGCCAGCGCGATCAGCTGCTCGAGATCCAGCTCGGCCGCCAGCGCGCGCGGCACCTCGATCTCCAGCCGCTCGCGCACCTCCGGGTGCAGCTCGCCCAGCACTCCGAGGATGGAGGATGGAGGATGGAGGATAGCGTTCGATCCTCCATCTTCTATCTTCCATCCTCCATTCTTGCCTTGCTGTAGCTCTAGCTTCGCCGCACGGCCAGGGTGAAAGCGCGGGTCGTCGGTTAGCGGCGTGAAGCGCACCTGCTCGGCCAGGTTCAGCCGCGCCAGCAGCGTCTCGATCACGCCCTTTAGGTCGAAGAAGTCCAGCGGCTCGACGTTTGGCGTATGCCACGAGCGCTGCGCGCGATCGCCGGCCATGGCGATCGTCAGCACGCGCGGCTGATCGGGCAGCACCTGGCCCTCGCGCTTCAGGTAGAGGTGGCCAATCTCGAACAACAGCACCCGCTCGCGCTCACGCAGATTCAGCGCCAGTGCCTCCAGCAGGTTGGGCAGCCCCGAGCGGCGCATGTATTCGCGCTCAGGCGTGATCGGGTTGGCCAGCTTCAAGAACTGCGCCGGGTCGGCATCGCGCGGGGAGACCTTGGCCACGCTGTCCATGTTGGTGAGCGAATAGGTGATCGCCTCGTCCAGCCCCGCGCCCACCAGCACATCGCGCACTTTTTCTTCGAGCTCCAGCGAAGGGTTGGCCTGCTGCTCTGGCAGGTCGTCGGCCAGATGCGTGGTTGGGATGCGGTCGTAGCCGTACATGCGCGCGACCTCCTCGCACAGATCGGCCAGGATCGTCACGTCCTGCCGGAAGCTTGGCACAGTTACGCGTACGGCGCCGTCGTTTTGGCCCGGTGTGTCGATCACCTCGCAGGCGAAGCCCAGCGGCCGCAGCAGCTCGGCGATCTCGCCCGACGTGAGCGTAATTCCGAGGATGCGTTTGATCTCGCGCGGCGGTAGGTCGAGCACCACCGGCTGCCATGGGCGCGAATAAACGTCGACCATGCCCTGGGCAATCGTGCCGCCAGCGACCTGCTGGATCAGCTGCAGCGCGCGGCGTTGCGCCAGCGGCGCAACTTCCAGATCCACGCCGCGCTCGAAGCGCCGCGAGGCCTCCGAGGGTAGCTTGAAGCCACGCGCCATCTTGCGAATAATTGTCGGCTCCCAGTTCGCCGCCTCGACCAGCACGCGGGTGGTCTGCTCGCTCACCTCGCTCGCGGCGCCGCCCATCACGCCGGCGACACTCGACGGGCCGTTCGGATCGCACACCAGCAGTGCCGGCAGATCGGTGCCGGGAACGGGGTACAGCTCGTGCTGCTTGCCGTCGAGTGTGGTGAGCCGCTCGCCCGGCCGGGCCTGGCGCACGATCAGGTGCTGATCGGCAACCTTGTCGGCGTCGAAGGTATGGTTCGGCTGGCCCAACTCCAGCATCACATAGTTCGACACATCGACGATATTGAAGATCGGGCGCATGCCGGCCAGCATCAGTCGGCGCTGCATCCACAGTGGCGATGGCCCAATCTGCACGCCTTCGATCAGCGTGACGCTGAAGCGTGAGCACAGATCCGGCATCTCGACCGTCACCCTAACCCGCCCCTCGACGCTCGGGCCGGTCGCGTCGATCGTCACTTTCGGGATGTGCAGCTGCGCGCCGGTGAGCGCGGCGACCTCGCGCGCCACGCCAAGGATCGAAAGCGCGCGCGCCATGTTCGGCAGAATGTCGATGTCAAGCACCTCGTCGCCCAGGTAATCGCGCAGCGCCACGCCAACCGGCGCGTCATCAGGCAGGATGATAATGCCCTCGTGCTCGTCTGACATGCCCAGTTCCTTCTCGGAGCACAGCATCGCGTCGGACATAATCCCGCGAACCGGCCGGCCTTTCAGCTTGACCTTGACCTGGCCCTCGGCATGGCCATCGTACAACTCGGCGCCTTCCTTGGCGTACACGCCTTTGAGCGGGTGCGTCAGCCGCCCCAGCCCGCGATACTGAAATAGATTCGGCGCACCAGTCACGACCGTATGCGGCTCGGCCGCGCCGTAGTCGACATCCGCCAACACCAGACGGTCGGCGTTGGGGTGCTGCTTGACCTCCAGAATATTGCCGATCACAATCTTCTCGGGGTCCCAAGGCAGCTCAGCACCCGCGACGCCGATACGAATCACCTCAGCCACTTCCAGGCCCGAAAGCGTCAGCTTCTCCGCCAACTGGGCGATCGGCATCGTTATGTCTACAAATTCCTTCAGCCATGAGACTGGTACTTTCATGGGTTTCCTCCTTAGATCTCAGAGGTCAACTATCAGATGCCAGGTCTTACGCAGTCACTGGCAAAACACGGATTTGTCTTCTTCGAATCGAACGTTTTTTAATCCGCGGTGGTCCGATGTCTTTTCTGCCTTCTGGCGGCTCCTGCTCTATGATCACAGCTCGCGCGTGCTCATCGCATACGACTGCCATTCGCGGTAGCCCAACCGCCCATAAAACTCGCGTAGCCCCGTCCAGCCAATAAAACAGTTGCCGACGCCGCGCTCCTTGGCAATCTCGGAGCCGCGTGCCACCAGCGCCGTGCCCGCGCCATACTTGCGCGCGGCTTGCGCCACGCCCACGCAGCCCAGCCCGCCAGCATCGTCGCCCAGTAGCGTCTTCCAGATCACATCGGTGCGGCTGGGATGTGAGTGTGGCGTATATATGATCAGTGCGCCGATGATCGCACCATTATGCGGATCGCAGGCCAGTAGAAAGTCGTCGATATCACCGAACTGGGCAACCACCTGATATGCGCCCCGCCAGTACGGAAACTCGCGTTGCTCAAATTCGAGCAACTTGTCCATATCTGCCGGTGTAGCCACGCGGAAGACCGCCTGCGATAGTCGCAGTGTCGCGGGCGTCTCGTAGCCGCGCAGATCATGCGTCAAATCGATCGATTGCCCACTGAAGGTCCAGCCGCGCGCTTCAAAGAACGACCGGGCGGCGGGCAAGTTCGCGGGCACGCCTGGCCAAAAGCGCGTCTCGCCGCCGCCGAGCTGCACCCGCCGCGCGCCCGCCCCGTGCAGTCGATCAAGCGCGGCGTCGTGCAGTGCTGTGCCAATGCCTCGCTGCCGCCAATCGGGATCGACCAGCAACGCGACCAGGTTGTCGCGCTCACCATGCTGCGTCGCCGCCAGGCCAATCAGTTGCGCGCCATCGCGCGCGACCAGATGCGCGTTGTGCGTGCCCGGCGCTTCGATCACCCGCCGCAGCTGCTCGGGGGTCATGGGCCACTGCGCCCCCAGCGCACGCTGCCACAGATCGAAGATCGCCGCCTCGTCGCGGGTGGGATCGTAGGGTTCAATGATCGGCATAACTTTTCCCTTGGGTGTAAATCATTTTATGCTATTCAATCTGCACCTGGCCTAACTCCACTTGATCCCCAACCAGCTTACCCTGCTGATCGAACACCGCCGCCCGCCGCTCAGTACGCGGGTCGTACAGCCCAACTCGCAGCGTATAGCTACCCGGCACCAGATCCATAGGCAATGCCAACATGTGGTGATCCTCAACCCAATCGCCGGCAACCCACTGCTTCATGGGAAACGCGCCGGCTTGTGGCTGCGCATTGTTCTCGGCAACGATCTGCTCCTTCGTGTCGACCAGGTGAATGAATACCGTCCAGCTACGGTTCTGCCGCCCCAGCGCGTGCCAGATCAACGTGAGATCGACCGTATTGCCGGGGCGCGCCGCGCCGGCCAGAAGCCAGCCGCGCAGCTCGGCTCCTGGGTCGCCGACCAAGCCGAGGCGCCCATATGTCGGCGTCCCAATCCGTTCCAGCGCGACCCGCTCGGGAAGCGTGTGAAACGGATAGGCCGGACGAATGACGCCAAAGGGCAGCCACGCTGCTATCAAGAACAAAGAGCAGAGAACAAAGAACACGATGAAGCTCAATCGCTTGTTCTCTGTTCTTTGTGCTTTGTTCCCCCAGAGCGCTAGCCCAATGGTGAGCACGATCGCAATCGCCGGCAGGGCCGGAAACAGCAGCCGCCCCTGCCATGCCACCAGCCCAGCCGTCAGTGCGAAGCTAACGACCCAGGCAAACGCCAGCAGCGGCAGCGCCAGCAATGCCCAGCGTCCGTCTTCCAGCCAGCGCCTTCCATCCACTAGGAGCCGAAGATGGAGGATAGAGGATGGAGGATAGCACGCTACCTCGCTTACGGCGCCATCCTCTATCTTCTTACCACCGCCGATCAATCGCCACAGCCATCCACCTAGCGCAAACGCCTCGATCGCTCCAAACAGCCAGATCACCCAGCGCGGCGCCGGCAGATTCATCCAGCCGAAGCGCGCCCAGAACGACGCATGCAGCTGTATCAGAGCACCTACCCAGGCCGCCGGGCTGCGCGCGTCGAAGGCCTCGCTGGCAAACTCGCGCTGGAACACCGCCAGACCAAACAGATCGCCGTACAGCTGTAAGTTCCGAACGTACCACCAGCCGCAGACCAGCAGTGTGACGACCGTAAGCAGCGTAATATGTGACAAGATCACAAAATGACCAGGTGAGATAGCCCACCGTTTCTGACCATCCTGCCTCGTCTGCTCGGCCCGCCAGCTGTGTTTAAGAACGGAGAGTCCCGCGATCGGCGCGAGCAGTAACGCGCTCTGTTTCGTGATCAGCGCTAGCCCAAGCAGAAGCCCCATCACGATCGCGTGAACCAGAGCCTGTTGTCCAGCACGTGCCTCGCTGCTTTCCGCCATTCCGCCGTTCCGCGCTTCTGCGTTCCGCACCGCCAGCCACAGCATCGCCGCACTCAACGCTGTCAGCAGCGCATCGTTGGTGATCAGCGCCGAAACGAACAAAAACTGCGGGTTGAACGCGACCAGACCGGCGGCCAGCAGCGGGATTGCAGATTGTAGATTGTAGATTGTAGATTGGGGCTGCTCCGCCAATAATCTGCAATCCGCAATCTGCAATCTGCAATTGAGTGCCCTAGCTGTTAAATAAGTAAGCACCACTGTCGCCGCGCCGAGCGCCACCGAAACGAGCCGCGCCAGATGCCAGGCCAACACAAATCCTTGCCAGCGCCAATACTCGCGGCTGCCGTGCGCCACCGCGTTGAGCTCGCGAGCTTGCCCTGAGGCTACCGAAGGGCCGGCCCATGTAAAGCGCGGGTTGCCCGGCAGATCGAACTGGCGCTGTTCAATCGGCAGCCAGGCCACCAACGGCGCCGCCAGTGCATAGGCCAGTGGCGGCTGGTGCCCCTCGCCCGGCACGTCGTTGCGGCGCTGGTCGGGCAGTCGCAACGTACGCGCCAGGAAGAACACATAGCTCGCATGACCGGGCTCATCCGGCCCCTCGCCCAGTGGAATGACGAAGCTATAGATCGTCGCCAGCACGGTAAATCCGACAACGATAATGATAAGTGATAAGTGTCTCACAAATGACAAGATGACAAGATGACAAGATGATTGGCGGGTTAGACAGTCATCTTGTCACCCCCGCATCTTGTCATCTTGTCAGGCTATCCGAATTGCTGCAAGAAGCGTTCGTCGCCGCTGAAGAACCAGCGAATATCGTCGATACCATACTTCAGAATGCCGATCCGCTCGGGACCGAAGCCGCCGGCGAAGCCGCTGAACTCGGCCGGGTCGTAGCCGCCGTTGCGCAGCACATTCGGATGCACCATCCCGCAGCCACCGATCTCGAGCCAGCCGGAATACTTACAGATTCGGCAGCCTTCGCCCTTACACAGGAAGCAGGTAACGTCCAACTCGGCACTCGGCTCAGTGAACGGGAAATAGCTTGGTCGCAGGCGCACCTTGGTGCCTTTACCGAACAGCCGCTCGGCCATGCCGTGCAGCGTGCCCTTCAGGTCGCCCATCGTCACATTCCGGCCAACCATCAGGAACTCGAACTGGTGAAACATCATCTCCGAGCGCGCAGTTACCTGCTCCATTCGATAGCACTTGCCCGGCAGCAGCACGCGCAGCGGCTCGGGCGCATAGCGCCGCATGGCGTAGATCTGCCCCGGCGAGGTGTGCGTGCGCAGCACTACCGGCGGCGATCCCGGCGGCGTCTCGACATAGAAGGTATCCTGCATATCGCGCGCCGGGTGATCCGGTGGAAAGTTCAACATGCCGAAGTTGAGCTCGTCGGTCTCAACCTCCGGGCTGTCCCACACCTGGAAGCCCATCTCGGCGAAGGTCTCGATCACATCGCGAAGGACAATCGTGACCGGGTGCAACCGCCCGACCGATGGCGCGCGGCCGGGCAGGGTCACGTCGATCTGGTCGGACTCGAGTTCGTCCATGCGCGCGGCGCGCTTGAGGCGCTCGCCAGTGTCCTCGAGCGCCTGCTCGAGCCGCTGGCGCACCTCGTTGAACTTGGCGCCAACATCACGGCGCTGCTCGGGCGGCAGGCTGCCAAGCCCTTTGCTCAGCCGCGGGAGCGCGCCCTGCTTGCCCAAATAGGCGCTTTTCCATTCCAATAGCTCGTTCTGATTATTGATCTTGGCAAGCGTTTGAACCGCCCGCGATTCTAGATCAGTTAGATCTTCAATCATTACCACTCCTTCGTCAGTTGTTAGTTGTCAGTTGCCCGTTGCACTTTGAGCAATAGGCAACTGACAACTGGCAACCAACTACTGACAAAACAAAAAGCCACGCGCTCGCCAGGGACGAGGCGTGACCCGTGGTACCACCCTGATTCAGCATCGCCACGCAGCGCGCAGCCATACTCTCACAGCCCCGATATCGGTGGGCGACCGGAGGCGACTACTTCCCGCCAGAACAAAGAATAGAGAAGAACAAGTTAGCGGCGATTTGTTCTGCTTTATTCTTTGTTCTTGCGCGGTTCACCGCTCGGCTCAGAAGGGAACTTCCGCGGGCTTCTCCGGCGGCGGATCACAGCCAATGTCCGCTGCTCTCTGGGCGCTTTGGCCCGCGTACTCGCTTCGTCACAGCCTTTTACAAGTTTTGAGTGTTGAGTTTTGAATTATGAGTTGAAGTCTCGTCATTGCAAACTCATAACTCAAAACTATTAACTCCTGCCAAGGATCCGTTGTCGTTGCGCTTCGAACAGAATAACACTCCCAGCCACCGCGGCGTTGAGCGACTCGGCGCGCCCACGCATCGGGATCCCAATCAGCTTGCGCGCCAGCATCCGCGCATCGTCGCTCAGCCCATGCGCCTCATTGCCGACGATCAGCGCGCATGGCTGGCGCCAGTCGGCCGCATAGTACGGCATGCTGGCCTCGGCCTCCGCGGCATATACATGATCGACGAACGAGAGCCGCTCGCTGGTTTCATCCCAGCTGAGATCTTGACTCAGGGCTAGGCGCAGATGCGCGCCCATCGCCGCCCGCACGACTTTCGGGCTATACAGATCGGCCGCGCCACGCACGCACAGCACTTCCGCCACGCCTATTGCCTCGGCGCTGCGCAGCAGGGTGCCCAGGTTGCCGGGATCCTGAATCGCGTCGAGCACCAGGATGATCCCCGGCACGCCCGGCTCGACATCCGGCCAGCGCGCCAGCGCCACCACCCCCTGCGGATGGACCGTGTCGGATGCCGCTGCGACGACCTGCGGGGTCGCCGGGAAGGCGCGCGGCAGCTGCTCTAACCGCATGCGCAGATCGCGCCCCGCCGCCGTTTGGTCGAGCTGATCTGGCGCGTAGAGCACCAACTCCGGCGTGCCGGCGCGCTCTAACGCATCGGCGACTAAGCGCACTCCCTCAAGCACAAACAAACGCTCGCGGCGGCGAGCCTTGCGGTCGGCGGCCAGCGAGCGAATATGTTTGACGTGCGGGTTGGCCTGGCTCTCGATCATGCCAATCTGCCACCGAGGACACGGAGTTCACTGAGAAGGAGGCGCCTATCGAACATCTCTTTTATTGATCTCGGTGGCCTCTGTGATCTCTGTGGCTAAAGCTCTAGCTGGCGCGCTGGATTTGCTCCACAACGCTGCGAAAACCGGCCGGGTCGCGCACAGCCATATCGGCCAGAATCTTGCGGTCCAGATCAATGCCGGCCAGCTTTAGTCCATTGATCAGCCGACTATACGAGATGCCATTCTGGCGCGCGGCGGCGTTGATGCGAATGATCCACAGCCGGCGGAAATCTCGCTTCTTATTGCGGCGGTCGCGGTAGGCGTACGAAAGCGCCTTCATCACCGTCTGGCGCGCGACCCGGATGCGCCGGCTACGGCTGCCCTGATAGCCGCTGGCCTCTTTCAGCAATTTATTGTGGCGCTTGCGCACCATCACGCCACGTTTAACACGAGCCATTGTTTCGTTCCTATTGCTACAAAGGGTATAACATCATCTATAGTGCATAGGGATGCGATATATCGCGTCCGCACTACGCACTAGCGCCCGTGCTTAGTGCCATAGGGCAGCGCGACGCTGACCATACGCTCGTTACCGCTATGCAGCGATTTGAGCTTATCGAGCTGCTGGAGCAGGCGCCCAGCCTTGCGGCGGCGAAAGTGGCCCTTGCGCCCCTGCGACTGGACTATCTTGCCGGTGCCGGTGAAGCGAAAGCGCTTGGCGGCACCCTTGTGGGTCTTCATCTTGGGCATGAACTATTCCTCTTTGTCTTCGGCGTCGCCATTCGCATTCTCTTCTGGCTGGGCCGGCGGCTGTTCTTGGCGTAGATCGCCGTTGGCGGCCTGCTTCTCGCGCTGCGGCCGAGCCGGTGAGCGATCGCGCTGCGCCTTCGTTTTCGCGCTGGGCGCCAGCAACAGCGAAAGCGCGCGGCCCTCCATCAGCGGCCGCTGCTCGACCGTCGCGACATCGCGCAGATCCTCGGCCATTTGCTCCAGCATCTCGCGCCCAATGTCTGGGTGAAAGATCTCGCGACCGCGGAACCGCACCGTAAATTTCACCTTATCGCCAGCTAATAAAAACTTGCGCGCCTGCTTCGCCTTCACCTCGAGATCATGCTCGTCGGTTTTCGGCTTGAGACGAACCTCTTTTAGCTCAGCCTGTTTCTGGTTCTTGCGCGCCTCGCGGTCCTTCTTGGTCTGCTCGTAGCGGAATTTTCCGTAATCCACAATCCGGCACACCGGAGGCACAGCGTTCGGCGCAACTTCCATCAAATCCAGCCCGCGCTGCTCGGCCAGCGTAAGAGCCTCACGCAGCGAAACAATCCCAAGCTGCGCGCCTTCCTCATCGATCAGGCGAACCTGTGGAGCACGAATGCGGTTATTAACGCGAAACCGATCTCTAATAGGAACACCCCTTCTGTTTAGCCAGTAGACAATAGAAAACCAACCCGCCACAAAGGGCCAGGTCAGTGCCGTAGTATAGCATCCGGCCGCGATTTCGTCAACTTTTGCAAACTCGCTCCGAGAGTGCTAAAATCCACTTGACAAATCACAAACCTTTGATTACTATAGGGGCGGTTAGCACTCTGTCATGGTGAGTGCTAACCGCCCTTAAGAATCTGTTTGAAAAGGGTGGTGTGGAGGGACTTCCTCCCTCCAAGACGCATTCGTTGTTCAAACAGCTTCTGACATATATGAGTGGTTCAGTAGTACTAAGGAGGTACAAGCAGTATGGCAGCTGATTTTCGCATTCGGCCGCTCGGCGATCGCGTGGTGGTCAAGCCAGCGGATCGCGAAGAGAAGACCAAGGGCGGCATCTACCTGCCCGACACGGCCAGCAAAGAGCGCCCGATGGAAGGCAGCGTCCTGTCGGTCGGCGAGGGCCGCCTCGACGACAATGGTCGCCGCGTGCCGATGAACGTCAAGGCCGGCGATAAGGTGCTGTTCGCCAAGTACAGCGGCACCGAGTACAAGGTCGACGACGTCGAGTACCTGATTCTGTCCGAGAAAGATATTCTGGGGATTATTCAGGACTAAGAACAAAGAACAAAATGCAAAGAACAAAAAGGAGCCATTTGCCATGATCCTTTGTTCTTTGTTCGCCGGGCACTCACACCCAGAGGGTACCCGGTGTGGGCACCCGGTTCTCTGTTCTGATTGAAGCGATTGTAAGAGGAGGATAATTACTCTTATGGCAAAGCAGCTCTATTTTAACGAAGAGGCTCGGCGCGCGCTCAAGCGTGGCGTCGACGTCGTCGCCGATGCCGTCAAGACCACCCTCGGCCCGCGCGGCCGCAATGTGGCGATCGATAAGAAGTTCGGCGCTCCCACCGTCACCCACGACGGCGTCACCGTCGCCAAGGAGATCGAGCTCAAGGACCCCTTCGAGAACATGGGCGCGCGCT